>CESJ01126479.1_pt1 | contig 19112 bp, 17 predicted proteins | sample 356311 | NCBI WGS metagenome assembly CESJ01 (sample SAMEA2621487, study PRJEB7988) | marine metagenome | biome: marine biome (ENVO:00000447); feature: surface water layer (ENVO:00002042); material: "saline water (ENVO:00002010), including plankton (ENVO:xxxxxxxx)" | depth 5 m
TTTGCACCAACATAGCCCACTGCAAATAATGCATATGGTCCATTAAAATTTGGAAGAATAACCTCATCACCTTTTCCGATATCACAAGCAAGAAGAGCTAGATGAAGTGCTACTGTCCCATTCGAACAAGTTGACGCATGCTTTGTACCCACATAGCTAGAAAAACTTTTACAGAGTAAATTATCATATTTACCAAAAGCTGAAATCCAATTTCTATCCAAGCAATCATTTACGTATTGCTTTTGATTAGTTGCAATGTATGGGATGGAGACTGGGATCATAATGATGATTGTATTAGGAACTCTTCTTTTGCAATTTTTTTATCAGAATCCATCATCTCCTTTGCAAGCTCCTCTATTCCTATCTTACATTCCCAACCTAGTTTTTTCTTAGCAAAGGAAGGGTCCCCTAAAAGAGAATCTACCTCTGATGGTCTGAAATATTCTTTACTAATAATAATAATTTTATCTCCAACTTTGATCTTTGAATTAGTTTCAAGATCTTTATTTAAAAAACTATCAACATAACCAAATTCATTAACACCCTTACCTGACCAAGCTAAATTTATTCCCAATTGATTTAAACAAATTACTATAAATTCCCTTATTGAATATTGTTTTCCAGTTGCTGCCACATAGTCATGCGGATGATCGTGTTGGAGACTTAGCCACATTAATTCAACATACTCTCTAGCGTGCCCCCAGTCTCTTTTAGCGTCAATATTCCCAAGAATTAGCTCATCCTGAAGCCCATAATGCATTCTTGTTAAGGCTCTTGTAATTTTTCTAGTTACAAAATTTTCACCTCTTAAGGGTGACTCATGATTAAATAAAATACCGTTTAAAGCAAAGATATTATATGCCTCTCTGTAGTTTACAGTTGCCCAGTAGCCCATTAGTTTTGCTACAGCATATGGTGACCTTGGGTAGAAGGGAGTGTTTTCATTTTGCTTTTCCTTATAAATACCTCCATATAATTCTGATGTGGATGCTTGATAAAATCTAGTCTTATGCGCGTTTTTAGAATTCTTTATAGCTTCTAAAAGTCTAACTACTCCCAATCCATCTACATTTGAAGTATATTCAGGCTGATCAAATGAGATGCCTACATGACTTTGAGCTCCGAGGTTATATACTTCATCAAAATCATGCTTATTTATAAGACTAACCAAGGAAAGGCTATCAGTAAGATCGCCATAATAAAGAAATAATCTAGAATTATTTATTTCCTTATCTTCTATAAATTTATCAATTCTATTAGTGTTAAATAAAGAAGATCGTCGTCTCAAACCATGAACCTCATAACCCTTATTAAGTAATAACTCAGTAAGATATGCTCCGTCTTGGCCGGTAATTCCTGTTATCAGTGCTTTTTTCATGATTTTTTATTACTAATGTTTAATTTTATATCTATCGCGCGCTTCAATTAATTCGTTTTTATCGCCTATATCTTTCCAATAACCAGTCATTGGATAAATTGCTATGCTTTTATTTTCTACAATTTTTTCTTGTATAAAATCAGGCATATCTTTCCTGATATTATATTCTAAAGAATTAAGTATGTTTGTGTTAAATACATATATACCAGAATTAATCCAAAAAGTTTTGTTTGGCTTCTCATCGATGCCTTCTAAAAATTTCTTTCCCCTAACAACACCATAAGGAATATTTACCTCATGAAGTTTTGTACAAACTGAAATATCGGCACCATTAACCTTATGCTCTTTTAATAAATCAGCAACATCTAGGTCAGCTAAAATATCGGCATTGGTAATAATATAATTCTTATTTTTTTCAAGATTTTCTATCAATGATAAAGAGCCACAAGTGCCTAAGGGTTTATCTTCATGAATATATTGAATATTTACATCAAACCTACTTCCATCTCCAAGAAAAGAAGTTATCTGCTCAGACATATGATTAACAGATATTAAAAAATCCCTTATGCCATGTCTATAAAAATTTTCAATGACAATTTGTATGATGGGTCTATTATCTATTTTGATCATAGGTTTTGGCATATCTTGAGTAATTGGAAGAAGTCTTGAGCCAATACCTCCGGCCATAATGACAACCATTGTATCGTCTCTTACATTAGCAGAAGGTATATCGCCCTTAAATACATCTTCGAAATAATAAATTTCTTTAATACACATTTTCTTATCTACAAGTGGAATAAGGTCATACTTTTTATCTAAAAAGATTTCATATATATCCAAATCATCAAGACTATCTTCATTAAAAAAGAATGGATCTTTGTTATAAAAATCTAGTATAGAATCATCTAAGCTATATCCTTTTAATATCGCCCTTCTTATATCTCCGTCGCTTAAAGCTCCAACTAAGACATTACCCTCGGAGATAACAAGCAGACACCTAGAGCCAGTTTTATTTATTGTTTTAATTGCTACTGAAAGCGATTTATTTGATTGAATAAATATGTCTGTGTTCATAATTTTTAGAGTATATCGTAGAATTTCTTCTTTAAACATATATCCTTTTGACTCATTAGTTTTTTCACTAGAATACTAGTAATTTTTTTGCTGGCACCACCATTTCCAAAAGGATACTTGTCTGAATTGATTTGATTTTTACCTTTATAGTCTTGGGATAACATAATTTTTATTGCTTTTTTAATAGGTGCTTTTCTTGGCTTGACACTAGTCACACTGGTTGACATTAGTCTTCCTTTTTGGCGATCTCCAATATTAACAGTGCCTATATCAAAGTAGGGAGCCTCAAGTATTCCGCTTGAAGAGTTTCCCACAACTCCTGAAGAAAAATTCATCAAAGAAAAATATAGCTTTTGACCTAGTGATTTAAAAAAGTATGCATTTTCATTATTTTTAGTAAACGAGATAATATGATTATTAATCTCCTCTCCACCTGTATCTACATTTGAAGATGTAAATATTAATTTTAAATCACTGAATTCTTGTAAGGCTGCGAATAGATTTTCTAACTGACGCACCTGATTAGTCTTGTCCAAAGTCTCTGGATGAAAGGTAATCATTAAATACTTACTATCTTTGATAAAAGAAAATTTACTTTCAAGATAGCTCTTTGAAAAAAGTTTAATATTTTTTATTGCATCAATTCCCATACCGCCTACATTAAAGACTCTGCTACTATGCTCCCCTAACTGAATCACCCTATTTTTGTACCTTTCTGCCGCAACGAAATGAAGAAAAGACATCTTAGTAATGGAGTGTCTAAAAGCCTCATCTATGGCACCTTCAGTAGTCTCTCCCCCATGAATATGGGCTATCGGTATATTCAAGATTGTTGCCGCTATTGCAGATGCTAATATTTCAAATCTATCACCTAACAATACAATAATATTTGGATTTAATTTTTTGAGTTCCTTAGAAATTTTATTTAAGCAATTACTAGTAGCTTTACATGTTTCTATGTCAGAGGCTAAGCTAGAATTTGATAGTATTTTAACAGAGGCATCTATTTTGAAACCGTCATCGAGGATCTCATTAACAGTATTCCCTGCTTTTCTTAATAAATGAGTTCCTGTGCAAATTAACTGATAGTTAACTACTTTGCTTTTATCTATTTCTTTTATAAGATTTCTTAAGAGCCCATATTCTGCTCTTGAGCCAGTAACAATACATATATTTTTCTTCATAATATTATTTGATCGTCTTCTTTGTATTCTCTCTTTGCTTTAGTGCCAATAATATCATCCCACAGCATTGGTGAAAGCCCATTTCCAGGCCTTTTCGTATTCAAATCTGACTCTTCAATATATTTTCCTAAAGGGATATTTTTTTTGGCAACGATAGATTTTCTCACTACCTGTATATTATCTTTTTCTATATCCGTAGGCTTCTTTTCATCCGACCCGATGAGCATTTCTGTAGTTCTAATTGAATTAATCATTTGTTTAAGTTCATTCGGCTCCAGGCTGGCTGCGTGATCTGGACCATCCATTGATCGTGACAAACTAAAATGCTTTTCGATTATTGTTGCTCCCATCGATACAGCAGCTATTGGTGTCTCGTTATTCAATGTATGGTCTGAGTAGCCAACCTTAACATTGAATAATTCTTTCATAGTAATCATTGCTTGAAGATTAACCGACTCTACTGGAGCTGGATACTGCGAAGTACAATGGAGTATTGTTATTTTATTCTTTTCAACGCCTTCTTTAATAAGGAAATTCATTGTCTCTTCGACTTCTTTTAATAAACACATTCCTGTTGATAATATTATTGGTAAGCCAATTCCAGCAATATGCTTAAGTAAAGGTAAATTATTAATTTCACCAGAAGGAATTTTTACTCTTTTAATACCAATATTAATTAAAAAATCAAGGCTTTCCTTATCAAAACCAGTTGATAAAAACTCGATTCTTTTTTTTGAGCAGTATGAACTTAGTTCAACAAAACTTTCCTTAGATAGCTCTAGTTTCTTCAGCATCTCAAATTGTGAATCAAGGTTCCCAGTATTTTTTATTTGATATTGCGCCCTAGGAGCATCTCTCGTTACCAGGCTTTCCGCTTTAAAGGTTTGAAATTTTACAATATCGGCGCCTGATTCGGAGGCAATATCTATTAATTCTTTGGCTTTTTCTATATCGCCGTTATGATTAACACCAACCTCTGCAATAATTAAGGTTTTCAATTTAATCCTCTTGACGTATTTATAATGCTTCCAGGAGGGCAATCATAAAAAATATTTTCGCCCATGCCAATAATTGAACCCTTGCCTATGGTGACACCCTCTCTTATAGTAACTCCGCTCCCAATAAAGCATTCTTCTTCAACAATTACATTTCCATTCAGCCTAACTCCAGTTGATACATGGCAATGGCTTCCAACTACCACGTCATGCTCAATGATACATTGTGAATTTAGTATACAGTTACTACCAATTTCTGAAGAGGCGTTAACTAGAGATCCATGCATCACAACTGAGCCTTGCCCTATTTCTGAATGCTTTGATATTGAAGCTAAAGGAGATATCAGAGGAGGAGAAATTAAATCTAAAGATAAAATTAATTTATATAAACTGATTCTACTTGAAGCAGATTTTATTTGCCCTAGAGTAACAATTGCTTTTGAAGATTCTGATACTAGGTTAGGCAAATCATTGTCTGTACCTATTACCTTGTATCCCAATAGATCATCACCGACTTCTTCCTTTCTACCCAATATTCCCTGAATGCTAAAGCTTTCAATACTTTCAATTAAATTAATACAAGATTTGGCATGTCCTCCTGCACCAAGTAATATTAAGGAAGTAAGAGGTAATGGCTTGCTCATAGAGAAAACCCATCATCAACAGTAATAATCTGTCCATTAATATACTTTGATTTACTGCTAATCATAAATTCCAGCAAGGGGATGACGTCCTTGCTATCTAATAAACCCTTATTTATCGACTCATTTGCATAGGCTTTAATAAAGTTATTAGGTTGGTTGTCTAGAATACCTCCCGGAGATACCGCATTAAATCTAAGTCCTTTTCCGGAATAATATGAGGCAAAATATCTTATCAAATGATTAATGCTTGATTTGACTGCTGCATACTCCACTGGCATGGTCATATCAGTATCATCGTAAACACTAAACTTTGGGGCTATATGACCGTAAATTGAAGAAGTACAAACTATAGAGCCTTCTAATAAATTTATTTTCATAAAGCTAGAGGTTATGTTTAGAAAGTTAAAATATGATCCCAAATGAAGAGAAACGTTGTTATTAAAGTCATCTAGGCTAACATTTTCTAACTTAGCTCCATAGTTCTTACCTCTTGGATATGAACAGTTAATAGCGCCATCTATTCTGCCAAAATAGCTATTAGCATCATTTATCCATTCTTTATATTGTTCTTCAGAGCACATATCCAAGTCTTGAATAAAGACTTTTCTGTCTGTAAATTCAGGTAAAGCATCTAATTTACTCTTGATAAATTTAGTATCTATGTCTCCTAGAGCGAGATCATATCCCATTTTTAACAAGTATATTGCTAACTCAGAGCCTATCCTGCCGCTAGCTCCAATAAGTATGATATTCATTATTAAATTTTAGCTAAGTTGTCTTAATGTTTTACTAAGCGCTTCAGCTTGGATCTCCATTTCCTCTAAGGTGTTTTGATTTGTTGTAAATTGGAGAAGTCTAGGCTGGACTATTTCAGCAACTGGGCATATTCCATCTTCAACATTCATTAAAGGAAGTCCCATTTGTTTTTGCATTTCATGTATTTCAGGTATAGAACCTTCTTTGTAAAGCAAAGCCCATGCTGCATAGATACCATCTCCACCATGAGAAACATGCGCCTTCCGAAACTCTACCCAATCAATTGAATCATCAATTAATTTAGCTGCAAATGCCCAATAGGAGCTTACATCTCCCTCTGGTAAAAATTGAGGACTTATTATTCCAGCACCATCTTTTTGAACAACTTCTTTATATAGAGATCCCATTTGCTGTCTTTTAGAAATAAAGAACTCCATTTTTTCTACTTGAGCTAGAGCTACTGCTGCGGCTACTTCGGGAAGTCTATACATAAAGCCATAATGGGAGTGTCTTGTGTATGAAGGGTTTTGAAACATATCTTTGCTTACTCTAATTTTTCCACTTCTTGCTGTTGCATTTTTAAAACCCTGAGTCCCTAGCTTTCTAAGGTAATCTCCTAATTCCTCATCATCAGTCGCAACAATTCCACCGTCACCACATGACAAATGTTTTGAATTTTCAAAGCTCCAACTACCAATATCTCCTATAGTTCCTGCCATCATACCTTTATGAGTTGCTAGATAACATTCAGCACAATCCTCTAATACCCTCAAATTATGTTTTTTTGCAACCTTCATAATTTCTGTCATATCGCAAACTTGCCCATATAAATGAATCGGCATAATAGCCTTTGTTTTTGGAGTAACTTTGGACTCAAGGTCCTTAGGACACATCAAAAAAGTATCTGGATCAATATCAACAAAAACAGGAATAGCATTACAATAAAGAATTGCATTCATGCAAGATATTACCGTAAGCGGTGAAACTAATACCTCATCGCCATATCTAACTCCCATAGCCCACAATGAGGCATGAAGAGTAGTTGTACCTGAGTTAAATGTTATAGCAAATTCTTTTTTATGACTTTCAGCAAATAAAGCTTCCACTCTAGAGTTCATATTTCCAGATGTTGCACTTGCGAACCCTGATGAAAGAACTTCCTCAACATATTTTCTCTCATTGTCACCAAATCTCCAAGAATTCCCACCCATAAGATCACCTTTTATATAAAAATAATTATTATTACTGTTTATTATAATAGTATTTTTGAAATAGATATTCATTTATATCAAAATCAATCTGACCATCTATCTCAAAACATTGGTTATCTTCAATAACATAATATGAGCATTTTGAAGTGTACAAAGTTTTTTCTTCTCTAAGATTTATAGTATTAGCAATATAGGCAACACCATATGGAAAATAATAATCATTCATATCCTGCCTTCTCGATTGTGAGTGGGTTGAAGATTTAAGAGGTTTTAATGCATCCCCGTCCAGAACTTTAAATAGTTCAAGTGGTTCTCTTATTTTTCCAACAGTTATAACTGAAGTATATTGATGGCACTTTTTTTTATAATCTTCAACAATTGATTTAAGTTGGCCTGGTGTTCTTATAGGTGAAGTAGGCTCAAGAAGACAAACTGCATCATAATCTTTTCCAATTTCTGATAAATAATCTATAGAGTGAATAATTGCATCAATTGAAGATGAGGTGTCTTGGGCTAACTCTTTTGGCCTTAAGAAAGGAACATATGCACCCGATTCTTTTGATATTTTTGATATTTCCGAGCAATCAGTTGAAACTACGACATCTTCAAAAGCATTAGATTTTAATGCTTGTGAAATAGTCCAAGAAATAAGAGGTTTATCGCAAAAAATTTTTATATTTTTCTTAGGAAGTCCTTTACTGCCACCTCTAGCTAAAATTATTGCTAATATTTTGAGTTCTTCTTTCATATATGTAAATTTAAATAATTATAAGTATTCTATTACAAATAGAAAACTTTGATATCTATTCTGATAGGTTGTCTATGAAATTTACAGTAGATTTCTTAAAAGTATACATTGAGCTATTTTCGTCTCTTTGAATTATAAAACTTTTAGCAGACCACATTTTTTGATATACAAAACTTACAGTCTTGTATAAAAATAGATTAATGCTTCTAGTTTTTTTTGAAGATTTATGCATATTTATATCAATACATATATTTACAAATTTATCCAAAGAATTTCTGCACTCTGGATAATCAGCTTCGCTCATTAATGTTTTTTTAAGAGAGGGGGTTAATATAAAATCTTTCTCTATCATTGCATCATCAACTATTTCTTGTATCGTCTGAGGAGCTGAGATATCCTTCATTAATTCATTATTCTCTTCCCACAATTCACCAATGTAATTTAATCTATTTTTATCAAGATTTATAATAGAAATACATCTTGTTTTTTCTATAGCTGCATCATAAAAAGTAGTGGATGGCGGCCCTATTACAACATCAATATCATCAAGCCAATGTGTTATTGGAATCAAAGAATCACTAATTTCAATTTCTATTGAACATTTTTTAAATAAGTACTTCCAAACATCTAAATTTTCTTTAGGGTGACACCTAACGAAAAGCTTACAATCTTTTCCATCGAATGCTTTCATTATTTTTAACAAGCTTTCAGTGTCATAACTCTGCACAATAAGATTATTTCTAGGCTGAGCTACATTTCTCTTTGATTTTAATTTCTTTCCAGTTTTTTTATTTATATATTCATATTGAAAATGATCATCGAATAGAACCTCAAAGCCTTCTATAGCCATTCTTCCATAATAATCATTCAATCCGTTAGCTCTCGTAACAAAACCAATATTTCTAGTTTTTGTTTGTTTTTTTAGAGAATTCTTTAGTGAAGATTTATCATGTCTAGGATGGCCAATGATAGAGCATTTTTTATGAACATCAGGCGCGAACATTTCAATTGCTTGCTTTTGCCTTGGTCCCCACAAACAAAAAGCTGCTATCTTATCAATGTATCTTGTATCATCATTAAAATATGTGTCTTCAAGTAGTGTTCTTGCCATTACCTCGTAATCTTTGCAAATAATTCCAAGACTTTCTGATGAGAGCATAACAATTTCTTGATCCCAATTTAAAGAATCATCTCCAACCATATCATGAATAAAATGAGGTCTAGGAAAGACTATGATATCAAATGCATTATGAAATAATTTTAAAATTGGACCTGTTATTCTATTTCCATAAACTAGGTTATGACCAAGAGCTCTAAATTTTTTTTTCAGCGCACTTGCTACTATAGAATCTCTCTTTAATTCATCTACATGAAAATATATATTCATTAGCCATTAAATTTTATTATGATTCTTTCTGCAATTTGTTTTGCTGTAAGTCCATGATATTCAAGAACCTCTTCATTTCGACCGCATTGAGGTAGTTCTTCGATACCTATATTTAGTGTTTTTTTATTCATCAATAATCCAGCTGATGCCATATTAGATATATACAAACTTCCAACACCTGACTCTGTGTAATGATTTTCTAAAGTTACTATCATCTTAGTTTCGCCGATTACTTCCTCAAGCCAACTAAGATCTATTTTATTAATCCACGGGGTTGAAATAATATTTAATGAAATATCATTATCTTTTAAAATTTCTGCAACCTCTCCTGCAATAAAACTAAAAATAGGACCATATGTTATTAATGTTATGTCCTTACCTGAATTTAAAACTTCTCCCTTGCCATGATCTAAAGTGTCTATAGAGTGTAATAACTCTGTTTGCTGAAAAGGTATTGAGGTTAATCTGATATATGTACTTTCAGAATTATTCTCGACAGCCCATTTAAGAGCTAACGCAACCTGATTAGCATTCACTGGTTCGATAATTGTCATTCCAGGCATGCCAAGCATACAAGTAAAGTCCCTAACAGATTGATGAGAATGACCTGGGCCTGCTGGCAATATTCCTGCCAAGCTACCTACGTATATAACTTTGCCTTTTTGGCTTGCATTATTATAAATTTGTTCTGCTGCTCTTGTTACTAGAAAACAGGCAAATGAATGAACTATAGGAATTAGCCCTGTCAAGGCTATAGTTCCAGCCTGAGAAACCATGTCTTGCTCTGCAATTCCACATTCAATAAATCTATCTGGAAATTTATCTTTAAAAGGTATAAGCCCGGTATCTAGAACTAAATCTGCATCTAAGGCCACTATGTTATTTTTTTCAGCTAAGTTTAGAATTGCTTCTGCGTAAGCTGGTATCATTTTTTCAGCATTTTTAGGAGCAGAGATTGGTTCTATTACTATATTAGCAGCGGAGTCTAGTGAAATACCAAGACTATTTGAAAATGTTTCAATTCTTGAACTTATTTCTTTGCATGCTTTATTATATTCTTCTAAGTTTGGAGCTCCTGAGTGGTAGGCATAATATTCTTGCTCTGAATCCATGGATGTATGTTCCATGAATGAAACGCCCTTACCTTTTATGGTATCTGCAATTATGGCTAACGGCTTGGTTCTATCTTTTCTCGAAACTAGAGAAGAGTCAATAATATCAATATCATGTCCATCTATTTTTAATACATCCCAACCGAAAGCTTTAAATTTTGCTTCGAGATCTCCTAAATCAGAAACATCTTTAACATAAGTATCAGATTGAATTTTATTATGATCAACGATTACAGTTATTCTATTTGTTGGCCTATTAGCGAGAGAGACAAGTGATTCCCAGAAATGACCCTCCTGCAATTCACCATCTCCAGTAAGAACAAAAACTTCAGAATTTTTTTCGTTGAAAAAATTGTCGCCATATATAAAGCCTTTTGCTTTAGAGACTCCCATACCAAGGGATCCTGTATTGGTATGAGATCCAGGCGTATGAACATCTGGGTGACCTGTTAAGCCATTTAGCCTTCTTAATTGATGAATTTTTTCAAATGGAAGAATATTTAGAGCTGTTTGTATTGAATATAAACCAGGTGCATCATGACCTTTAGATGAAAAGTACCTATCTGATTCTTTTAAAATATTTAAATAAATCCAAGTAACGATATCCATACTTGAAAAGCTGCTACCTAAATGGCCAGAGCCGGCTTTAGCAATCATATATAAAGTATTATATCTTGCTAAATCTGCAAAAAGAATAGCTTTATCTTTCTTAGATATAGATGCCTGAGTTACTTTATTAAACTCGGATTGAGTATAGTAAGAAAGCTCAATACCTGAAGTATTTTCTGAAACTGCTTCAGATAAGCTGTATGAAGTTTGTTCGCCCATAGTTATTTATTAAAATTTATAAGGAGGCATCTTAATGCATTTAAGAGAAATTAAGTTATTTTCTATTAATTTTTCCATTAAAAGCCAATCATTACCCCTATTCAAATCAAATCCCTCATAGCCATTTGTTAAAAAGGGAGCAATTTTATTACCAGAAATATTTTTATATTTTGAAATAACTTCTGTAAAAGCTATTTCTAGTGAAGCATTTTGGACATATATATTTTCTAATGATGAATATTGCATACTATGAAGAGGATATTCATTTTTTTTAATTTTCATAATAGGCTTTATTAAATCTGCTTTAATTCTCCACATTTTAGCTGGATGCTCATTGCATAACTCAACTGCCCTAATAGAATCGATATTAACATTAGCTTGGAATTCTTTCCAAGCTCTTCTAATTGTTAGATGGGTTCTAAATGGGCTTGTTGGTCTTATAATTCCAAATGAATCATATATTTTGCCATTCTTTTTTAAAATATCAGTTATCCATGATAACCAGTCGTAATCTGTTGATTGATCTCCTGAAATTTTTCTTGGTCGAAGAGCTGGGACTTCTGCTCCGTAGTAAGTGGCAATATCAGCATATAGAGCATCATCTGTTACGCAAATTACTTTATCAAATATTTTACTTCTTAAACAAGCATCAATTGAGTAAGCAATAAGAGGATGCTTCCCGAGGATTTTAATATTTTTATTTTTTATTCTCTTTGATCCAGATCTTGCAGGAATAAGTGCTACACATGACATATTACCTTCTTTTTTAGACATAATTTAACCTTTATTTTCTTGAATAAATCATGTTACGAGCTATATTCGTTGAATCTTTTGATCTTCTTACTGAGGAATTGTTATCCATAGTATTAAATTTGTCATCAGGAGTAAATCCAGCATCAATTAATGTTTCTAAAATATTATTCTTAGATTGATCTACATTGAATTCTATAAGAATAGATTTCAATCTTTCATCGCAAATAAGCTTCTTAGCTCCATCAATTATCTCTCCCTCCAAACCGTCAACATCAATCTTTATATAGTTCGGACATGGAAAATTAGATTCATAAACAGCAAAGTCAAGACTCATACAAAAAATCTTTTGAATATCCATAACTTCAAATTCTTTACCGAATTCATTAATTGGCTTATCAAGCTGTGCTCCTGAATTGCCCTCTCTGGTATCAGAAAGATATAAATTTGTTAATTTAGGAGCTTCAGATATTCCAATCTGGAATGGGTAAACATTAGTCAAGTTATTAATTTCTATATTTTTTTTAATAATCTCAAAATTTATATTAACTGGCTCAAAACTGTAGACATCTACATTGCTTTTTGAAAAAGCAGAATATATAGAATAGCCACCAATATTAGCTCCTACATCAAAAAAAGTTGTGTTACCTTCAAAACAGTCTATCCAATAAATTGTCTCAGGCTCTTTTGTAAAAAAAGTATCAGACCTCCATTTTTCAAGATCACTTTCACAGCCTATTTTCATTCCATTCTTTAGAGTTATGTTTTTGTGCATAGTATTATCCTGCTAGATATGAAATATTCTTTAACTCTGAGTAAACATCCAGAGCTTGCGTTCCTGGCTCTCTAGTACCATTTCCAGAATCACCAAATCCACCAAATGGCATATGCGGCTCACTTCCAAAAGTTCCAGAGTTTACATTTACAGTTCCAGTTTGTAAATTTTTTGTATATAAAAAAGATCTTTCTATAGATGTCGTATGAACTGCGGCAGTAAGTCCAAAATTAGATTTATTAGCTATATTTAGTGCATGATAATCATCTTTTGCAACATGAACACTGACAACAGGACCAAATATCTCATTATTAAATAAAAAAGAACTTTCATCTAATCCTTCTATAATTGTTGGTTTTATATATAGGCCATGTTTGTTAGTTTTTTTATCAAGCTGTTCTCCGTATAAAATTTTGCCGCCTTCCTCAACTGAGATTTTTATTGCTTTTAATATATTTTTATATTGCTTTGTATTCATAACTGGCCCTAAATCAGAATTTTTTAATACGCCGAGATTTAATGATTTTGTTTTTTTTATAAATTTTATCATAAAACTTTTATAGACTTTCTTATTTATGATAATTCTTGATGCTGCTGCACACCTTTGACCAGCATTACTGAATGCTGATAAAGCGCACCAGTTAACTGCAGAATCAATTTCAGCATCATCACAAACAATAAATGGATTTTTGCCACCAAGCTCTAAAGAAACTCTGCCCATCCTTCCCCCAACAACGGCAGCAATATGTTTGCCAACATTGGTTGATCCTGTAAAACTTATTAGAGGTATTCTCTTATCTTGAATTAAATATTCTCCAACAACATGCCCGTGACCCTGGAGAACATTTAAGACTCCATTGGGAACATTAGCTTTTTTTGCTAATTTAGCAACAAGTAAAGCAATCTCTGGTGCATCTTCTGATGCCTTTAAAATAGCAGTATTGCCACATATTAAAGCTGGAAATATTTTCCAAGCTATATTTGCAATTGGGGTATTTGCTGGAACAATAAGACCAACTGGTCCATGAGGTTGTCTGATTGTTTGACAAAATTTACCAACAACTGCAGAATTTAATGAATTAGAATAAAGCCTTCTTCCCTCACCTGCAAAAAACTCTCCCTGAGCAATCGCAGCTCCAACTTCACCAAATGCATCTTGATAAGATTTTCCTGTCTCTCTTGCTACACATTTTGTTAGAAGGCTTTTATTCGCTTTAAGTACATCCACAAAATCAAATAAAATTTGCCCCCTATTTACTGGGGTTAATTCTGACCAATGAGCAAAAGCTTTTTGAGAAACTTTTATTATTTTTTCAACGTCTTTTTGGGTTGAGTCAGAGAAAAGACTATCTACTCTCTCAGTAACTGGATTAACTTTTTTTAACCACGCTCCACTTTCTGACTCAATCTCAGATCCATTTATCCAATTAGGTATTTTTTTCATAGTATTAAATTGCTGTCCATCCACCATCTATAATTAAATTAGATCCTGTCATATAGCTTGACTGGTTGGATGCTAAAAAAAGTAAAGCTCCATTGTAGTCATCCTGCTTTGCCATTCTTCCTATAGGTATTCTATTGCAGTATTCCTCTAGAAATTCATCATCCTGATTATTAAACACTCCCGCTATAGTTAAGGTATTAACTCTGATATTTTGTTTTGCCCAATATGTAGCCAAGTATCTAGTTAAGTTTAAAACACCAGATTTAGATGCAGAATATGCAACTGGTTTATAAAATATATTGCCGTTAGTATTTTTGTACTTATAAATATTTTGATCAGGGGAAACCAAGCCGTAAATAGATGCAATATTAATAATTGAACCGCTTTTTTTTATAGTCATTGCCTTGCCAAAAACCTGGCAGCATAGAAATACTCCCTTGAGATTTACATCGATTACCTTATCCCATGAAGCTTCTGGATAGTCCTCAAAAGCTCCAGTATCAGCCCCAGAGGATGAAGGCGGCGAGTCCAAACCAGCATTGTTAATAAGAATATCAGGAATGCCAAACTGGTTTTTAATTTTTTTTAAGGCTTCTTCTATAGATTTTTTTGATGTGATGTCTGTTTTTACAAATAGATAGTTATTATTATTCAAAAAAGTTTCATTTAAACTAAACGTAATATCTAAACCAATGACCATTGCACCTTGCTCTAAAAAAAATGAGGCATATTCATTGCCCATCTGACCAGAAACTCCTGTAATGACAATAATTTTTTTTTCTATACTAAACATTTAATTTACCACTTTTAATATATTGGCTATAAATCATATCGCAGATTTCCCTAACAGCTCCGCAGCCACCCAATCTAATTGTCTTAAATAAAATATATTCATCGATATCATTATAAGAGTCTGCAACGCCAACAGGGAAACCAACTGCCTTAAAAGCAGGTATGTCATTGATGTCATTACCAACAAACATAACTCGACCTAAATCTATATTTAAAGACTTAACTAAATCTTTAACTGCTGATCCTTTGTCTTCAATAGCATTTAGACAGGAAATTCCAAGTTTTTTTGCTCGAGCCTGAACTACATTGTTAGTTTCAGTTGATACTATGTAGGAGTTGATATTAATTTCTTTTAATTTTTTTAGACCCAGGCCGTCGCTTCTATTACATCTTACCTGTTCTACTCCATGCTCATCTACATATACAAAATTGTTAGTAAAGACTCCGTCAAAATCAAAAACTACTAATTCTATTATTGATAAATCTATATCTTTAATCATTTACTTGTAAAAATAATTTAAGATCTTGTTCAAGAATTGGCTCGCCTTTTTTGTATGCCTTAGGAGATTTCTTATTAAGAATTAGATTTGAATTTCTTACTGGGACATGGTTATTTGTAAAAATCATACCTGTTAAATCTTCATAAGATATCTCTTGATTCATCAAAATATCTTTGGCAGCAATTATAGATTTACCAAGTTTTTTAAATACAGGTTCTTCACCAAGATCATCCCTTGGCTTCTCTAAAAGCATAGATGGAGCTCTATAAATATCTCTAACAAAACTCCTAAAGCCCTGTGCTTCCAGTGCAAAACTATGATCAGTTCCTTGCCATGCTCTATTTAAGGTTACATGTTTTTCAAATACTTTTGCTCCCAACATTCTTGCAACTGGACCTGAAAGAGTTCCATTAAAGTGATCAGAGGAACCTATTATACTATTAGGGTACTTTTTAATTAATTTTTCAATGTTACTCAAGCCAAGTCTATCAAAAGCGCATGGGTATTCTGATACGCAATGTAAAACAGCTAGTTCTATACCATGATCTTCAAGTAATTTGACGCTTTCATGAATTTGGTCTTCCTGACCTCCTCCTATGCTCATGACTACAGATGCTCCAGTTTCCGCAATCTTTTTTATAAATGGCAGATTTCCTAAATCAAAAGATGCAATTTTAAATAAATTCACGCCTAGGCTAACAAGAAGCTCTAAACTGGGTTCATCAAAAGGTGTCGACATAAAGTCTACTTTGTACTTTTTACACTCCTCTATTAAAAGAACTATCTCATCGGGACTTAATTCGAGCTTTTCTCTGTGCTCGCCATATGATTTAGCGAAAGCATTTTCGCTATTATAGTCTGCGTTATAGGCTTCTTCTGAAAATAAATATTTATTATTTCTTGTTTGAAACTTGACTGCATCTGCCCCAGCATCGGCAAAAGTTCTTATGTAGTCTAAAGCTAGGTTTACGTCACCCTGATGGTTCTGCCCAACCTCAGCAATAATAAAAATTTCTTTATTTTTAAACATGTATAAATATCCTTATAAATTTAAAATTTGTTCTGGTTTTCCGTGAGATGCTATGCATCCATCCTCTAGTTTATATATATAGTCACAGGATTCAATAGTGCTTAGTCTATGTGCAATTATAATTATTGTAATATCTCCCGACATACCAAAAACAGCTTTCATTATTTTTTTCTCTGTTATTGAGTCAAGTGCACTTGTGGCTTCGTCTAGAATCAGTATTGAAGGTTTTTTATATAAAGCTCTTGCAATACCAACTCTTTGCAATTGACCTCCAGATATTCTAACGCCCCTTTCTCCAACTTTAGTCTCTAATCCATCTGGTAATTCAGAAATAAAATTTTCTAAGTTTGCTAATTTTATACACTCCTGGACTCTTATATTATTAATATTATTTTTCTGAACTCCAAACGCAATATTTTCTATTAAAGTTTCATCTGTTAAATATATATCCTGCGGGACATAACCTATTGAATTTTGCCATTCAGCTAAAGTACTATTTAAATTTTTATCATTAATAAAAATAGATCCAGATATTGGCTTTAATGCTCCAAGTACTAAATCTATCAAGGTGCTTTTACCAGAACCACTTGATCCTATAAAGGCGACAGTAGAATTTGAATCAATTTTTAGATTGATATTATTTAAAACTTTTTCATCAAGGCCTGGGTAACAAAAAGAAACATCTTTAAATTCTATATTTGCGTTCATTATTTTTTGTTCTGTTTGTATCTTGGGAGGTAATTCTTCAAAATTTGATATTTCTGAGCGAATTGTCTCAGTAACAGCTTTCGCATATCTCATAGTTTGAGCAGCTGTTAGTATTCTATTTATTGATGGCATAAGTCTAAATGCTGAGGCTGCAAATAAGGCCAATATACCTGCAATATTAGCCGAGTCCTCATTTTGAGCAAGTAATGTAAAAGAAATTAAAGCAATCCCTGTAATTGCCAATAATTCTAATAATAGCCTAGGTAGTTGTTGGACGGTATTCTGCTTTCTTGCCGCCTCCATTGTGATATGAGTATTGTTAACAAATTTATTTAAGAAATATTTCTGTTTATTCGAAATAATGATTTCTTTTATTGAGCCGAAAGATTGTTGAAGATTTTTAATCCTATATGCATCATATTCATGTCTTATTGACCCCCATAATCCCACATTTTTTTTTATTGCTAAGAAAAAAAATAAGCCTCCAAAGGAAAATATAGTTAAAGCAAGAAAAGTGCCCATTGGCTCAAAGTACGCAAGCAAGACAAAGAGAGCAATACATACCAAAGTTTCAGAAATAATAATTAAAAAAGACTGGGTTACATTAGCCAAAAGTCCAATCTCAGTAATTATATTTCTTATAAATATTGAAGAGTTATATCTTAAAAAGAAATCATATTCATTATTTAAATAGCCAGAAAGGATTCTTGATGACAGATTCTCTTGAAGTGAATATACAAATTTTTGTTTATAGTATTCAATGAGACCTAAAATTAATGTTCGAAATATAAAGAAGGTTATAAAGAAAATCATGCTGTAAAATAATGCTGAACCTGATGATAAAATATTAGAAATCAAGGTTATATTTTTGACGGAATCCGGAAGAGAATCCGCACCAGATGTTGCGATATTTACTAGGGGAAGTATAAGTCCCACACCAAATGCTTCAAAAAAAATTCCAATAAAAATTAATAATAAAACAAGGTAGAATCTTCTTTTAAATTCTCTATCTAGAATTGACCATATTTTAGACATATAAAATATTAGAATATATTTATAGCTAGTCTTGGAGGCATAAATCTAACCATAATTGAACGTCTAAAAAAGCTTAGAATAGTAACCAAAAGAATAGATAATATAAAAGAAGTTGCAGTAATAGTTATACATAATGATGCCCTGGATGGGGCTATTTTTTTAAGAGGGAGAATGGAAGGATCTATTGTTCTTAAAATATATTCTTCTCTAATATTAATTAACATCATTTTTCTAATCTCCTCCTGAGTCATGGAAATAAGAACTTTATTAATGTCAGGTATATTTGAATCAATGAGTTTTTCTTCTAAATAATTTAAAGCTTTTTCTGATTGATTCATATCATAACTTTTAACATGCATGTTAACGTCCTCAATAAACCATTTAAGCCATTGGTCAGACAATACCGGTGATTCATGAATTATTGAAATTGTAATAAATCCAGTTGAAAAATCCTCTTCAATTTTAAGATGATCTGTAAATGTATTAAATATATCCTGCTGAGATGGATTGCCATCTTTTGTTTTAAATGCACCATCTACCCATGAATTTTTAGTTTTATTAAAGATCTCATTATTAATAGTATATGTTTCTTTATTAAGGCCTAGTGCCTCAAATGCAAAAAGGGGAATGAGAATATCCCTATGATTAACAAACTCATTAATAAATTTCCTTGAAATCATAGTGTGTAAAATTTCATCTTTCCTATTTGCAGAAGATCCCCCTAGGCTAATGCCAGCCATTGATGCAAGCCCGCTATATTG
>CESJ01049608.1_pt1 | contig 19090 bp, 17 predicted proteins | sample 356311 | NCBI WGS metagenome assembly CESJ01 (sample SAMEA2621487, study PRJEB7988) | marine metagenome | biome: marine biome (ENVO:00000447); feature: surface water layer (ENVO:00002042); material: "saline water (ENVO:00002010), including plankton (ENVO:xxxxxxxx)" | depth 5 m
TTTTACCATTTCTTTTACTTGATTTAAAAGTTTTTTAGAGTCGTATATTATTCCATCTTTAATTGTATATTTTACTCCTCCAACTCTGATTATTTCATTTTTGTCATTTAATTTAATTGCACCAGTTCCATATAAAACTTTAAGATTTTCTAAAGGATTTTCTTCAACTACAACAAGATCTGCTAATTTACCGACTTCAATAGATCCAATTTTGTTTTCAGCACCAAGAGCTTCTGCACCATTTAAGGTAGCTGAACGAATAATTTCTAATGGATGAAATCCAGCTTCTCTTAAAAGTTCTAATTCTCTTACAAATGCAAATCCATAGAGTTGATAAATGAATCCTGAGTCAGAACCTGTTGTAACTCTTCCTCCACGATTTTTAAATTCATTAATAAATATCATCCATAATTTGTAATTGTTTTTCCATAGTACTTCTTGCTCAGTTCCCCAATAATGCCAATATGATCCATGAGATATTTTACTTGGTTCATAAAATTTCCATAAAGATGGTAGAGTATATTCTTCGTGCCATTCTGCACGTCTAGCTTTGTGTAAATCTCTATTAGCTTCATAAATATTAAAAGTAGGATCTATAGTAAAGTCAAGTTTTATTAACTCATTCATTACATTATTCCAGTGATCACTGTATGGTTTAGCTGCTTGTTCCCATAATTTTCCTGCTTCTTCAAATCTGTGTTGTTCATTTTGATAATTATAGTTAGCAGGGTAGTTTTGAACTGTTTTGTCTTCAAATAAAGCTTCAGGTAATCCATACCAGTGCTCCATTGTTGTTAAGCCAGCTTTTGCTGAATTTAGAACATTCCACTTAGCTACGTTCATTTGAGCGTGATGGAAAGCCGATCTCAATCCAAGTCTTTTGTTTTCTTTTATTGCAGCTTCTAATATTACAGGGTTTGCTCCAAAGAACTTAATTCCATCAGCACCTTTTTTTGCATTTTCTCTCACCCATTTTATTGCATCCTCTTTGTTGTTTATTTCTGCTCCGCTTCCAAATCCAGTATAAGAATATATTCTTGGAGCAATTATTGAATTTTTTTCACTTTTTCTTTTTAAATCTAGAGTAAAATCTAAACCTCTACCACTTGGTTCTCTAATTGTTGTAATTCCATGAGCTATCCAAAGATTAAAAACATATTCTGGATCAGCTCCTTGAGATATTCCTCCAATATGTCCATGCATATCAATAAAACCAGGTAAAACAAACATCCCATTATAGTCAAGTTCAATTCCATTTTTTTCAAGTTTGGGACCATTTCTTCTTTTACTAACTCCTGGGTAGCCTACTACTTGAATTTTGGTTATAATATTTTTTTTAATTTCTATATCTACTGGACCAATTGGTGGTGCTCCATTTCCATTAATTAGGGTAACTCCCCTTAAAATAAGTTGTTCATAAGGACCTTGACTAATTTCGTTTTGACCATATGTATAAAAAAACTGCAACGTTATTATTAAGAAACATTGCAGTTTGTAAAGAAAATTTATTTTCATGACACTAATTTTTCATGAAAATAGTTATAAATAATTAGTTTATTAAAAACTAGCTCCAAATACTAAAAATGCAGCTTCTGAATCTGGATTATATATAAATGATCCAAATAGTGGTAATGTATAATCTTCTGTTATTTTAATATCTTTTGATCCTCCAAGAGAAATATTACACAATCCACTTCCTCCATTAACATACCAAGCTTCTTTAGAATCATCTCCATATCCAAGTGCTATATCCACTGGACCTGCTGAAAAAGCTAATTCAATATAAAGAGCTTCAACTTCAGTAAAGTATCCTACTAAAAGATTAATAGGTCCTAGCTCTGCAGAACCAGAAATTTCTAAATAATCCCCTTCAAATAATCCTTCTCCATTAGCATAAGTACCACCTTCTCTAGGGAATGAATAATTTGTAAGAGTTAATCCTAATTTACCAAAAGAATAACTTGCATATAAATCAAGTTCATTTCCACCCCCAACTGATGTTGTAGGAAAACTTCCCCAGGCTCCAACTTCCAAATCTCCTGAACTTAATGATATCCATGGCTGAATGTGAGCTCCAGAACCAAATTGAGTTCCTCTCCAAACATATGAGCTGACTAAATCTGCACCCAAGTCTTGTGCTTTAGACTCGTTTAATGTTAAAAAGAAAATTGCAATAATAATAATTGAACTAAGTTTTAATGATTGTTTTTTTAAATTCATAAATTAATTTTATTAAATAATTTATATCAAAACTAATAAAAGACAAAATAATTCTTAATAAAAATAGTTAATTAGCTATTATTTTTACAAATAATGTAATTTGAAAACATTAAAAATCAAGAAATGATAATTGTGATTGGTTTATTTTATCAAATTGATCAATTTTTGAAATTGATAAAACCTATTTTGTTATTTGTATTCCAATAAAAATTGCAGCAAAACCGATAATTATTGAAATACAAGTGTAGATTAAGAATGTATTAATTTCTCCAGATTTCATTAGTTCAGCGTTTTCATAAGCAAAAGTTGAAAAGGTAGTAAGTCCACCACAAAACCCAGTTGCAAGTAAAATAGTTTGCGGAGAATTCATTTGATTATTTTTTATTGCCCAACCCATAATTAGACCAACTAAAAGACATCCTACAACATTGGAAATGAAAGTATTGATGGGTAATTTGGAACTACTAAAGACAGAGATATTTGAAATAAGATATCTAAACATGCTGCCTAATCCTCCCCCAATAAAAACTAAAAGTAATTGTTTCATGATACACTAAGTTTTTTTAAAATAACTAACATTGCAACAAAACAAATAAATCCTAGAATTACCCATCTAATTCCACTGTAAGAGCCTTTAAGTCCTTTTAAATCTTTTTTATAACTAATTATTACTATTACCAAAAATGAAATAAAAAAGAAAATTGCAAAAACTAATTGACCAGTGCTGAACATATTTAACTATTTTTAAGTAAAAATAATATTAAATACCATATGAAACATCAAATTGAAGCAGTTAAAATCTTTCATGAAGTTTATAAACTTGATTATAAAGAGTCTCCAGTTACTAATATAGGTTTAGATAAAATTGAATTAAGATTTAATTTAATGGATGAAGAAAATAAAGAATACTTAGAAGCTGCAAAAAACAATGATTTAATTGAAGTCGCAGATGCTTTGGGTGATATGTTATATATTTTATGTGGAACTATCATTGAACACGGAATGCAAGATAAAATAGAAGAAGTATTTGATGAAATACAAAAAAGTAATTTGAGTAAACTTGGAGAGGATGGAAAACCAATTTATAGAGCCGACGGGAAAGTGATGAAAGGACCAAATTATTTTAAACCTAACATTTCTAAAATCTTAAATTAGATTTTTATTCTCCAACCATAAGGATCTTCACTGTAATTATATTGAATATTGTTAAGTTTATTTTTTAATAATATACTCCATGGATTATCAATTTTTGGTAATTCAAATTTTTTATTTTCATATCCAAAACCGATAATTGGTAAAACTACAACTGCAGTACCACTTCCGAATATTTCTTTCAAGTTATTTTTTTTCGCTGCTTCAATTATTTCATTAACTTTTATTGGTCTTACTTCAATATCTATACCTTGATCTTTTGCAATTTGAATTAAACTTTTTCTTGTAATGCCATCTAAAATACTGTCACTAGTTGGAGCTGTTATTAATTTATCTCCAATTCTAAAAAATAAATTCATTGTTCCTGCTTCTTCAATATATTCATGAGTTGATGAGTCAGTCCAAATAATTTGTTGATAACCTTGATTTCTAGCCAGAATTGTTGGGTAGAATTGTGCAGCATAATTGCCGGCAGCTTTTGCGTAACCAACACCACCTTTAGCTGCTCTACTGAAAGATTTTTCAATTTTAACCCTAACATCTTCAGAATAATATGAACTAGCTGGAGCACATATGATCATGAACTTATATTGATTTGCTTCAGTGGCATTAATAGAGTCTTCACTTGCAAAAATAAATGGCCTAATATATAATGAATTACCTAAACCAGGTTTGATCCAAGCATTGTCGAGTTCTAATAATTTATTTAAACTTTCAAAAAACAATTCCTTTGGAAATTCAGGCATAGCTAACCTTACAGAAGATTTAATAATTCGCTCATAATTATCTTTTGGTCTAAACAACCATGTGTTTTTTTTATTATCCTTAAATGCTTTCATTCCTTCAAAGCATGCTTGGCCGTAATGAAAAACTCTTGCAGAAGGACTAATGGTTATTGGTTCATATGGACATATTTTTGCATCCACCCATTCTCCGTTAATATAGTCACAAGTAAACATATGATCTGTAAATACAGATCCAAAATTTAAATTATTGAAATCAATTTGATCAATCTTAGAGACTTTTATTTTATTAATTTTCATATAAATCAATTGTATTTAGTAAAATTACAAATTAACTTTGATAAATATTATTTATAACAAGAATGAAATATTTAATTACTGGAGCTAGTGGACTAATTGGAAAAAAATTAGTTCATAAATTATTAGAACAGAATGCATGTATAAATATTTTGACTACAAATAAGAACTTAAAATCTTCAAATAAAAATATTAATAAATTTTATTGGAATCCTGAATTAAACAAAATTGACTCAAAATGTATAGATGGAGTTCAGATAATTATTAACCTCGCTGGTTCTCCAATTGCTCAACTTTGGACTAAAAATTCAAAAAAATCAATTCTTCTTAGTAGAATCAATTCTGTAAAATTATTAAATCAAATTATACTAGAAAAAAAATCAAAAATATATCATTTTTTCTGCGCATCTGCAATTGGGATTTATAAATCTGATAATACATATACTCATAATGAATCATCTCAAAACACTTCTAATTCTTTTCTGGGTGATACTGTTAGTAAGTGGGAGAAATCATGTAATAAATTAAAAGAACAAAAAATAAATGTAACAATATTGAGAATTGGTTTAGTATTATCTTTAAATGGTGGATTGCTAAAACCAATTGCTCTTTCAGTTAAGTATTTTTTAGGCACATGGTTCGGAAATGGAAGTAATATATATTCTTGGATCCATATTGATGACCTAGTTAATTCAATTTTGTTTTTATTGAATAATAATAAAAATGGTATTTATAACCTTGTCGCTCCAAATCCAATTTCTAGTAAGTTATTTACAATAGAAATCAGTAAAGTTTTAAATAAAAAAATATTACTTCCTCCAATCTCTTCGTTTTTAATTAAATTAATAACTGGCTCAATGTCAGAATTATTTTTGTTTAGTCAAAACGTTTCTTCAAAAAAAATTACAGATGAAGGTTTTAAATTTCAATTTAATTCAATTTCTTCTGCTCTAAATAATCTATTAAAATAATTTGATGACATTTTGACAAAATATTTAAAATTGGCAGTACTTTTGCAAACTATTTAATAAAATATAATAATGGGTAGTTCAAAAAATAAATCATCAAAAAAACCAACTTTAAAATCTCAAATAGAAACTCTTGAGGTTTCTGTCAAAGATGAAAAAGATAAATTTTTACGTTTATTTGCTGAATTTGAGAATTATAAGAGAAGAACATCTAAAGAACGATTAGATTTGTACAAAACTGCCTCTCAAGAATTAATGACTGCTCTTCTTCCTATTAAAGATGATTTAAATCGTGCTTCCAAAGAGTTTGAGAAATCAAAAGAAAAAAGCTTAATTGAGGGGATGTCATTGATCAAAAATAAATTTTCTGATATTCTTAAATCTCAGGGTTTAATTTTAATAGATATTAATAAAGGAGATGATTTTGATGCCGAAATTCACGAGGCTATTACACAAATTCCAGCAGAAAATGATAAAATGAAAGGTAAAATTATTGATGTAGTTGAATCTGGATATAAACTTGGAGACAAGATTATTAGATACCCTAAAGTAGTAGTTGGAAACTAATTAATTAAATATGAAAGAAGATTTTTACGAAATTCTTGGTGTTAGTAAATCAGCGTCTGAAAGTGAAATTAAAAAAGCATATAGAAAAAAAGCAATTCAGTATCATCCAGACAAAAATCCTGGTGATTCTCAAGCTGAAGAAAATTTTAAAAAAGCAGCTGAAGCTTACGAAGTTTTAGGTAATAAAGACAAAAGATCTAAATACGATCAATTTGGCCATTCTGCTTTTGATGGAACTGGTGGTTTTGGAGGTGCAGGAATGAACATGGACGATATTTTTAGTCAATTTGGAGATATTTTCGGAAGCGGTTTTGGAGGTGGTGGTGGTTTTGGTGGTTTTGGTGGTGGTGGATCTAGAGTACCAAAAGGTAGTAATTTAAGAATACGAGTTCAGCTCGAGCTTAGTGAAGTTGTTTTAGGAGTTGAAAAAAAGATTAAGGTTAAAAGAAAAATCAAAGCTGATGGAGTCACTTATAAAAATTGTAATTCGTGTAATGGTTCGGGTCAAGTAACTAGAATAACAAACACAATTTTAGGTAGAATGCAATCATCCTCCACTTGTCCAAGTTGTGGCGGCTCCGGTCAAGTTGTTTCCAATAGACCTTCAAATGCTGATTCAAACGGATTAATTCTTAAAGAAGAAACTGTGTTAGTTAAAATTCCTGCTGGAGTTGAGGACGGTATGCAATTAAAAGTTTCTGGAAAGGGTAATGATTCAGCTGGAAATGGTATTGCTGGAGATTTAATTGTTTTAATTAGTGAAAAAGAACATGATACTTTAAAAAGAGAAGGTAATAATCTTCATTTTGACTTGTATATCAGTATTTCAGAAGCTGTTTTAGGAGTTTCGAAAGAAATTGAAACTGTTACAGGAAATGTAAGAATTAAATTAGAATCTGGGATACAATCAGGAAAAATACTAAGACTTAGAGGTAAAGGCTTAAGTAGTATTAACTCTTATGGAAATGGAGACTTACTTGTCCATGTCAATGTTTGGACTCCAAGAACTTTAAATAAAGAACAGAGATTGTTTTTTAATCAAATGAAAGAAAATGAAAATTTTATTCCATCTCCAGATAAGGGTGAAAAATCTTTTTTTGAAAAAGTCAAAGACATGTTTTCATGACATTTAAAGCTGTTTAACTTTATATTTTATACTTCCAATTTTATATTCAATTTGATTATATTTAATAAAATATTTTCTAATGAATAAGATTATTGATTTTCTTAACAAAGAATTTTTTATCACTGATAGTATTAAGTTTTCTATTGTAACAATACTTTTTGTTACAATGATTTTCCTTTTAACTTATTTTTTATTAAAAATTATTAAAAAAATAGCTACTAAGAAACTTGATGAGGAAAGAAAATTAAAATTTAAGTCTGTTTTTTCATTTTTAAATTATTTTGTTTACATTATTGTTGCATTAATTACGTTTCAGAATTTTGGTATAAACCTTACCGGTATATTTGCAGCTTCTGCTGCGCTTTTTATTGGAATAGGTTTAGCGCTTCAAACATTTTTTCAAGATATTATTTCAGGTATTTTAATTTTAGCTGACCAAACTGTTCATGTTGGTGATATTATTGAAATTGATGGAAAAGTTGGTAGGGTAGAAAACATAAAAATTAGAACTACAAGAGCAGTTACATTTGACAATAAAGTTCTTATAATACCTAACCACAAATATTTAACATCAACATTATTTAATTGGACAGAAAATGGCACTGTTTTAAGAGGATCTGTTTCAGTAGGGGTTGACTATAATTCTAATGTAGAAAAAGTTAAAGAAATTTTATTAGATATAGCCGATACACACCCACATTTAATGAAGAACCCAACTCCTAACGTTATTTTTAAAAATTTTGGAGATAACTCTTTAGATTTTCAATTAATTTTTACTTATAATAACGGTTTTAGGGTTAATCTTATTGAAAGTGATATTAGGTTTTTAATATATAAAAAATTCAAAGAAAATAACATAAATATTCCTTTTCCACAGAGGGTTGTTCACTTACAAAAATAAAATATGCCAAAAATATTAATAATTGAGGACGAAGAGACCATAAGAAGAGTTCTTATCAAAGTCTTACTTCAGGAAGATAAAAAATATGAAATTATTGAAGCAGTTGATGGAGTTGATGGAGTCTCTAAAATCAATTCTAATAAACTAGATTTAATTTTATGTGACATTAAGATGCCTAAAAAAGATGGTATTGAAGTGTTACGTCACATTCTAAAAGAGTGTCCAAATACACCAACTATAATGATTTCAGGACATGGTGATCTTGAAACTGCTGTTGAATCTATGAGACTGGGTGCTTTTGATTACATATCTAAACCACCAGATCTTAACAGATTACTAAATTCAGTTAGATCAGCTTTGCTAAATAATAATTTCATAAAAAAAGGAAATATTAATTCAAAAAAATCTAATAAATATAATATTATCGGAAAATCAGAGCCTATTTCAGAAATTAAAGTAATGATTGATAAGGTTGCTTTGACTAATGCAAAAGTTTTAATTCAAGGTCCAAATGGTTCAGGTAAAGAATTAGTTGCACATCAAATACACTTGAATAGTTTGAGAAATTCTGCTCCGTTTATTGAGGTTAATTGTGCTGCTATTCCATCTGAACTAATTGAAAGTGAATTGTTTGGTCATGTTAAAGGCGCATTTACTTCGGCAGTAAAAGATAAAGCGGGTAAATTTGAAGCTGCTAATGGTGGTACAATATTTCTAGATGAAATTGGAGACATGAGTATGCCTGCGCAATCCAAGGTTTTGAGAGCTTTACAAGAACATAAAATACAAAGAGTTGGAAGTGAAAGAGATTTAGTTGTTGATGTAAGAGTAATAGCAGCTACTAATAAAAATTTACGCTCTGAAATTGAAAATAATAATTTTAGAGAAGACCTTTATCATCGTTTGGCTGTTATTGAAATCAATGTTCCATCATTAAATGATAGATCTTCAGATATTCCCTTGCTAGTTAATCACTTTTTAAAAGATATTTCTAAAGATTCAAATCAAAATTTAAAAACTATGGACAAAGATGCTATTAACAAATTAAAAGAATTTGATTGGTCTGGAAATGTAAGAGAATTAAGAAATGTTGTGGAAAGATTAATTATTCTTTCTGAAAAAATTCAAATAACAAAAACAGATGTCATTAAATACTCAAATAAATAATGAAATTCTTCATAACTACATACTTATTGTTTTTTTCTTTTTTTCTTTTTTCTCAAGATGATAAAACTGTAATAAAAAATATTTTTGACACAACTATGACTAATAGTTCTAGTTATGAATTATTAGATTATTTATCAAATGAGATTGGACATAGATTATCTGGTTCATTAGGTGCAGAAAGAGCAGTTGAATGGGGAAGAAGTGAATTATTAAAAATAGGATTTGATAAAGTTTGGTTACAAGAAGTTATGGTTCCTAAATGGGTTAGAGGTCCAAAGGAATTTGCTCTTATTGAAACTCAACCTGGAATTACATTTAATGTAGACGTGTGTGCATTAGGTGGTTCGGTAGCTACACCATCTGTCGGCATTAAATCTAACGTAGTTGAAGTTAACAGTTTTGAAGAATTAAAATTACTTGGAAAAAAAGAAGTTGATGGAAAAATAGTGTTCTATAACAGACCAATGCAGCCAAACCTTATTAGTACGTTTCAAGCTTATGGAGAAGCTGTTGACCAAAGAGTTAATGGTGCAGCTGAAGCAATTAAATATGGCGCTATTGGTGTAATTGTTAGATCCATGAGTTTAAGATTAGATGATAATCCGCATACTGGTACAATGAGTTACGGAAACTTATCTCAAAGTAAACGAATTCCTGCAGCTGCCATTAGTACAAATGCTGCAGAAAAATTGAGTAAACTTTTAAAATTAAATCCAAATCTCAAGTTTCTTTTAAGACAGCAATGTAAAACATTCAAAGATGTTAAATCTTACAATGTAATTGCTGAAATTAAAGGTTCAGAATTTCCAGATGAAATTATATTAGTAGGAGGACATTTAGACTCTTGGGATTTAGGAGACGGATCTCACGACGATGGTGCAGGGATTGTACAATCTATCGATATAATAAATATTTTTAAAAAAATTAATTACGTTCCTAAAAGAACAATTAGAATTGTACTTTTTATGAACGAGGAAAATGGGTTAAGAGGAGCCCTGAAATATGCTGAAATTTCAACAAAAAATAAATTGAATCATATTTTTGCTCTAGAATCTGATGCTGGCGGATTTACACCAAGAGGTTTTTCATTTTCTGCTAACGACGAAAATTTTGAACTTATCAAGTCATGGAAAAATTTATTTGAACCGTATTTAATCCAATCTTTTGAACGTGGAGGAAGTGGTGCAGATATATCTCCGTTAAATAGTGAAAGAAATGTTTTAGCTGGGTTAAGACCTGACTCTCAAAGATATTTTGATTATCATCATACATCAATAGATACTTTTGATGCTATTAATAAAAGAGAATTAGAATTAGGAACCTTTTCAATGGCTTCATTAGTTTATTTGTTTGATAAATATGGAATTATAAATTAATATTAATTGTGGAAACATTAATTGATTTAGATAAGTCGTTTTTTGTTTTTTTAAACTCATTAGGATCTGAACTATTTGATTCTATTTGGATGTTTATCACTAATAAGAAATCTTCAATTCCTCTTTATTTATTTCTAATTTATTACATATATAAAAAACTATCAAATACTGAATTTTTAAAATATTTAGTTTTAATAAGTATTTTAATTTTATTTACTGACCAAATAAGTAGCTTATTTAAAGATTACTTTGAAAGATTCAGACCATGTCATGATGAAACAATAAATGATCATATTAGAATTGTTAAAATAAGTTGTGGTGGATTATATGGATTTTTTTCGGCTCATGCTGCAAACTCTTTTGCTTTAGCTACCTTTTTTTATTTTTCTTTAAAAAGATTTTCATCAAATTTTAAATACCTTTTTTTATGGGCAATTATAGTTTCATATAGTAGAATTTATATTGGAGTTCATTTTCCAGCAGATGTCATATTTGGTTCATTTTTTGGAATTATTTTGGGTTATCTTTTTTCAATCGTCTCTTTTAAAACTAAATTATAATGTATAATAGATTACAATCTTATAAAACACTTTTTTTAAGAATTTCATTAGCATATGTTTTCTATTTTTTTGCGAGAGTATTATTCTATTTTTATAACAGTAACATGATTATTATTGATAGTTTTCAAGAGTTTTTCTATCTATGTTTTATTGGATTGACATTTGATACTTCTGCAATATTATATGCTAATGTTTTTTTTATACTAATATCCTTATTTCCTTTTAAAAATTTCTCTAGTGATAAGTTTCAAAAAAGAGTGATGATATTGTATTTTTCAACAAATTTAATTGCTTATTCTACTAATTTTTTTGATTTTATTTATTATAGATTTTCCCAAAGTAGATTGACTACTAGAGTTTTTGATATTCTGGAAAACGAAACTAATAAAATGTCATTAGCAGGATCTTTTATATATAATTATTGGCATGTTTTTATTTTCTTTTTTCTTTTAGTTTATGTTTGGATTTACCTTTATAAAAAGATTAAAATTACTCATACTAGTCCTAACTATAATTTAAAATTTTATTTTTTCTCATCTCTGTCATCTCTTTTTATAGTTTTTATTTGTGTTATTGGAGTTAGAGGAGGAATTGGAAACTCTACGCGACCTATAAATATGGTTGACGCTCATAGATTTGTTAAAAAGGGTATCCATGCTGATTTTGTATTAAACTCTCCATTTAGTTTTATTCGAACTTTCAATAAAAACTTTTTTAAAAAGAAAAACTTTATGGATCCTTCCAAAGTAAATCAGATTTTAAAACCTATAAAAATGGTTAATGACAGTATTTATTCAAAACCTAATGTTATGATTATTGTTATGGAAAGTTTTGGTCGTGAATATACAGGAGCTTTTAATAAAAACAGAAATATTAAAAACTATATTAGTTACACTCCTTTTTTAGATTCTCTATCAAATAGTAGTATGATTTTTACTAATGCTTTTGCTAATGGTCGTCAATCAATTGAAGCATTACCATCAATTTTAGCAAGTATCCCATCGTTTAAGATTCCTTTTACATCTTCTCCTTACGCTAACCAAGAAATACAATCGTTAGTATCTGTTTTTAAAGAAAAAGGTTATTCAACCTCTTTTTTTCATGGAGCTCCAAATGGATCAATGGGGTTTTTAGGATTATCAAATATTTTAGGATTTGATAATTACTTTGGGAAAAATGAATTTAATGACAGTTCATTATATGATGGTTATTGGGGAATCTGGGATGAACCATTTTTACAATATGTTAATAATACAACTACAAAACTCGAAGAACCATTTTTCTCTACATTTTTTAGTTTATCATCACATGAGCCATTTTATGTGCCTGATGAATATGAAGGTGTTTTTCCTATGGGTGATGTTCAAATGCATCAAGTAATAGGTTACTCTGATAATGCATTAAGAAAATTTTTTGAATCAGCTAAAAAACAGCCTTGGTTTGATAACACTATATTTGTTATTACTGCTGATCATACCAATCAATTTTGGTATTCTTATTATTCAGCACCAGTTAATAGATTTGCCATTCCTGTATTATTTTATCATCCTAATAATTCACTTATGGGTGAAAACAATATTTTAATGCAACAGATGGATATATTTCCCTCAATAGTTGATTTAATAGGTTACGATAAACCTTTAAATTCATGGGGAAGGAGTGTCTTTTCTAATTCTGGTCAACCATTTTCTATTAATTATTCAGGGACTGTCTATCATTTTTCAATGGATAATTATACACTAGTTTTTGATGGAAATGAAGTTATTGGAGTGTACGATATTGAAGATTATTGGTTGGAAAATAATATTATTAATGATAAAACCATCGATTATTCTAACGAAAAAACATATCTAAAAGCTTTTATTCAAGATTATATGGATAGAGTTATTGATAAAAAATTAAATTATTTTAAGAGTTCGGAATAATCAATTTTAAATTTATTTATTCTAGGAGCAGATACATTTAATATATAAGGGTTATAAGGGTTGTTTTTCTTATAATCTTGATGATACTTTTCAGCTAAATAAAATTTCTTAAATCTTATAACATCTGTAGTTATCTTGTAATAAGTTTTATTTGATAATAATTCTTTTATTGTATTGTCAATGATTTCTTTTTCCTCAAAATTTTCATAAAATGCTATGGATCTGTACTGAGTTCCTTTATCAGGTCCTTGTTGATTTAATGTGGTAGGGTCATGAGATCCAAAAAAAACATTTACTAATGTTTTGAATTTTATTTCATCAGGGTTATAAATTACTTCAATAGCTTCAGCATGCCCAGTTTTTCCAGACATTACTTGTCTGTAGGTAGGTTTAACGGTTTCTCCACCTGAATATCCAGAATTAACTTCTTTAACTCCTTTTAAATTTTCATAAATACTTTCTACACACCAAAAACATCCTGAAGCAAAGTATGCAGTCTTATGTTCTTGGTTATACTTAATTTCATTTGAACAAATATTTAACATTAATAATACAGTTATAAAAGCAAATTTGAACATCTTATATATTTTTTAAAATTTGATTAATAAATTTATCCCAAGTTAATTCTTTCTTTATTCTAATTATATTATTTATTATGTTCTCTCTATCATCACTTAAAGCATAATTAATTTTTAAGGCGAGCTCATTAGAGCTTCTATTAAATAAATATCCTGATTCATTATCTCTAATAAGCTCGTTGAGTCCATCTATATCTGAGGATACTGTTGGGGTTTCGAATTGAAATGAAAGTGACGTAATTCCGCTCTGTGAGGCTTTTTTATATGGGATTATAACTAGTTCAGATGAACTAAACCAATATTTTATTTTATCGTTATCAATAAATATATTTTTAATTATTATACTATTAGAAATATTCAATTTATCAATTAATTGATAATATTTTTTCATTGAAATATAATTTTCACCAACAATAAGCAATTTTATATTCGGATTAATTTCCAAAACCTTAGGCATACTCTTAATAAGGACTTCTAATCCCTTATATTTTCTTATTAATCCAAAAAACAATATGTATTCATCTTTAATATTTAATCCAAGTGTTTTTTTAGACTTTATTTTATTCTCTTTAACCCCAAACTTTGTTGGTAATGGATGAAATAATTTAATACCATTTTTTTTTTTGTAAATCTTTTCAATTTGATTTGAAACGTTTTTTGAAAGTGTAACGTATTTATCAAGTCCTTTTAAATATAGTCTTAATAGTTGTTTTTCAATTAATCTCTTTTCATGTGAAATTACATTATGTATAATGCCAATTTTTATTATTTTATTACTTACAAACTTATTTATGAAATAATAGCATGGTGAAAGTAAACCAGTCCAATATGTTGTAATAATTAAATTTGGTTTTAATTCATTTATTTTTTTTACAACTCTAATCCAACTAAATGGATTTACTGTATTTATAATTCTGTAAGATTTTAAATTTGTTTTTTCAGCAGTTTCATGAAATTGAGTCTTTCCAGGAAATAAAAATTTTGGGTATAAGAGTTTGAAATTTATTATTTCTACTTTATGGCCATTATTAATGAGTGATTTACATAGTTCTTTATTTGTATCGGATATACCACCTCTGTAAGGATAAAATGGTCCTATTACAACAATGTTCATATTTTAATTATTCATCAAAAATTATCCATTCCCCTTTTTTTATGAAATTTTCAGCTAATTTATATTTAAGAGTTTTTGTTTCTCCATTTGTAACATTTTTTATAGTTACTTTTTCATTTCTACCAATTTTTTTAACTTCTCTTACAATTGTTTCTATATAATTGTTGGTTTGAGAAACATTTTCTCCTGCTTTTCTGTTTTTTGATGCAATTTCATCACTGTTTAGCACTTCTTCTTTAGAAATATTAAGTTTTTGTTGTCTTCTTACTCTTCTGTCTTCCCTTATGCTTGAAGGATCTTTTGAAGGAAGCTCACCATTAAATAAAAACAAAATTATTTCTTTGTTAACTTTTTCTATCATCGATCCAAATAATATATAGGCCTCTTCTTTGTAAATAACAAGTGGATCTTTTTGTTCATGAACAGCTAATTGAACAGACTGTTTTAATTCATCCATTTTTCTTAAATGAACTTTCCATGCTTCATCTATAATAGCTAATGAAATATTTTTTTCAAAATCATTAACTAATGTTTTACCTTCAGAATTGTAAGCGTTTTCTAAATTTGAAACTACATTAAGTGTTTTACTTCCATCAGTAAATGGAACGACTATTCTTTCAAAATTATTTGATGAACTTTCATAAACATTCTTTATCACAGGAAAAACTTTTTTCGCTGAAGAAATCATTTTTGAATTATAATATTCAAATGCTTTGTTATAAGTTTCTTTAAAAATTTCATCTTCAGTTGTAGATTTAAATTCATCTTCATTATAATTAGAATTCATCGAAAAGAATCTTGTTATATCAAATTCATAATCTTTATAATTATTAGATGCTTTACTATTGCTTACAACAATTTCACATGTATCATAAATCATACTAGCTATATCTACCTTAAGTCTTTCACCTTGTAAACAGTGTTTTCTTCTTTTGTAGATGATTTCTCTTTGGACATTCATCACATCATCATACTCTAGAAGCCTTTTTCTAATACCAAAATTATTTTCTTCTACTTTTTTTTGTGCTCTTTCTATGGTTTTAGTCATCATTGAGTGCTGAATCACTTCACCTTCTTCTAATCCCATTCTGTCCATCATTTTAGCAACTCTATCCGAACCAAAAAGTCTCATTAAATTATCTTCCAATGAAACATAAAATTGAGAACTACCTGGATCTCCTTGCCTTCCAGCTCTTCCTCTTAGCTGTCTATCAACTCTTCTTGAATCGTGTCTCTCTGTTCCAATGATAGCTAATCCTCCGTTATCTTTTATTTTATCTGAAATTTTAATATCTGTTCCTCTACCCGCCATATTTGTAGCAATAGTCACTATCCCTGCATTACCTGCTTCAGAAACTATATCTGCTTCTCTCTTATGTAATTTAGCATTTAAAACATTATGATTGATCTTTCGTATGGTCAACATTCTTCCTAAAAGCTCTGAAATCTCAACTGATGTTGTACCAATTAATATAGGTCTTCCTTGATTAGATATTTTTGTAACATCTTCAATAACTGCATTATATTTTTCTCTTTTCGTTTTGTATATGAGATCATTCTGATCTTTTCTAACAATCGGCTTGTTTGTAGGAATTTCTACAACATCTAATTTATAAATGTCCCATAATTCTCCAGCTTCTGTAATAGCTGTTCCAGTCATTCCAGAAAGTTTATTATACATTCTAAAATAGTTCTGTAAAGTTATAGAAGCAAAAGTTTGAGTGGCGTCTTCGATTTTTACATTTTCTTTAGCTTCAATTGCTTGATGCAGTCCATCAGAGTATCTTCTGCCATCCATAATTCTACCAGTTTGTTCGTCAACAATCTTGACTTTATTATCCATGACAACATACTCTGTATTTTTTTCAAAAAGAGTATAAGCTTTTAGTAATTGATTTAAAGTGTGAATTCTTTCACTTTTAGTAGAAAAATCGTCATAAACTTTTTCTTTTTCTTCTACCTCTATATTTAATTCAAGTTTTTTATTTTCAATATTAGTTAATTCAATTGATAGATTAGGTAAAACAAAAAAATTGGATTCTTCATTTTTATTCGAAATAGTATCTATTCCTTTGTCAGTAAGCTCAATTTGATTGTTTTTTTCATCAATAACAAAGAATAAATCTAAATCAACTTTAGGCATTTCTCTATTATTGTCTTGCATATAAAAATTCTCAGTTTTTTGGAGTAATTGTTTGACTCCCTCTTGACTTAGGTATTTTATTAATGCTGAATTTTTAGGGAGCCCTCTAAAAACTTGTAATAAATGAAAACCACCTTCTTCAGTGTTTCCTTCAGAAATTAATTTTTTAGCTTTCGATAAAATTTGGGTTAACAAGTCTTTTTGTTTTTTTACAATGTCATATATTCTCGGTTTTAATTCATTAAATTCATGAATATCACCTTTTGGAACAGGGCCTGAAATTATTAAAGGTGTTCTCGCATCATCAACAAGAACAGAATCTACTTCATCGACAATAGAGTACGCATGTTTTCTTTGAACTAAATCTTTAGAAGAGTGAGCCATATTGTCTCTTAAATAGTCAAATCCAAATTCATTATTAGTTCCGTATGTAATATCTGCATTATAAGCTCTTCTTCTTTCCTCTGAATTAGGAGAGTGGTAGTCTATACAATCAATACTTAATCCATGGAATTCAAATATAGGTGCCATCCAAGCGCTATCTCTTTTTGCTAAATAATCATTTACAGTAACTAAGTGAACTCCATTTCCAGTAAGAGCATTTAAATACACAGGTAAAGTAGCAACTAATGTTTTTCCCTCACCAGTTTGCATTTCTGCAATTTTTCCTCTGTGAAGAACTATACCTCCAATTAATTGAACATCGTAATGAACCATGTCCCAAGTAACATCTTTTCCTGCAGCATTCCACTTGTTCGACCAAACAACACTATCTCCATCTACTTTAACATAAGTTTTTTCTGAAGATAGCCTCAAATCAAATTCAGTTGATTTGACTCTTATTGCCGAATTTTTTTTAAATCTTTTAGCAGTTTCTTTTACAACAGCAAAGGCTTGAGGAAGAATTTCATTTAAAACTTCTTCAACTTTTTTATTAGACTCATCACTTATAGAGTCAATTTCATTGTAATACTCATCTTTTTCGTCAATATTATCAGAGGATTGTATTTTAGAATTTATAGCTTCAATTAAATCATTAAATGGCTTTTTGGAATCTTTTAAAATATTTTTGAAAAAAGTTGTTTTTGATCTTAGCTCGTCATGACTAAGTAAAGAAAATTCTTTTTCAAAAGTCAATATTTGCTTTACTATTCCCTCAACTTCCTTTAAATCTTTTTTTGATTTACTTCCTACAAAAACATTTAATATGGAATTTATAAAGCTCATTATTTTTTTCTTATCAAATTTAAGTAAAAAAAAAGCCTCAAATGAGACTTTTAATAAAGTTTTTTATGGCTAATATTCATCTTCATTCCAAAGATAATCATCATCAGTGGGATAATCTGGCCAAATTTCTAGAATTGATTCATAAGTTTCCACTTCTTCTTCTTCAATTTCCTGTAGATTTTCTATAACTTCAAGTGGAGCACCAGTTCTAATACAATAGTCGATTAATTCATCTTTATTTGCAGGCCAAGGTGCATCACTTAAATAAGAGGCTAGTTCAAGAGTCCAATACATAATTTAAAATTATAATAATTGCAAAAATAATTTTTTATATGACTCCTACAATATTTTATCTATAAATTTAATATTATTTTTTTTTAGCGAAATAAGATAAAAATATAATCGTGAAGAAAAATAATGATATTCTAAATATATAATCTCCATACTTTACATAAAAAGTTATTTTATCTGAAAGTAATATTTTATCACTAATTGCTCCATTATTTTCGTATTCAATGCTTTTAATTATATCGCCTTTTTCATTAATTATTGCTGAAATTCCAGTATTGGCACTTCTTGCAATACTTCTTCTTAGTTCTATAGACCTTAATTTTGAGTAACTTAATAATTGTTTATGACCTGGTGAATTCCCCCACCAACCATCATTTGTTATAATAGTAATTAATTGTGCACCGTTTCTTACATATTCTGTCATGTACTCACCATACATAGATTCATAACATATTACAGGGGCTATTAATGTATTTGACTTAGTTTTAAACACAGATCTATTTGGTTGACTTGCTCTAGTCATTACAGTTCCGCCAAAATCAAGAAGTAAATTACCTAAAAGAGGTTCTAAAATAGATTTATATGGTAAATTTTCAACTCCTACAACAAGTTTAGATTTATGATAAACTTGATTTCTGTTTGAGTTAATAAAACTACTATTGTAAATATCAACCCAAATACTGTCTTTAATGTAGTTTGAACTTTTTGTTTTTTCTTTAGATGAATTATAAATTT
>CESJ01030743.1_pt1 | contig 19016 bp, 15 predicted proteins | sample 356311 | NCBI WGS metagenome assembly CESJ01 (sample SAMEA2621487, study PRJEB7988) | marine metagenome | biome: marine biome (ENVO:00000447); feature: surface water layer (ENVO:00002042); material: "saline water (ENVO:00002010), including plankton (ENVO:xxxxxxxx)" | depth 5 m
TGGATCAACATTGGCTATTAAAAATATAGATTTAACATCTGATATTTTTGAAAATGATAATGCTTTAGCTATTGATTTAAAAAACACCAATTTATTATCTACAATTAACAACAGTTCAGCTATAACTTCTAATTCTTATTTAAACCTATTTATACTTGGGTTTATAGGTGGTTTGTTAGCTCTTCTTACACCATGCGTTTTTCCAATGATTCCTTTGACTGTTTCGTTCTTTACTAGTAATAAGTCGAAAAAGAATTCCAAGTTCAATGCTGTAACATATGGATTGTTTATAATTGGTATTTATTTATCCCTAAGCGTACCATTTCATTTTTTAGATACAATTGATCCTGAAATTCTAAATAGTATATCAACTAATGCAGGTTTAAATGTTTTCTTTTTTATAATTTTTATACTTTTTGCATTTTCGTTTTTTGGTTTTTATGAAATAACTATTCCTTCAAAATGGATTAATTCAATTGATTCTAAATCTAATTCTATCGGAGGTTTTATAGGAATATTTTTTATGGCCTTGACCCTTGTTTTAGTTTCGTTTTCTTGTACTGGTCCAATTCTAGGTTCATTATTAGTTGGTTCTATTTCTTCACAAGGAGGCGCAATCCAGCTAACCATAGGGATGTTAGGTTTTGGAGTTGCTTTAGCTTTACCATTTACAATTTTTGCATTATTTCCAAATTTACTTTCTACACTTCCTAAATCCGGAAGATGGATGAATACTTTTAAAGTAATTTTAGGCTTTTTAGAATTAGCCTTTGCATTTAAATTTTTATCAAACGCTGATTTAGTTGAACATTGGGGAATTCTTAAAAGAGAAGTCTTTATCGGTATATGGGTCTTGATATCTTTTTCTTTATCCTTGTATTTATTAGGTTTATTTAAATTCCCTCATGAGAGTAAAAATGTTACTAAATCTAAATTTAATCTTATCCTAGGTTTTTTTGTTTTAGGTTTTTCAGTTTATCTTTTTCCTGCTCTGTTACAAAACGGATCTGATAAAGCTAGAATATTAAGTGGTTTTACTCCTCCTGCATTTTATTCTGTTTATAGTAAGTCAAATGATTGTCCTTTAGGCTTTACCTGCTTTAAAGACTTTGATTCAGGTCTTAGTTACGCTAAATCTCAAAACAAACCAATATTATTAGATTTTACGGGTTGGGCATGTGTAAATTGTAGAAGGATAGAAGAAAATGTTTGGACTGATCCTAAAGTTTACAGTTTAATCAATGATAATTTCGTTTTAATATCTCTTTATGTAGATGATAGAAAGGAATTAGATGTTGAAGATTTTATTACTTTAAAATATAAGTCTGGTAAAGAAAAAATTATTAAAACAATAGGAGAGAAGGGATCCACTTTTCAAGCAATTAATTTTAAAAGTGCTTCGCAACCATACTATGTTCTTTTAGATAATGATTTAAGAATACTTAATAAACCTATACAGTATACCTCTAAAGACAAATACTTAAATTGGTTAAAAGAAGGGTTAGGTAATTTATAGTGTTTTTCCTTTATGATATATTAAAGGATTTAATTTAGATTTATTTATTTCACCATTTAAACATTCACCAAGATATATATAGTGATCTCCAGCACTTATTACTTCTGTTATTTTACATTCAAGAAAAGAACAAGAATTTGATATTATTTTAATATTATTTTTTGACTCAGTTGTTTCAACTTTAGTAAATCTTTCTTTTTGACTTAATTTATTATTGGCAAACTGATAACAAATGTCTTTTTGATCATCACTTAAAACACTTACATTAAAAAAACTATTTTTTTTAAGAGCAATATTTGATTTAGCCTCTTTGTTTAAGCAAAACAAAACTAATAGAGGATCTATAGAAACAGATGTAAATGAATTAGCCGTAAACCCATAATCTTTATTATTGTCTATCGAGGTAATTACAGTAACTCCTGTAGCATACGTACTGCATATTTCTTTGAAAAGAGATGTGTTCATTAATAAAATTTATCAAATATAACGATATACATCTTTAAAAGGAACTCTTAATTGATTTCCATAAATCCCTTCCTTTTTTCTAATCCCACAGCCAATAACCATATTTATTTCAGATTTAGATGGAAGATTTAATATATTTTTCACCTTTAAAGTATCTGACCCTTCCATTGGACAAGTGTCATAACCAATTCCTGACATACTTAACATAAAGTTTTGAGCTGCTAATCCAGCGCTTTTATGAGCAACAATTCTTGTGTCTGAACTAGTGACCTGTCTCATAGTTGGTCTGAATAGTCCAATAGTTTGAAATATTATACTTTTAATTATTCCGAAAATGCCAAAAAAGTCAGAATATAGTGTTGGAATAATTTTTCTATAATAAGCATGTGCTTGTTTTAATCTTTTTTCAGATATTTCATTATTTTTTGATTGATTTGTAATTACATCAATATTCCATTGTGCTCTTTTTTTCCAAAGATCTTTTCGGACAACAATAACAACTAATTGATTAGCTGTTTTAGCAGCATTTTGATTAAAGCAAGCTTTTGATAATTTTTTTAGAATTTTTTTATCACTAATATGAATAAATTCCCATAATTGAAGATTACTACTGTTTGGAGCTAAGGAAGCATTAAACAAGCATTTTTTAACTAATTCATGATCTATATCCTCATTATCGAAAACTCTAACTGATCTGCGATACTTTATCGCTTCAGAAACGGTTTTTTCATTATTCATTCTATGATATTAATTTTAATATTTTCTTTAAAAAACTTATTTTATTTTTAAAAGGCGGATATCTTAAAGGAGGGTCTATCCAGAGAGGTTTAAAAATATAAGGTTTGAAGTGTGAAAATGTGTCAAATGTTGATTCTCCATGGTATTTTCCCATACCACTTTGTCCAACTCCACCAAAAGGTAGTCTGTCATTAGCTATATGCATAACAGTATCGTTTATAGCTCCACCTCCAAATGGATAAGATTCTAAAAATTTTTTTCCAAATTCAGTTCTGTTTGTAAAAATATATAATGCTAAAGGATGAGAATATTTTTTAACTATTTCATCAACCTCATCAAAATCATCATATTCGAAAATTGGTAATATTGGACCAAATATTTCATCTTCCATTATTTTAGAATTGAAATTATTAACCTCTACTATTGTTGGTTCAAAAAACTTATCTTTTATGTTGTAATTTCCACCATGAATTATGTTCTCATTTTTCAATAAAGAAATCAAATAATTCATATGTTTTTCGCTTATTATTCTTCCATATTCTTCACATTCAATAACATTTAAGCTAAAAGCTTTTATAATTTGACTTTTAAGTTCCTCAATCAGTTTATCCTTTATTTTTTTATGAACAACAAGGAAATCAGGAGCTATACATGTTTGACCACAGTTTGTAAATTTTCCCCAGACAATTCGTTTTGCTGTCACTTTAATTGAAGCAGTTTCGTCAATTATACACGGATTTTTTCCGCCAAGTTCAAGAGTAGTAGGTGTTAAGTTGATAGCTGCAGCTTTGGCTACAATCTTTCCTACACTAACACTTCCGGTAAAAAAAATATAATCCCATTTAAATTTTAATAATTTAGTTGCGGTTTCTACATCACCATTAATAACTTTTACATGTCCTGGATCAAAAACAGAAGAAATAATTTTTTCTAATACAATACTTGTGTGTAATGAGTATTCTGAAGGCTTTAAGATTATGGTGTTTCCAGATGCAATTGCACCAATTAAAGGAGCAATTGATAATTGAAAAGGGTAGTTCCATGGTGAAATATGAAGTGTATTTCCGTAGGGTTCAGCAATTATGTAATCAGAAGATGGAAAATTCAACAAGGTTGATCTAATAGCTTTTCTTTTAGTCCATTTTTTTATATTTCTAAGAGCAATTTTAATTTCAGAATAAACGAAATGAATTTCAGTTAAATAACTTTCTCCCTTTGATTTACCTAAATCATTAAATAAAGCTAATTCTATTTTCTTCTCGTTAAGTTTTATTTCATTTAAAAGATCTTTTAATTTTTGAATTCTAAAATTAACATCAATTGTTTTTTTTGAAGAAAAATAACTAATTTGATTATCTATTATTGTATTTAATGATTTATCCATAAAAAATATGTTTTTTTGAATATTAAAATTGAGATTTTCATAAAAATATGAATTATATAATAGAACAATAATATTAATTAAATTTTTGTTTACTTTTATCTATGTATTTTATTTACTCCTTTTCCATGGAATAGGGGTTTTTTTTTAGAAAATGGTTTTAAATAAATTTAGTAAAGTAGTAACACAAGATCCAACTCAACCAGCTGCTAAAGCAATGCTTCATGCTATTGGTTTAACATCTGAGGATTTATCAAGACCTTTTGTTGGTATTGCAAGTACTGGATATGAGGGTAATCCATGTAATATGCATTTGAATGACCTTTCAAAAAATATAAAAGAGGGTATTTTAAAAAAAGATCTTATTGGTTTAATTTTTAATACAATTGGGGTAAGTGATGGGATTTCTATGGGTACCCAAGGAATGCGATATTCTTTACCCTCAAGAGATATTATTGCAGATTCAATTGAAACTGTCGTTCAAGCTATGGCTTATGATGCATTAATTACAGTTGTTGGATGTGATAAAAATATGCCCGGTGCTTTAATGTCTATGTTAAGACTTAATCGACCTTCAATTTTAGTTTATGGGGGAACAATAGCTCCTGGTTGTCATAACGGAAAGAAACTCGATGTGGTTTCCGCTTTTGAAGCATGGGGTGAAAAAGTTTCAGGTAAAATTGACGAATCTGAATTTTCTAATATTATTAAAAATGCATGTCCTGGAGCAGGTGCATGTGGTGGCATGTATACTGCAAATACTATGTCTTCGGCAATTGAAGCTATGGGAATGTCACTACCCTATAATTCTTCTAATCCTGCAACAAGTGAAGAAAAGATTAATGAATGTAACGAAATCGGAAACGCAATTGATAACCTAATAAAAAACGATTTAAAACCTCTTGATATTTTAACCAGAGAATCTATTGAAAATGCTGTTAGATTAATAACAGTATTGGGAGGATCAACTAATGCAGTTCTTCATATTCTTGCAATTGCTAAGAGTGCCAATATCAATTTCTCAATTGATGATTTCCAGAAAATTTCTGAATCAACACCTTTTTTAGCTGATTTAAAACCAAGTGGTAAGTTTCTTATGGAAGATTTACATAACGTTGGAGGAATACCAGCAGTTATGAAATACATGCTTGATAACAATCTTTTAAATGGTGACTGCATTACTGTTACGGGAAAAACAATTTCAGAAAATTTAAAAAATATTAAACTACTTGAAACTGATCAAGAAATTATAAAATCAATCTCAAATCCAATAAAAGATTCTGGTCATATTAGAATTTTATATGGAAACATAGCTTTAAATGGTTCTGTTGCTAAAATAACTGGAAAAGAAGGTTTAACATTCTCAGGAAAGGCCATTGTGTTTAATTCAGAACAAGAAGCTAATGATGGAATTAAAAATGGTTTAGTAAAAAAAGGAAATGTAGTAGTTATACGTTATGTTGGACCAAAAGGTGGGCCAGGAATGCCAGAAATGTTAAAACCTACATCAGCTATAATGGGATGTGGATTAGGAAAAGATGTTGCATTAATAACTGACGGAAGATTTTCTGGAGGAACACATGGATTTGTAGTGGGGCATATTTGTCCAGAAGCTCAAGAAGGGGGTAATATAGCTCTCATTGAAAATGATGATATCTTGATAATTAATGCAATAATAAATACTATTTCAGTTGAAATTTCTGATAACGAATTACTAAAAAGAAGATCTAAATGGGTTAAACCAGATTTAAAATTTAAAAATGGGGTTTTATATAAATATTGTAAAAATGTTTCAAATGCATCAAATGGATGTGTTACTGATAATTAAATGAACAAATTAGAAAATAAAATATCAGGAGCTGAAGCGGTAATAAGGTCATTATTAGAAGAAGGTGTAGATCTAATATATGGATATCCTGGAGGTGCAATAATGCCTATATATGATGAATTATATAAGTATCAAGACAAATTAAATCATGTATTAACAAGACATGAACAAGGTGCCACTCATGCAGCTCAAGGATTTTCGAGAGTTTCTGGTAAAGTAGGTGTAGTAATGGCAACTTCTGGACCTGGAGCAACTAATTTAGTAACTGGTATTGCAGATGCTCAAATAGACTCAACTCCAATGGTATGTATAACTGGACAAGTCGCGTCTCATTTGCTTGGATCCGATGCTTTTCAAGAAACAGATATTATAGGAATTTCAACTCCAGTAACCAAATGGAATTGCCAGGTAACTAAAGCTAAAGATATTCCTGAAGTTTTAGCAAAGGCATTTTATATAGCAAAATCTGGAAGACCAGGACCTGTTTTGATTGACATCACAAAGGATGCTCAGTTTGAGTTGATGGACTATCAATATAAAAAATGTTATTCTGTTAGAAGTTATAAGCCAGTCCCAGATTATTCAATTGGACAAATAAAAAAAGCTAGTCAATTGATTAATGATTCAAAAAAACCATTTATAGTTTACGGACAAGGAGTTATTTTAGGTGATGCTGAAAATGAATTTAAAACTTTAATTGAAAAAACAGGAATACCTGCAGCGTGGACTATTCTGGGCTTATCAGCATTACCAACTGATCATTATTTAAATGTTGGCATGGTTGGAATGCACGGCAATTATGGCCCTAATGTACTTACCAATGAATGTGATTTATTAATAGCGATAGGAATGCGTTTTGATGATCGTGTTACAGGAAATTTAGAGACTTATGCTAAACAGGCTAAGATTATTCACATGGAAATTGATCCAGCTGAAATTAATAAAAATGTAGAATGTGATGTTTCAGTTTTAGGTAATGTAAAAGATACTATTCCGTTATTAACATCAATGGTAAATAAAAATACTCACAAAAAATGGTTGGATAAATTTTCTTCTTTTTATGAAATAGAATATAAAAAAGTAATCCATAATGAGATTAATCCTACAAAAAAAGGGTTAACAATGGCAGAAGTAATAAAAGAAATTAATAATTCAACCAATGGAGATGCTATAATTGTAACAGATGTTGGACAACACCAAATGGTTACATGTAGGTATGCTAAATTCAATAAATCTAAATCAAATGTAACCTCTGGCGGACTAGGTACTATGGGTTTTGCACTTCCTGCAGCTCTTGGTGCAAAAATGGGTGCTCCAGAAAGAGAAGTTGTTGCTGTTATAGGAGATGGTGGATATCAAATGACAATTCAAGAATTAGGAACAATTTTTCAGACAGGTAGTGCAGTTAAAATAGTTGTTTTAAATAATAACTTTTTAGGAATGGTTAGGCAATGGCAACAAATGTTTTTTGAAAAAAGATATGCTTCAACTGAATTAGTAAATCCAGATTTTGTAACTATTGCTAAAGGGTATTATATAGAAGCTGAAAAAGTTAGTGAAAGAAAAAATCTTAAAAATGCAGTAGAAAAAATGATAAGATCTAAAAAACCTTATTTTTTAGAAGTTACTGTTGAAAAGGAACATAATGTATTTCCAATGATTCCAACAGGTGCGTCTGTTTCAGATATAAGATTAGAATAATATGAAAGATTTGAAAAATACTTTTACGGTATCAATATATACTGAAAACAATATTGGTTTGTTAAACAGGATTTCTGCGATTTTTTTAAAAAGACATATAAATATCGAAAGTTTAACAACATCACTATCAGAAATAGAAAATATTTTCAGATTTGTAGTAGTTGTTAATACATCAGAATTTATGATTAAGAGATTAATAAAGCAAATTGAAAAACAAATCGAAGTAATTGCTTCTTTTTATCATACAAATGATCAAACTATATTTTTAGAGACTGCTTTATATAAGGTTAAATCAAAATCTCTTTTTGATGAAAAACATATTCAGAAAATTATAAAAAATAGTCAAGCTAATATAGTAACTGTATCTCCAAATTACTTTGTTATAGAAAAAACAGGATGGAGAGAAGATACTGAAAAGTTATATATGGAATTAGAGCCTTATGGATTATTACAATTTGTAAGATCTGGAAGAATATCAGTTTCAAAAGAACCAATGAATATTTCCAATATACTTGGATTAAATACAGATAAATAAATTATGGAAAATTACTTTAATCAATTACCACTAAGTCAAAAAATCGATCAATTAGGTAAATGTAGATTTATGAAGTCTACAGAATTTAGTGATGGAATTTCAGTACTAGTTGGAAAAAAAATTGTTATAATAGGATGTGGTGCTCAAGGTTTAAACCAAGGGCTTAATATGAGAGATTCTGGATTAAATATTTCATTCGCTTTAAGAAAAGAGGCTATTTCGCAAAAAAGAGATTCTTATTTAAATGCTACTTCAAATAATTTTAAAGTTGGAACATTTGAAGATTTGATTCCTGACTCAGACATGGTTTTAAATTTAACGCCAGATAAAAGCCATACTAGTGTAGTTAATACTTTAATGCCATTAATGAAAAAAAATTCAATTCTATCATACTCTCATGGTTTTAATATAGTAGAAGAAGGTATGAAAATCAGAAAAGATATCACTGTGATTATGGTTGCTCCTAAATGTCCTGGAACTGAAGTAAGAGAGGAATATAAAAGAGGTTTTGGTGTTCCAACACTCATAGCAGTTCATCCTGAAAATGATCCTAAAAATATAGGCATGGATATAGCAAAAGCATATGCAGTGGCAACTGGTGGAAATAGAGCAGGGGTATTAGAATCATCTTTTGTTGCTGAAGTTAAATCTGATTTAATGGGAGAACAAACTATTTTGTGTGGAGTTTTACAGACAGGTTCAATTCTATCATTTAATAAAATGGTAGAAAATGGTATAAATCCTAAATATGCTTCAAAATTAATTCAATTTGGATGGGAGACTATTACTGAGGCTTTAAAACATGGAGGAATTACTAATATGATGGATAGATTAAATAATTCAGCAAAAATTGAAGCATTTAACCTTTCAGAAAGTTTAAAAATAATAATGAGACCATTATTTGAAAAACACATGGATGATATTATGTCAGGTCATTTTTCCTCAACAATGATGGAAGATTGGAATAATAATGATTCTAATTTATTAAACTGGAGAGCTGAAACTGGAAAAACAGCTTTTGAAAAAACTTCTCCCACTGAAGATGATATTTCAGAACAGGAATTTTTTGATAACGGTTTATTAATGGTTGCTTTTATTAGATCTGGTGTTGAATTAGCTTTTGAAACAATGACAAACTCAGGAATAATTGAGGAATCAGCTTACTATGAATCTCTTCACGAAACCCCTTTAATTGCTAATTTAATAGCAAAGAAAAAATTATTTGAAATGAATAGTATAATTTCTGATACTGCTGAATATGGATGTTATTTATTTGATCATGCATGTAAACCTCTATTAAGTGATTTTTTTACAAAAATTGAACCAAAACACTTTGGTAAGCCTTATATTCACGGTAAACAAATTGATAATTCTAAACTAATTGAAATTAACGAAATTATCAGATCACACCCCGTAGAAATTATTGGAAAGAAATTAAGAACATCAATGATTTCTATGAAGAAAGTTATTTAATTAAAATCAAAATCATGAATACTGTACCTAAAGAATATCAGATTAATAATGAAATTAATCATAAAGAATATTTAATTGATGGAGAAATCAGTAGATGGGATGGAAAACAAACTGAAGTTTTCTCTACATTACTTTGTAACTCCGACGATAAAGAACCACAACTTATAGGAAATACACCTGAGATGTCTGGAGAATATGCCCTAAAAGCATTAGAGGCAGCTCATACTGCATTTAATTACGGACAAGGTGTTTGGCCAACAATGAAAGTTTACGAAAGAATTCAGTGCATGGAGTCGTTTGTAGAAAAAATGAAAACTAAGAGAGAAGAAGTTGTTAAACTTTTAATGTGGGAGATAGGAAAAAACTTAAATGACTCTAGAAAAGAATTTGATAGAACTGTAGATTATATTAATGATACAATACTTGAATATAAACGTATAGATAGAAAGGGAGCTACATTCCAAAATAAATCTGGTGTAAGAGCGTTGATTAGAAGAGGACCGCTTGGAGTAGTATTATGTTTAGGACCCTATAATTATCCGCTGAATGAAACATTTGCTTTGTTAATCCCTGCCGTTATTATGGGAAATACAACAATTTTTAAACCAGCTAAGCATGGGGTTTTGTTAATAGCTCCGTTATTAGATGCATTTAAAGAATCTTTTCCACCAGGTGTGGTAAATATAGTTTTCGGAAGAGGTAGAGAGATTGCAACACCAATAATGAAAAGTGGTAAAATTGATGTACTAGCTTTGATAGGTCATAGTTCGTCTGCAATATCTCTTCAGGACTTACATCCTCAAAAAAACAGACTTAGATTAGTTTTAGGTTTAGAAGCTAAGAATCCTGGTATAATATTAAAAGATGCTGATATTGACTCAACTGTAAAAGAATGCATTTCGGGAACATTATCATTTAACGGACAAAGATGTACAGCTTTAAAAATATTATATGTTCATGAAGATATAAAAGAAGAGTTTTTAGCTAAATTCGTTAAAGCAGTTGATGAATTAAAGTTAGGATTACCATGGGAAAATACTTTACTTACTCCTTTACCCGAACCTAGTAAACCAAAATATATTTCTGATTTAATTGATGATGCAATTAATAAGGGTGCTAAAATTTTAAATACTAAGGGAGGCAATAGACAAAAGAATTTTGTTTTTCCTGCAGTGTTATATCCAGTAACTAAAGACATGGATGTATATAAAGATGAACAGTTCGGTCCTGTAATTCCTGTTATTTCATTTTCTGAAATATCAACTCCTATTAAAGATATGTCTGCATCAAATTATGGTCAACAAGTAAGTATATTTGGAAAGAACGTAGACACTTTAGCTCCAATAATTGATTCAATGGTCAATTTAGTTTGTAGAGTCAATTTAAATAGTGCTTGCCAAAGAGGACCAGATATATATCCATTTACAGGAAGAAAAGATTCAGCAGTAGCAACGTTAAGTGTTCATGACGCTCTTCGTTCTTTTTCTATAAGAACATTTGTGGCATCTAAAGATAATGAGTTAAATAGGGGTATTTTACGTGAAATGATTGATTCAAAAAAATCACATTTTATAAGAACTGATTACTATCTCTAATTATTAAGCATAACTGGCATTACTAACATAGTTATTTCTTCAGCATCTGATTCAGACTTAGTTGGAGTTAGAATACCTGCCCTATTAGGAAGAGATAATTCTAACTTAACTTCTTCGGAGCTTAAGTTTGACAGCATTTCTGTTAAAAATCTTGAATTAAAACCAATTTGCATGTCATCTCCATTATAATTACATATTAATCTCTCTTCTGCTTTATTACTATAATCCAAATCTTCTGCTGAAATAATTAGCTCATTTCCGGTAATTTTCAACCTAACTTGATGTGTAGTTTTATTAGAAAAAATACTCACTCTTTTAGTAGAATTTAAAAATAATGATCTGTCAATAGTTAAAACATTAGGATTTTCTTTTGGAATGACAGCTTCATAATTTGGATATTTACCATCAATCAACCTACATGTTAATGATAGATTTGAAAAAGTAAATTTAGCATTACTATCATTAAATTCAATTAAAACATCAAATTCGTTAGATGCTAAAATTCCCTTTAAAATATTTAAAGGTTTTTTAGGCATTATAAATTCAACAAGTTTATCAGACTTATAATCCGTTCTTACATACCTAACCAATTTATGAGCATCAGTTGCTACAAAAGTTGAGTTTTCACTTGAAAATTGAAAAAAAACTCCACTCATGACAGGTCTTAAATCATCATTTCCGGAAGCAAATATTGTTGTGTTTATTGCCTCAAATAATACTTTTGATGATATAGTAGAATTGTTCGGATCTGTTATAGGTAAAGTTTTAGGAAACTCATCTCCTTTAGCATAAGCTAGGGCATACTTTCCGTGATTTGAACTAATTTCAATAGTATTGTTATCTAATACATTGAATGTTAATGGTTGCTCTGGAAAGGTTTTTAAAGTATCAATTAATAACTTTGCTGGAACAGCAATAGAACCATTATCATTAGATTCAATTTTAATTTCAGCACTGAGAGTTGTTTCCAAATCTGATGCTGTAATTTTTAATACAGATTCAGTAATTTCAAATAAAAAATAATCTAAAATTGGTAATGTATTATTAGTATTTAAAATACCACCTAATACTTGTACGTTTTTTAGTAATAATGAGCTTGATGTTATGAATTTCATAAAGAATATTAATATCCAATAAATATATTAGAAACTATTGTTATAATAAAACATATTTATTAACACTGGTTAATTAAATTTTATAGTTATTACATCTCTGTAATTTAAGCCAAATAAACTAGCTGCTCCTCCAAATGTTTGAGGATTACTTTTATATATTGATAGTTCTAAGTAATTTGATTTATTGAATAGAGCTATCTTCTTTCCAATTTCTTTTCTATTTTCTTTTTCAATATCAAACCTTATCGCCTTTCCATAAGATTCAACTATTTCCTTAAATATATAATTCCTAGCATTTATTTCAAATGATCGAGATTTACCAAACTCTGTGAAAATTTTTTTAGAAATATTCGTAACAACATTATCATAATTATCAACATAAATTACGTTTCCTGTAATTTCATTAGATTTTTCATTGAGTATTGGATTTAAATTGTATAACTCTTTTAAAACATGTATTTGATTACCTACTAGATCTATAGACCCGCCTCTGTATATATGTGCAGCAATTTTCACAAAAACATCAATGACTGAAAATGTTGAAATTATATTATTATGAATATTGATTTCAATAATTTTTTCGGGATTAATTTTAGATGCGATTAAAGACATAATACCATTATTTGCACATATAAAATAATGATTATCTAAAATTATTACTAAATGACTTTGTTCAATTGTTTTTTCTGAATCAACTCCAATTATATGGATAGATCCCTCGGGAAAATTCTTGTAACTATTTTCTATTATATAAGCTGCTTCTACTATATTGAAAGGAGATATATTATGAGAAATATCCACAATATTTACATTATTTAATTCATTATAAAGAGCACCTTTTACAGAGCCAACATAATGATCTTTATTTCCAAAATCTGTTGTTAATGTTATAACACTCATTTATTGATAATAAAATAATATTTAAGGCTAAAAATTACATAAATTTACAACATGCCTTTAATAAAACATAAGTAATTTGAAAAAACTAGAATATTTTATAAAAGACATTCATCCTGCAGAGTTTTTTGATAAAAAAAACTTTGATATTGTGAAAATTATTAAAAATAATTTCCCCTCAATTAAAATTATTATTAAAGGAGACAGAATTGTAGCAAACGGTGAAGATGCTTTAATAATTCAATTAAGAATAAGACTAGATTCATTGATTATGATAATGAAAGATAATGACAGTATTAATGATAAAACTATTAATTCAATAATGTCTGGTCAAGCTGAAAAACTAATTAGCTCAATGAAAGGAAAATTGATATTGTATGGAGTTGGAAAGAAAAAAATTAAAGCTCATACAATTAATCAAATCAAAATTGTTGATGCATTTATAAAAAACGATATGGTTTTTGCTATTGGACCAGCTGGAACAGGTAAAACCTATACTGGAATTGCAGTTGCTGTAAAAGCCCTAAAGGATAAAATTGTTAAAAAAATAATTTTAACTAGACCTGCGGTTGAAGCAGGTGAGAGTCTTGGTTTTTTACCCGGTGACATGAAAGATAAATTAGACCCATATATGCAACCATTATATGATGCTCTTAAAGAAATGATTGAAACAAATAAACTAGATGATTATTTAAAAAGAGGAGTTATAGAAATAGCTCCGCTAGCTTACATGAGAGGAAGAACTCTTGATAATGCTTTTGTTATTCTTGATGAAGGTCAAAACACTACTCATAATCAAATGAAAATGTTTTTGACAAGAATGGGGGTAAATGCTAAGTTTATGATTAATGGAGATCCAGGTCAAATAGATTTACCAAGAAGAGTAATGTCTGGTTTGAAAGAAGCCAATTTAATCCTTAAAAATGTTGAGGGTATAAAAATGATATATCTCGATGATTCTGATATTATTAGACACCAAGTTGTTAAAAGAATTATAGAAGCCTATAAAAACACTGAACACTCAAATTAATTAAAATGATCTCATTAACTCAAACAAACTTTAATTTTCCAAATCAAGTTTCTAAGTATTCTGGAAAGGTTAGGGAAGTTTATAAATGTAAAAATGATATTTTAGTAATGATTTCAACAGATAGATTATCAGCTTTTGATGTTGTTTTACCAAAGGGTATTCCATATAAAGGACAGATATTAAATCAAATTGCTTGTAAAATGCTTCATGCTACATCTCATATAGTACCAAATTGGCTTATTTCTTCCCCAGATCCTAACGTTTCTATCGGACAAGCATGCGAACCTTTTAAAGTTGAAATGGTTGTTAGAGGATATTTATCAGGACATGCTGCAAGACTTTATAAGTCTGGTAAAAGAAAAATTTGTGGAGTTACAATGCCTAATGGAATGATTGAGAATGATAAATTTAATAATCCAATTATAACACCTACAACAAAAGCGGAAAACGGCTCTCATGATGAAGATATTTCTAGAGAAGAGATAATATTAAACAATATTATTAATGAAGAGGATTATTTAAAACTAGAGGACTATTCTTTAAAACTATTTAATGAAGGTAGTAGAATTGCAAATGATCGGGGACTAATTTTAGTTGATACAAAATACGAGTTCGGAAAAAACACTAGCGGCGAAATCATTTTAATTGATGAAATTCATACTCCTGATTCATCAAGATATTTTTATTTAGATAGTTATAAGGAATTGCAAATTTCTAAATTACCCCAAAAGCAACTATCAAAAGAATTTGTGAGACAATGGTTGATTAGTGAGGGTTTTCAAGGAAAAGAAAATCAAGTAGTTCCAGAAATGTCTCAAGAGTATGTAAATGGTGTTTCGGAAAGATATATAGAACTGTATGAAAAAATTACTGGTTTAACTTTTGTCAAGCAAAACTTGAAGCAAATAAATAAAAGGATAGAAAGTAATGTTCTAAATTATTTTAATTCATTAAACTGATAAAATTTTCAATACTTATATCTTTTTGAATCCACTTAATATCATCTTTTTTTCTCAACCATGTCATTTGCCTTTTTGCAAATCTTCTAGAGTTTTTTTTGATTTCAATTATAGCATTTTTTAAAGAAATCTTATTATCTAAATAAAGAAATAATTCTTTATATCCAACAGTATTCATAGCCCTTAAATTTTTATAATCAATAAGATCTTTCACTTCATTTAAAAGTCCCTTATTCATCATTTCATCTACCCTGTTGTTAATTCGTTCGTAAAGTTGAAGTCTGTCACATTTAATAGCAGTATTTATTATTTGAAAATTATGTTTTATTTTATTCTTTCCAAGAAAGGATGAATAAGGTTTTTTTGAACTTAAAGAAACTTCAAGTGCTCTTATTAATCTTCTGTGATTATTAATATCTACATTTAAAAAATATTCAGGATCCAATTCATTTAGTTTGTCTTGTAAATATTTAATTCCAAATAGCTTATAATTTGAATTAATTGTTTCACTAACTTCAGAGCTAATACTTGGAAATTTATCTATTCCGTAAGTTACAGCGTCCATGTACATTCCTGAACCACCAACCATAATTATATGATCATTAAATTTTAATTCATGTGCAATAATATCTAACGCTTCAATTTGAAAATCATTTACAGTGTAGTTTGTAGTTATAGATTTATGCTGAACACAATAGTGATTTACTTTTGATAATTCAGTTTTTGAAGGAACTGCAGTTCCAATACTCATTTCTTTATAAAACTGTCTTGAATCTGAAGATATTATGGAACAATTTAATCTTAAAGCAAGATCTATACTTAGGCTGGTTTTACCAGATGCAGTAGGACCAGAAATAATAATTAATTTTTTTTTCAATTTTATTTACTCAAAATTAATAAGCTTTTCAATTTTATTTTTTTTCAAATATTTTAAAATAACTTCTTTAGAGTTTTCAATGTATTCATTCTTTACTATTAAAGAGTCTAAAACATCAAAGTTACTGATTTGATGATTTAATGAAAAGAAACCATATCCAATATAGGTATTGTCTTTTACTACAATAACGCTTTTTTCATCAATGTCTCTTCCCTTATCAACTAATAACATGTTTTTGAATTTATAACTTAAATCTCTAATCAACAGATCAATCTGTATATTATTTTCTTTGCTTGTATCACTCAAAGAGTATGTTTTTTTAAAAAACTCTAGCCTGTTATTAGCTGTTTTTAAAGATGAATAGTATTCCAAATAATTAACTGTATCATCATAATGACATAATCGCAAATATTTATTACCCTCTGAATTTTCACACACTTCTAAGCAGAATTTTTTTATAATTTTTTTTAAAAGTTTGTTAAATTTGGGTTTATGCTTCTTAATTTCAGTATTTTCCTTCAATAGAGCAATTAACTCGCTTCCAGTTCTTTCAAAAGTTATATCAAAAAATTCTAATTGAATGTTTAATGATTTTTTTGATTTTCCTGTTAAATGCTGATTCACTCTATTTTTTAAATTATTGCTCTTTCCAATGTATATTATTTTTCCATTTTCATCATGGAAATAATATATTCCTACATCGCTAGGCAATTTATTTATTAATTTTTGCCATTTATTTTTTGAACTTACTTTAGTTTCTGTTATTAGACTGTTTACGATTATTTTTTCGTTGTCTTTTAAAAGAAGTAATTTAAATAATTCTACGGTTGCTAGTGCATCTCCAGATGCTCTATGTCTATTTGATATAGGAATCCCTAAGCTTTTAACTAAATTTCCAAGTTTGTATGAATCTAGATTAGGAATTATTTTTTTTGATAATTTAACTGTACAGAGCTGTGAAATATTGAACATATATCCTAACCTGTCAAATTCAATTTTTAACATCCTGTAATCAAATGATGAGTTGTGTGCAACTAGAATTGAATTATCAGTAATTTCTAATATTCTTTTTGCAATTTGAAAAAATTTAGGAGCATTTGTAAGCATTTTATTATTTATGCCGGTCAATTGCTGAACAAATGGTTGAATTGGAATTTCAGGATTTATTAAGCTTATAAATTGATCAACTATTTTTTCGCCGTCAAACCTATAAATAGCAATTTCTGTAATTCCTTCTTCGTTATATTTACCTCCAGTTGTTTCTACGTCTAATATTGAATACAATTTTACTAATTATTTAATTCTAGTTCCAAAAATAGTACTTCCTAATCTAATCATATTACTATTACATTTTATAGCTATTTTGTAATCTCCACTCATACCCATTGAAAGAATATCTAACTTAAGATTAAATTTATGTTCCGTAAAATAATTACTAAGTTCATTAAATTCTTGTTCGATTATAGATAAATTTGAGGAATATGATGCCATTCCCATCATTCCTTTTAATTTAATATTTTTTAAATCTTTTAATTTATTTAGTTTGATTAGCTCATTAAACTCAGTATATGTAAAACCAAACTTTGTATTATCATCCGAGATGTCGATTTGTACTAAAACATTAATGATCCTTTTATTTTTTATTCCTTGCTTGTTTATTTCCAAAAGCAATCTGTAACTATCAACACTATGTATTAAATGAACAAACGGTGCTATGTATTTAACTTTATTTCTTTGTAAATGACCTATCATGTGCCAATTTATATCTTTGGGAAGAGAATTATATTTCTCTGCCATTTCTTGTACTTTGTTTTCACCAAAATCACGCTGGCCATAAACATAAGCTGACTCAATAGAGTCTATAGGTTTTGTTTTACTAACAGCTACAAGTAAAACATTTTTAGGTATTATTTTAGAAATCTTAATTAAATTTTCAACTATTTCCATTTACTTTATTAATTATTTTAATCGCTAGTTCAAGTGCATTAAAGCCATCTCGAAAGCTAACTAACGGAGAAGTTTTGTTATTTATTGATTTAGCAAAATCGTTGTGTTCCTCAATAATTGAATTCACAGGTTTTAATTCTGGGTTTGAATAATATATTTGTTTCTTTTCACCTTTAAGGTTTTCTATAACCATAGCATAATTGTCTTTTTTTTCTTGAAAATCAGTAATTTTAACTACTTCACTTTTTTTCTCTAAGAAATCAACAGAAATATATGCGTTATTTTGAAACAACCTAGTTTTCCGCATATTTTTTAACGATATTCTACTTGCGGTAAAATTAGCAACCGCCCCGTTTTCAAATTCAACTCTTGCATTGGTTATGTCTGGTGAATCACTTATTACAGCGACACCGTTAGCACTAACATTTTTAATATTTGAATTAATAACCTTAAGAACAATATCAATATCATGAATCATTAAATCTAATACGACTGAGACGTCATTTCCTCTGGGATTAAATTCAGCCAATCTATGACATTCAATAAATTTAGGTTTATCTATAATATCTAATACTGAGGATATAGCAGGGTTAAATCTTTCAACATGGCCAACTTGACCTATTAGATTATTTTTTTCTGTAAGTTCAACAAGTTCTAAAGCTTCTTCTAAAGTAGTTGTTATGGGTTTTTCTACAAAAACATGTTTCTTATTTACTAAACATAATTTTACCATTTCAAAATGAGAAGGTGTATTTGAACAAACAAATAAAGCATCGCATTTCATAACCAGTTCGTTAACATCTTCATGAAAATATACTTCAGGATTAATCTTAGATTTAAGACTTGTGTTTTTATCAAAGCAACCTATTACTTTAAAAGAATCTGATTCTAATAATAATTTAAGATGAATAGAGCCCAAATGTCCTATTCCAATAACACCAACATTAATCATTTTATTT
>CESJ01024632.1_pt1 | contig 18782 bp, 23 predicted proteins | sample 356311 | NCBI WGS metagenome assembly CESJ01 (sample SAMEA2621487, study PRJEB7988) | marine metagenome | biome: marine biome (ENVO:00000447); feature: surface water layer (ENVO:00002042); material: "saline water (ENVO:00002010), including plankton (ENVO:xxxxxxxx)" | depth 5 m
TTGAAGTCCTAAGCAAGGATACTTTTTATCACTCAAAAAAAAATAATTGACAACTCTAAACATTTATCTTGATAGAATGTCTCATAATTTAAATTTTTTGAGATCTAAGATCTCACCTAAAAGTGAATTGATAGGTGTTATAAAAGCAAACGCATATGGGCATGGTGATGTCAAAATCGCAAAACATCTAGAAAAACTTGGGCTTAATAAACTTGCTGTTGCTTCAACAAACGAGGGGAAGAAGCTTCGTGAAAACGGAATTAAGTGTGATCTAATTGTATTCTATCCTGATACTTCCGAATTATCTGATATTATTAAATTTTCACTAGAACCAGCCATCTATTCTAAACGGATATTGACTGAGTTAATCAATAAATTAAAAAAACTAGAACTAAATAATTTTCCTATACATCTTAATTTTAATACTGGTTTAAATAGATTAGGTTTTCAAAAAAAAGAAATTGACTGGATAATAGAAAATCTATCAGATTCTTATGTAAAAATTAAATCGGTTTACTCTCATTTATCTTCAAGTGAAGAAAAAAGAAATAATATTTTTTCTAACACTCAAATTAAAGTTTTTAACCAAATTAAAGATGTGTTTTCAGAATTAGATAAAAAAATAAAGTATCATTTGCTAAATAGTTCCGGAGTTTATAACTATCCTGAATGCCAATATGATTGGGTAAGGGCAGGTATTTCTTTATATGGTTACTCTAATAATCCAGAGTGGGATAAAACTCTTATACCTGTTGCCGAATTAAGAACTAAAATTATTCAAATTCATCAATTAGAAAAAAATCAAGTAGTTGGTTATAATAATGGATGGATTGCAAAGAAAAAAACTATAATTGCAACTATTCCTATTGGTCATGCAGATGGAATAGGTCGGTACTTCGGGAATAGTAATGCTGCTGTTTGGATTAAAAATAAAAAAGCTAAAATTATTGGTAATATCTGTATGGATATGTTCATGGTAGATATCACTAATATAGATTGTTCAGAAGGAGATGGAGTTATAATATTTAACAAAAAACACCCTGCTAATAAATTTGCGGAATTAGGAGGTACAATTTCATATGAATTATTATCTAGTATCGGTAGCAGAATAATTCGCACTTATTTACAATAAAATTATTTCACATATGAACTGGTTTTTAACTTAAAGTATTTTGATGTAATTTACCACATATATTAAATATTCTATGAAATTAGCTTTAATTGGCGCAACAGGAATGGTTGGTAAGGTTATGCTACAAGTTTTATCAGAAAGAAATTTTCCATACACTGATATAATTTTAGTTGCCTCAGAAAAGTCTGTTGGTAAAAAGATTTTTTATAACAATAAGTCACATAAAATTGTTTCTTTAAAATCTGCTATTAATCTTTCACCTGACATAGCGCTATTTTCTGCTGGAGTAGAAACCTCAATTGAGTGGGCTCCTAAATTTGCAGAAATAGGATGTACAGTTATTGATAATTCCTCAGCTTGGAGAATGGATCCCTCAAAAAAACTAATTATTCCAGAAATAAACGCTAATCTTCTTACCTCTCAAGATAAAATAATAGCAAATCCTAACTGTTCAACAATTCAATTATTAATAACCATTTCACCTCTCCATTTAGCTTATGGTATTGAGAGGTTGGTTATCTCTACTTATCAGTCTATTACTGGAACAGGAGTTAAAGCCGTTAAACAATTAGAAAATGAATATAATGGGAAAAAAGGTGAAATGGCCTATCCTCACCCTATTCATCAAAATGCAATTCCACATTGTGATAGTTTTCAAGAAAATGGATATACAAAAGAGGAGATGAAGTTAGTTAATGAAACTCATAAAATATTAAATGATTATAAAATAGGTATTACCGCAACTGCCGTTAGAATTCCTGTTGTTGGAGGTCATAGCGAGTCTGTTAACATTACATTAAAGAATAATGCCTCTGTTGATGAGGTTAAAAATATTTTAAATAATAGCGAAGGTTTAATAGTTAAAGATAGTCCTGAAAATAGTTCTTATCCAATGCCCATTTATTCAGAAGGAAGTGATAATGTTTATGTGGGAAGAATACGAAAAGATTTTTCTAAACCAAACTCATTTAACATGTGGATAGTCTCAGATAATCTAAGAAAGGGAGCCGCTACAAACACAGTACAAATAGCCGAATTTATTATTAAAAAAAACCTAGTCTGAATAATTTTTCATAAAACTTGTAGTATAATTGCCTGAAATAAAATCAGGATTGTCCATTAATTTTCTGTGAAAAGGGATAGTGGTTTTAACCCCTTCTATTAAAAATTCATCCAAAGCTCTTTTCATTTTATTTAGGGCTTCTTCTCGAGTCTGAGCTGTTGTAATTAATTTTGCAATCATTGAATCATAATATGGGGGAATTGTATATCCACTATATACGTGAGTATCTAACCTCACTCCATGGCCTCCAGGAAAATGTAGAGTTTTAATTTTTCCAGGACATGGTCTAAAATCATTTTCCGGATCTTCTGCATTTATTCTACATTCCATTGAATGCATTTTAGGTAAATAGTTTTTTCCAGAAATAGGAATACCATAGGCAACTTTTATTTGTTCTCTTATTAAGTCAAAATCAATAACTTGCTCAGTTATTGGATGTTCAACCTGAATTCGAGTATTCATTTCCATGAAATAAAATTTTCTATTTTTATCTACAAGGAATTCAACTGTTCCAGCACCTTCATATTTAATAAATTCTGCTGCTTTAACTGCAGCTGTTCCCATTAACTTCCTCAGTTTTTCAGTCATAAATGGGGATGGAGTCTCTTCGATTAGCTTTTGATGTCTTCTCTGAATTGAGCAATCTCTTTCAGACAAATGACAGGCTTTTCCGTATGAATCTCCAATAATTTGAATTTCTATATGACGAGGATCCTCAATAAGCTTTTCCATGTACATAGAGTGATTCCCAAAAGCAGCTAAAGATTCCGTTCTTGCACTATCCCAGGATTTTTCAATTTCATCAGAAGACCATACTGCCCTCATTCCTTTTCCTCCTCCTCCAGCAGTTGCTTTTAACATAACTGGATAACCCATTTTTTTTGCAATAACTTTTGCCTCTTCCAAAGAATCTAGTAGTCCTTCAGAACCTGGTATTGTCGGAACTTTTGCCTTTTTCATTGTCTCCTTCGCAGAAGCTTTGTCACCCATTTGATCAATCATATCTGCTGATGCACCAATGAATTTAATATTATGTTCTTCACATATTTTTGAAAATTTGGCATTTTCAGATAAAAAACCATATCCAGGATGTATGGCGTCAGCATTTGTTATTTCTGCAGCTGCAATAATATTTGCTGGTTTTAAATAAGAATCTGCGCTTGGAGCTGGACCAATACAAACTGCTTCATCGGCAAAACGAACATGTAAACTTTCTTTATCTGCCGTTGAATAGACTGCAACAGTTTTGATTCCCATTTCTTTACAGGTTCTGATAATTCGCATTGCGATCTCGCCTCTATTGGCGATAAGTATTTTTTTAAACATTCTATTAAATGTTAAGAGGGGTCAACTAAAAAAAGTGGTTGGTCAAATTCGACAGGAGTCTCGTCATCAACTAGAATTTTGATAACTTTACAATCCATCTCTGATTCAATTTCGTTGAAAAGTTTCATAGCTTCAATTACACACATTGTGTCTCCCTTTTTGATCTCAGTACCAACATCAAGAAAAAATGGTTTATCTGGTCCAGATTTTCTGTAAAAAGTTCCAATAATTGGAGACTTAATAATCGTATACTTCTTCTCTTCTTTTTCTATTAGTTCTTTTTCGATGTTTTCCTGCGTAGTTACATCTTGTATATTGTCATTTAGTGCTTTTGACACAACAGGAGGTAATTCATTGCTTGTTATTGAATCTGTTTTTCCTGAATTAGAAGTTTTGATTGTGATCTTAAAATCTTTCTTCTCAATTTCAACTTCATAAGCTCCAGATTTTGCTACAAATTTGATTAGATTTTGAATTTCTTTAATATCCATATTTCAATTTATTAATTTACTCCATTTATAATAAGCTGCACCCCAAGTATATCCTCCTCCAAAAGCGGCAAAAATAATTTTATCTCCTTTTTTAAATAGATTTTGAAAATCATATAGTAATAGAGGAATCGTTGCGGCTGTTGTATTTCCATAATTAGCAATATTTTTGAGAACTTTATTTGAATTTAGTTTCATTTTTTTTGAAACTGCTTCAATAATTCTTTCATTTGCTTGATGAGCAAGAAGATAGTCAACTTCCTCTCCTGTTATGTTGTTTCTTTCAAGAATTATATTACTTGACTCTGTCATAGCAGATACTGCTGATTTATAAATATTACGTCCGTCTTGACGAAGATAATGATCTTCATTCAAAATTGTTGTTGAACTTGCTGGAAATAGGGATCCTCCCGCTTTAACGCATAGTGTTTCTCTTTGGGTTCCATTACTTCTAAAATACTCATCTTGCCAACCTAGTCCTTGATTGTTGGGCTCAAATAAAACGGCACCAGCTCCATCTCCAAATAAAATACATGTACTTCTGTCTTTATAATCAATAATTGAAGACATCTTATCTGCTCCTATTACTAAGACTTTTTTATAACGTCCTGATTCTATTTTTCCAGCAGCCATGGACATCGCGTATAAAAATCCGGAACATGCAGCTTGCAGGTCATATCCAAATGCGTTTTTACTACCTATTTCTGAAGCAACATAAGCCGCTGTTGCAGCAATTTGCATATCAGGAGTAGTTGTAGCGACAATGACCATGTCTATGGTCGATGGATCAATATTGTTTTTTTTTATAAGATTTTTTGAGGCTTGAATCGCTAAAAATGAAGTTGCTTTTTTAGGATCCTTAAGAATTCTTCTTTCTCTGATTCCAGTTCTACTTTGAATCCAATCATCATTAGTGTCTACTAGTAACTCTAGATCTTTATTGGTAAGTCGATCTTCTGGAACGTAACCTCCTATGGCTGTTATTGAAGCTTTTGGAGTAGTGTTTGATTTCGTCATTCGGCGACAATTCTAACGTGAATGTTAAGTGAAGATAGGATTTTTTAATTAAAAGAAATTCTATGAAAAAATCTAATTCGAGAACCAGTTAGGCTATAAAATTATGCCTCTGCTGGCTCAGTACCATCAACCAATACTTTTCCCCTATAGTATAGTTTTCCTTCGTGCCAATGAGCCCTGTGGTAGAGATGATTTTCTCCTGTGGCTTTACATGTAGCTATTTGTTTATCTGAAGCTTTGTAGTGAGTGCGTCGTTTATCTCTTCTTGTTTTTGAGATTTTTCTTTTAGGATGCGCCATTTTATACTATTTTTTATAATAAATCTTTCAATTTTTCCCATCGAGAATCAATCTCTAGGGTTGTGTTTTTTTCTTTAGGCTCTAATATTTTTAATCTTTTTAAAATGTCTGAATTTAAAGATCCGTCTTCAATTCCCGGATGGATTTTTTTAATTGGTATTGTAAGAACAATCATTTCATAGATGTAATGAGAAATGTCAATCTCATAGCTTCCGTGAGGTAAAATTAAAATTTCATCACTTTCATCATTATAACTTTTCCCAAACTTAACATCCAAATTGAAGTTAGTTAAAACAGGCATTTTAAAATATTCCATTGACAAATCACATGGAACTAAAACATTTCCTGTTGTTTTAAAAAACAAATTTAACATTGTTTCTTGTTTTTCAATATCAAGGATTGTTTCTAATTCAACATTTTTAAAATCAAAATAATCAAAACCTTCAAAGAACTTAATGTCAATATTAAAATTAAAATTATGCTTTCCATTCTTCAAACCTGCAAAATTAATTACAAAAGAATCTAAACCACTCATTATACTAACATTTAAGGTCGCAAATTTAGAGTTTTTTTTTTAAAACTATGGTTTTTGTTTTTGTTTTTAGACAAAATCATCCTAATTCGCTTCTAGATTTAAAGATTTTGACAGATTCTAGTATTGCTGCTTTAAAAGAATTTGTGTTTGCTACTCCTTTTCCTGCAATATCAAAAGCAGTTCCATGGTCTGGAGACGTACGAATCAAGTTTAGACCCGCCGTGAAATTTACTCCGCTTCCAAAGGATAAAGTTTTAAAAGGAATAAGTCCTTGGTCGTGATACATAGCTATTATCGCGTCGAATTCTTTATATTTTTTAGAACCAAAAAAACTATCTGCAGGAAATGGCCCATAAACTTTAAGCTGATCTTTATTAATTTTAGAAATAGTAGGATTAATAATTAAGTCTTCTTCATTTCCAATAACACCATCATCACCACTATGAGGGTTTAATCCCAAAATAGCTACTTTAGGGTTTGAAATTCCAAAATCATTTTTTAAACTTAATATCACTTGACTAATTTTAAGATTTAATAGCTCAGATGAAATCATATCTGAAACTCTATTTATAGGAATATGATCAGTAATAAGAGCTATTCTTAAATCATTTGCTATCATAAACATTAAAGAATTTCCATTAAAATTTTGATTTAAATAATCAGTATGACCAGGGAATTTAAATTTTTGGGATTGAATAGATTTTTTATTTATTGGAGCAGTAACTAATACATCAATTAGTCCTTCTTTAATAGCATCGACAGACTTATTTAATGACTCTACAGATATTACGCCAGCTTGTTTAGATTGTATTCCAAAATTAATATTATACTCCTCTAAAGGAATTTCAAATACATTAAGCTTTTCTTCTTTTAGATATTGAATATTATTAATATAATTTAATTGAGTTTTTTTGTTAAAATGTTTTTTTTGAAAATCCACAATACTTCGAGAAGCAAAAAGGACAGGAGTTATAGATTTATATAAACTTTTATCTTCAAATACTTTGAGAATAATCTCAAGTCCTACTCCATTCGGATCTCCAATTGATAAACCAACTTTTATTTTGTCCACTGTTTGTTTTTAATTCTATAGATTAACTATTTTTACTTTCAAAGATAAATAAATTTAAATGTCATGTTTACAGGAATTATAGAGAGTCTTGGTGAAATAAAATTAATCACTAAAAGTGATACAAATATTAATTTCACCATTAAAAGCTCTTTGGCAGGTGATTTAAAAATTGATCAAAGTCTATCTCATAATGGAGTTTGCTTAACAATAGTTAATGTTGCTGAAAAGACATATTCTGTTACTGCCGTCAGTGAAACGCTAGATGTAACAAGTCTCAAAAACTTAAAATTAGGAGACTTAGTTAACCTAGAGCGTTCAATGAAAATGAACGGTAGACTTGATGGTCATATAGTGCAGGGTCATGTTGATCAAACGGGTATATGTACTTCAATAAAAAATAAAAATGGTAGTTGGGTTTTTAGTTTTGAATTTAATGCTTCTCAAAAAAATATTACAATTGAAAAAGGTTCTATAACAATAAACGGAGTTAGCTTAACGGTAATAAATTCTAATAAAAATAGTTTTTCAGTGGCAATTATTCCTTATACTTATGAAAATACGAATTTTCATAAGTTAATTAAAGGAGAAATTGTTAACTTGGAATTCGATGTTTTAGGAAAATACATTTCAAAAATGTATGACATGTACAAATAAAATGTCAATTAACAAATAATAATGAATTATGAATGTTCTTGAATTATCTACAATTCTTCTGCTATTAGCCTCTGTTTTTTCAATTATCAACCTAAGGCTACTTAAACTACCTCAAACAATAGGTTTAATGATTTTAGCAATCGGCCTATCATTCAGTGTGCTGATAATAGGACTGATTTCCCCATCTTTTTTAGAGACTGTCTCTGGTTTAATAAAAAGCTTTGATTTTGAAGTTTTATTGATTGACGTAATGCTTCCTTTCTTGCTATTTGCCGGAGCAATTAGTGTTAATGTTCATGAATTATTAAAAGACAAGGTCACAATTCTTCTTCTAGCAACTTTTGGTGTATTATTTTCAACTTTCGCTGTCGGATCCGGTATTTTCTGGCTTGTTGAGCAACCAATGTTTGGCTTGAACTCTATAGGTCTGACTTATGTAGACTGCTTATTATTTGGAGCCTTAATAGCGCCTACTGACCCCATTGCTGTTCTTGCAATGGTGAAAAAAATGAATTTATCAACAACAACAGAGACTAGAATAGCAGGTGAGTCTTTATTTAATGACGGCATTGGTGTGGTAATCTTTCTTACTCTATTAAATGTAAAACTAGAAGGAATAGAAAATATAACAGCTGCAAGTGTAAGCGTGTTATTTGCTACTGAAGTAATTGGAGGAGTCGCGCTTGGAGCCTTAATAGGTTACTTAGGCTTACAGCTTGTAAAGTATATTGAAAATGAGCATGTCGAACTTGAAGTTTTGATTACTCTATCTCTTGTTTTATTAGTTTCAGTAATTTCTCATCAATTTCATTTTTCAGGTGTTCTTGGAGTTGTCGTAATGGGACTTTTTCTAAATAGAAACATTGATGCTGATGACAAAGAAGAGGGCGTCCAAAAAGCAATGGGTGATTATGTTTATAAGTTTTGGCACCTATTAGACGAGACGCTTAATGCAATCCTTTTTATATTAATTGGCCTTGAAATAATTCCAGTATTTCAAAATTTTGAAACTAGTTATATTGTGATTTCTATACTAACAATACTACTTGTAGTGGTCTCAAGAGGAATTGGAGTTTGGGTTCCGATTAAATTTCTTTCTTTCTTTAAAACTTTTGAAAAAAAGACTGCTCTAATTATTACTTGGGGTGGGCTAAGAGGTGGTTTAAGTATAGCTTTAGCTCTTAACCTCCCTAACTCTCTTGGACAAGGAAAAGATCTAATTCTTTTTTTAACTTACATGGTGGTTTTATTTACTATTTTAGTTCAAGGGTTAACCCTCAAAAAAATAGTTGACTAATTTTAGCTTTAGAAAACATTTTTTATGTGAATTTAAATGCTGTGACAACAGCTATGTTTAACTTAATTTTGAAAGGAGGTTCTTATGTTTTATTATAACTATTTAAAGATAAATCCTCAGCAGACTTAGATTAACTCTTATCTGCTGTAATTAATTCTTATCTTTTAAAAAAGCAGGTTGATGGACCTGCTTTTTTATTTAGAATATCCAAGAGTTATTAAATGTAATTTTTCGCTTGAATTAATTTTATTGACTTTTAAAAGCCTTTAACTTTTCAGTTAACTTAGGGACCACATCAAAAGCATCAGCAACTATTCCGTAATCAGCCGCTTTAAAAAAGGGAGCTTCTGGGTCATTGTTAATTACAACTTTAACTTTAGAGGCATTAATTCCTGCTAAATGTTGAATCGCTCCTGAAACACCTATAGCAATATATAAATTGGATGCAACAGGCTTTCCTGTTTGGCCAACGTGTTCACTATGAGGCCTCCATCCCATGTCCGATACTGGCTTAGAACAAGCTGTTGCGGCTCCTAATGTTGAAGCTAAATCTTCTATTAAATGCCAATTCTCAGGTCCTTTTAAGCCCCTTCCTCCAGAAACAACGATATCTGCATCAGCTATACTAACTGATCCTGATGCCTTTTCTATAGATTCTACTTTAATTTTATTATCTATTTTATTTGCAAGTGTTTCAATTATTTCAGGATGAGTTTGCTTTTCATGAACACCAAATGAATTATTTAATACACAAATAATATTTATATCTCCTTTTAATGAAGTATGATTAAAAGCTTTATTAGTAAAACAAGATCTTTTAACAATTAAAGGAGATATACTTTCTGGTGTTGAAACAACATTTGAAGCTAAGCCGGCACTAAGCTGAACTGCTAACGACGGAGCAAGATATTTTGAATCTGCTGTTGAACTAAGAATTATGATTGATGCTTTTTCTGTTTTTGAGCAGCTAGCTATTGAATTAGCATAACTCTGTGCATTAAATTCTTTTAATGAAGGGTTGTTTATTGATAATATTTTATCTGGCCCATAATTTGAAAGTTCATCGGGTGCTTCAGAATTAATAGTAACAACGACTAGGCGCATACTTGATTCATCTGCTAAAGCACGACCATAGGAAATCGACTCAAAGGCACTCTTTTTAAATTTTCTGTTTTGACTTTCTGCGTATACTAAAATTGTCATATTTTTTTTTTAAATCACTTTTGCTTCGTTGTGTAAAAGACTTATTAACTCATCTATGTTTTCTGGATCTACGAGCTTCACACTTCCTTTCGCTGGTGGTTTTTGAAATTGATCAACGCTAGATTTAGGCTCACTATTTATAGATTCTATTACATCTAACGGTTTTTGCCTTGCTTGCATTATTCCTCTCATATTTGGTATAATAAGATCCGCCTCCTCAACTAGTCCTTTTTGAGCTCCAATTACAATTGGTAAAGATGATATTATGGACTCAATTCCTCCATCTATTTCTCTTTTAGCCTTTACCTCTTGTTCATTGATGTCAATCGAAATACAATTTGTTACAAAAGGTAATTCCAACATCTGGGCTAACATCCCTGGAACCATTCCTCCGTTATAATCGATAGATTCTCGTCCACAAATAATTAAATCATATCTTTCTTTTTTACACAAAATTTTTAAATCCTCAGCAACTGCGTATCCGTCAGTAGGATTGGTATTAATTCTGATAGCCTTATTAGCACCAATTGCTAAACATTTTCTAAGAATTGGTTCACAACTTATATCTCCTACAGTAACAACAGTAACTAAGGCTTGATTTTTTTGTTGAAGCCAAATAGCTCTTGTTAAACCAAATTCATCATTTGGGTTTATAATAAACTGAACTCCATTAGTGTCAAATACTTTATTATCTTCTATAAAGTTGATCTTAGATGTTGTGTCAGGGACATTGCTTATGCAAACTAGAATATTCATTTTTATAATAATTTATAATAATCAAATTTACGATAAAAAATATTAAATTACAATTCAATATTTTTTTAAAAACCATTCTATTTTAGGTGATTTAGGTCTTTTAAATATGATTTCATTATATTTATGGGCTTGAATTATATTATACCCAAAAATAATTTATTTGAAAAATTTGAACTCTAAAAGAAAAAGAGGCCGTCCAAGTTTGGCACAAGAACTTGATATAGAGCTTTTATTAACTGTCGCATTAGAATTTTTTTCTGACTTTGGTTTCGAAGGGACTCAATTAAAAATAATTGCTGAAAAAGTTGGTATAACTAATTCCTTGATTAGTTATCATTTTGAAAGTAAAGAAGAGTTGTGGAAAAAATCAGTTGATCATCTGGCAAAGTCAATAATTGAAAAATTCGAAGCTATAAGGTCTGATTTAAAAGATACCGAAGGAGTTCCAATGCTTCGATCATATACCAGGCAACTTATATATTTTTCTGCAAAAAACCCTCCTTTTTATAAACTTACATATATGGAAATGGGGCAAAATAGTTGGAGATCAGACTATCTAATCAGTTCTATTGTAGAACCTCTTACTAAAATTGGACAAAGTGCCTTAAACAAAGCCTCTGCCGATCCTAAATTTATAGCAATTCCCCAACCTAACTTTGTTAGTATTATTTTTGGTGCTTGTTGCAGCTTTTTTATGTTAACTAGATTGATAGAACATCAATATGATATAAGTACTTTTGAACATGAGCATATTGAAAAACACGCTGATCTTGTAAATAAAGTCATTTTTGATTCTTTTGAGTAATATTATTTAATCAAAGCCACTCTTTAACTATTCTTTTAAACTTAATCCTTTTTACTTATGGAAATATTTGAATATAAAAAAATGTTTTTGTTGACTTAAGTTTGCGCTTTTTTCCTAATGTAAATCTATATCTAGAAATTTTTGGCAGCCTTTAACAATACTTTTATCTTGATTTTTAAAGTAGTATCTCAGCTAAATTTATTTTTTAATGATTAGTACTTGTTTTTGAAACATAACTGTCTTCCTCATAAAGTCACTATTTTAACCGATATAACTGACAAAAAATAAATGGATGAATTATTTTTAACAGCTATAGATGTAACTCCAGAACAAAATTTAAACTCATTAACTTTTTATCTAAAAATTAAATTTGAGCAAAGTAATAGTATTAAATATACTGATTTATTTAGAGTTTATTAAAAGTATTTATGTCATGAGCGGAGGTTAAGTCTTTTAGATGTTCTTTTACTTTATATGAAAACATGCTTTTTTCTCTACTCCTAACTAATGACCTAACAGCTTCTGGAAGTTCTTTTTCATCTCTTTCCACGTTAATAATACATTTTTTTAAAAAGGGATAAATATCTGCTCCTCTAAAACTAAAAATATTCATGCTTACAAATAATTGATTTGACTTATTTCTATATGAATCATGAGACTCAATAGGTGGTTTTTCAACTATATCATTTAAAAAATTATTATCATCCAGCCTTATTAATGCAAATTTTGTAATTTTTTCTTCAGGAAATTTTAGATAAGAACGATCGTATGCAATAATTGCATTTGGAGAGCTTTTGTGAAATAGGAGCTTTTTTAAAACATTTACAGAATATAGGTTGTCAGCATTGCAAACCGTAAAGTTGTTTTTCATAAGTTTAGGAAATTGTTCCAATACTTGCTTAACCCCATCTGCTGTTCCAATGGGTCTTATCCTACCTATAGGAATATATTGAATTGGTAAAAAAAAATTTATTCCTATAATTTTCGGATTCAATTTATTGACCTCAATCCATTTTTGAAAAACTTGATTCTCAGGAGATGTTAAAATATATAGATTTTCATAACCTGCTTCTTTTGCATTACAGCATAAATAGAAAAGTAAACTTTTTCCATTTTTATCTAGTGGAATAAGCGTTTTATGTTCTCTTGATGCTATCTTTTTAATATTACTTAAGAGGTCCACTTCCTTTAAAGATTTTTTCATTCTAGAGGAGGCTCCAGCTGCCATTATTATTAAATTTTTCATCTAAAAAATTATTAATATGTTAGATTAACTTCAAATACATTTTTAGCTCCTTCATTTAAAAAAGCTTTCTTTATTTTAAAAATGTCTTTAGAATTAACCATTGCAACCATGCATCCACCTCCGCCAGAACCCACAATTTTAGATCCGTAGGCTCCAGCCTTAATTCCACAATTTATTTGGTTTGATATTTCAATAGGAGTATTTTTAATATGATTCGCAAGCAGTTCTTGATGAGAATTCATTAAGCTTGACAAGTCTTTAATACTGCTATTCTTATTGGAAAGTATTTTTTTTGCTTTTTTCGTTATCATGTAGTTTAAAATAGTAGCCTTCCAATAGGCTTGAAGCTTAATGGGCAACTCCCTCTCATATTTTTTATAATCTGATTCTTTTGAATTAATTAAATCAAAATTTTTATCAAAATTTTGAATAGTTTTTATTGCATTTTGAGCATGAACTCTTGCTTCTTTAAGAATTCCCAAAGTGTTTTTTGGTATTCCTGAATCGATCACTAGTAGTGTTCCAAAGTTTCCTTGAAGATTCTCATAAGTTTTATTAAAAGTGTCTATTGATAAAAGTCCCCCAATTGCAATAGTATACTGATCCATTATACCTCCAGGTTGATTAAAAAAATCAACTTCAGTTGCAACAGCCCATTTTGCAATTTGCAGATCGGTTATGTTTTTATCTTTTGCGAAAGCTTCTACGAGAAATCTTATCCAGCCTACAACTAACGAGGATGAGCTTGAAAGGCCTGCATTTATTGGCAAATCTCCTGAAATTTTAATACTGTATCCTTTATTAGGCACAATTCCTTCTTTACTTAAAACAACAAGTCCAGCTCTGAAATAATCACCAATCTTAATGGTATTTGAGTTATTTTCAAAATTTACTTTTATAGATCTTTTAAAGTCAATAAGATTGATTTCAAAAAAAGAAGATTTAATAGGCTTTGCTTTTAAATATATATATCTGTTTATTGTTCCTGAAATAACAGGGAGGCCAAGATAATCTTGATGATCTCCGTAAAAGCAAATTCTTCCAGGTGTAGATATTTCAATCATGATTCACAATTGGGTTTTGATAAAATATTATTTATTACAACCATGTGAGGAATAGTAATGGAAACCATAAATGAATAAATAATAAGGTAAAAATCTTCTCCCATTATATCTTTGAAAGAAATTAGAAAAACTAGACCTGCTATTGATATTGCCCAATAGAATCCACTTTTTTTCAGATATAAAAGGATTGTTTTAGCTGAGACTTCTTTATGTAAGAAACTAATTTGATCAAGTATTGAAGGAATAGAGTGCCAGACTACAAAATAGGTGGCGAAAGAAACCATTAGGCTGGTCGTATAAAACAATAAATAAATTATCAATAAATTAAATAGTTCTTTCGGTATTGAAAATTCTATTTTTTTATAATCCATAGCCCATAAAAAAAAGGTCATGCTCATACTTAAAAATAAAATAAGCTGTATCGGAAAGCCTTCAATTTTATAATCTAAAAGTGTACTCAAAACTTCTAAAACCATCTTCTCATGAGTCTCAATCATAAGCATAAATATTAATAATCCATAAAATAAAAATTGCCAAAATCGTATTTTAGAATTTTTTAATTTTAAATGAAAATGTTGCTCGCCAAAATGGTAACTGCTGATAAATAGAAAAACTATAAATCCAATTAATGGCAATTTGAAAACAATGAAAAACGAACCAAAAGCTAAAATTATATATAATAAAATGACACCTGATTTAACTTTTAAAGAGGATGTTTTTAATTTAGTTGTTATTAAAGCTATGTCACATGCTCCGTGAACTAGTCCAAAACTTAGGATTAATATGGCTGAAACAATTATATCAAAATTTGAAAATGAAATAAACGACAAGCACATTATCAATATTGTTGATCCTACTTTTAATTTAGAAATCATATCTTCTATTAAGTTTGCGAATTTTTTATATATTTAGTGTAATAAAAACACTAAAAAAAATTATATGAATATATTAAATTTATTAATTGATGCCAAAAGAATGGCACCGGATGATTATGTTGGATTTACATTTTTTGTAGGATGTATGGCTATGATGGCTGCTTCAGCTTTTTTCTTCCTTTCTATGAGTTCTTTTGATTCTAAATGGAGAACCTCTATTTTAGTTTCAGGGTTAATCACTTTTATCGCAGCAGTTCACTACTGGTATATGAGAGATTATTGGGCTAATTTTGGAGAATCACCAACTTTCTTCAGATATGTAGACTGGGTTCTTACAGTTCCTTTAATGTGTGTTGAATTTTATTTGATACTTAAAGCGGCTGGTGCTCAAAAATCATTAATGTGGAAACTGATTGGTCTTTCAGTTATTATGCTTGTTACAGGTTATTTAGGAGAGGCTGTTTATCCAGCTGCGGCTCAAATTTGGGGTCTTGCTTCAGGAATAGCTTATTTTGTAATAGTGTATGAAATTTGGATGGGTGGTGCTGCTAAACTTGCTGCTTCTGCAGGAGGTGCTGTTCAAACTGCTCACAAAACTTTATGTTGGTTCGTTCTTGTTGGATGGGCAATTTATCCAATTGGATATATGGCTGGAACTGAAGGATGGTACAGTGGGATTTTTGGTGGATTAGACATGGACGTTATTTATAACGTTGGTGATGCTATCAATAAAATAGGATTTGGTTTAGTTGTTTATCAATTAGCTGTGGATTCTAAATAAAAAGTTTCATTATGTATAAAAAAACCCTCACAATAGTGAGGGTTTTTTTATACATAAATTTATTCTTTTATGAAAATAAGTTCATATTCTATATCTAAATTGTTTTCCATTTTAACAAGCATAAAATCAGGAAGGTTTATCTCAAAGTCTGAAGGTTTTACTCTAAAGTTTCCTTTTAATATTATCTTTTTATTTGTTTCCTTCCATTCTCCCGAAACATTTATTTTTTTCTCTATGCTATGAAGTTTTATTTTTCCAAGTATGTTAAATATTTCACTTTTTTTAGTAAATGTGTCTCCAAAGAAGCTTACATCTGGGAATAATAAAGTCTCTAAAATTTCCATTGCATGGGAATCCCTAGATGAATTTCCACTATCAAAATCTTTAATTGCAGAAATTATGGCTATTTTTACAGGGTTGTTATTTTCCATGATCAAAACACCTTTAACCTTTTTACTTGTCCCGGACCATTCATGTAGTAGGTGTTTTCCTTCATAAGAAATATATGATTGGTCGGTACTTAATGTCCAGTTTTCTTGGGTTTTTTGTTGGGAACTTGCATATAGTGAAGTCAGTAAAAAAACTATTATTAATCTATTCATAATTTAAAATTTAAAAACTAAAACTGCCGCTGCAAAGCTTCCAAATAAAGTATAGGCAGAAGCCTTGTGGGCGTCTCTATCTCTATTAGAAAAGTAATTTGTTGAAAGCATTGCTGAAAAATGTATTGTTGCTAAAATCTTGTGCGCTTTAATGGAGTTTAATCCTCTAACTTTTTTGTTTATAATCGGTGGAGGAGCAAATAAGGAAAGTCCTGCTCCAGTGAAATATCCAATATTTATAATTTTTCCCATTGTTTTATGCGTGTCATACAATTCATTGTTGCCTTTGTATAGTTTTCCACCTATAACCCCCTGAGCTATCATTGCCAAAAGGGTTGTGTACCCTATAACCTGGTGTGCTTTTAACATAGCCCTTCTGACTTTTAATTCTTTTTTTCTTATTTTTAAAGTTAATGGGGCGATTCGGGATTTTCTGAAAAATCCTCTATTCCCCCATAATAATCTTTGAGTAAAAATCATTCTTTCAGGAAGTAAAGGTAATTCACTATTATCCTCTACTATAATCATATTGAATAAGTCTTCTTCTGTTTGAGCTTTTATTTGAAAAGAAAATAAAAGAACAAAAAAAATAATGAGTTGAATGTTTTTAAAAAATTGTTTTTTTTTCAATTTTTAATATTAAGGTTTAGTAACAGTTAGTGTGTTTCCAAGCTTACTAATAGTATAACATTGTAACGGCCCTCCGTTTGTTCCCTGACTTTCACAATCTGTCGGATAAGAGTTATTGTGTTGTCCGCATAAAAAGGTTCTTTCTGAAGAGTTATAAGTCCACTTACTTCGTACTCCTTGATGCGGACAAGAGTTGTTGAATGCCGAATACGAAGACCCTGTTTTAACTAAAAGTATCTTTTGAGCTGTAAAGTTCATCCAGCCCTCAGAATTTATATTTGAAAATGTTGGATGTAAAAGATCAATTTCAATAATTTTTCCATTTACTGTATAGCCCGCATTTTCTTCAAGTTTTATAGATTCATCTAGTGTTAAGTCATCTGAATCTTTAGAACATGCTTCAAGAAAACTAACCCCTATAAGGGCCATTGCAATTTTAGGACAAGCCTTATTTATGAACTCTCTTCTTTTAATTTTTTTCATGAATATTTATTAAGTCCAAAAATAATCAATTTAATACTTTTATAACGGTAAAATTTTAAATTGGATATATTTTAAGTTTGAATTTCTTGAGAATTTAATAAATATATTTGCATCAAATTAAAAAAATTTAACACCTCAACATACTTTCTTTATAAAAATTACGATTAGTTAAATAGAATTCAATATGGATGCTAAAAATTGTTAATTTAATAAAAAGTTATCTATAGAGCAATGAAAAATACTTATCGCACTATTAACAGAAACTCGGAGTATTTATTGAAAGAAAGCCAAAGTAAATTTTTTGGCTATGCATTCCCGGTCTTAAATACTGAAGTGATAAAAAATCGAATAGATAAACTAAAAACAAGTCATAACACTGCTGGGCATTTTTGTTATGCATATCAAATTGGGATTACAGACATAACGTATCGCTCAAATGATGACGGAGAGCCAAGAAACAGTGCTGGGCTTCCAATATATGGTCAAATACAATCGTTTGATCTTACAAATATCCTCATTGTCGTAGTTAGGTATTTTGGAGGAATTAAGTTAGGTGTTGGAGGTTTGATTTCAGCATATAAAAAATGTTCAAAAGAGACCATAGAGGCAAACAAAATTATTACAAAATCAATAATAATTCCAATCCATATTAAATTCAATTACCCACAAATGAATTCAGTTATGCGGATAATAAAAGAATATCATCTTGAAATTGAGAATAAAGAAATGCATACAGTTTGTGTTTTTGAAATTTTAACAACAATGAAAAATAATGCAGCAGTCTCTATTATATTTAAAAGACATCCATATATAGAACTGGTAGAGAATTAATTTTATTTATTAAAATAATTTTAAGAATTTGAATAAATTCATTAGATAAAAAAGCTTCTTTAGGTTAAATAAAATATCCGTTTCTTTTATCTTTAATTTTGATTTTACGGTGCTTTTTTACGCTTTAGTTCTGAGTATATAATTAGAAAAAGTAAAGTTATTATAACGATTATTGCAATATACCTAGACCATGATTTTGAGACACCAACTTCAAGAAGAGATGGTGTAAAAATAACAATCATCATTATGGGAGCAAAATTTCTTTTAAGAAACCATTTCATTGTTTAAAGGTAGTTCTTCTTATGATCTTTAACAGATAAAATTTTACCTAGAATATTGTCATAATCTGAATAGAAACTTCTTGATTGAAATGATAGAGATATTTCTATTTTCTCTTTAGTAGGACCAAAAGAAACTAAAGTAAAACAAGAAGTAGTTTTTTCATATTCTTAAAAATGTAGAAATTAAGATTTGCCTTTAATTACTAATCATCAACTATATCTTGTAAAAAGTCAGAGTTTACTTTACTTAAAAAGAGTAAATATAGATTTTCTCCATTTCGATCAATAGTAGTTATTCGTTTTGGAATGTTAGATGTTTTTTCATTCGTAAAATATTTATAA
>CESJ01004218.1_pt1 | contig 18763 bp, 14 predicted proteins | sample 356311 | NCBI WGS metagenome assembly CESJ01 (sample SAMEA2621487, study PRJEB7988) | marine metagenome | biome: marine biome (ENVO:00000447); feature: surface water layer (ENVO:00002042); material: "saline water (ENVO:00002010), including plankton (ENVO:xxxxxxxx)" | depth 5 m
TAAAGCAGGTATCAATGTATGGGAGCTTATTAATCTTGCAAACAAGCATCCAAGAGTAAACATATTACAGCCAGGTTGTGGAGTAGGAGGACATTGTATTGCAGTAGACCCTTACTTTATCGTCTCAGACTACCCAATGGAGTCTAAAATTATTGGTACTGCCCGTGAAGTGAATAACTATAAATCGTTTTGGTGTGCAGAGAAAATACAGACCGAGAAACTTAAGTTTGAACTTGAGCATGGCAGAAAACCAAAAGTGGCACTCATGGGTCTGGCTTTTAAACCTAATATAGACGATTTGAGAGAATCTCCAGCCAAGTATATTGCACAAAAAGTATTACAAAACGACAGTAATGGAGACTATTTTATTGTAGAGCCAAACATTAAAGAGCACAATGTGTTTAAATTAACAAATTATCAAACAGCTTATAGTGAAGCAGATATTGTTGCTTTTTTAGTGGCTCACGATGAGTTTAAAGATATGGGAATAGCAGATGATAAAGTAGTGTTGGATTTTTGTGGAATAAATTGAATTATTATTGATAAAATTTAAAATTTCTACATAACAACATTAAAGACAAATGCTTATAAAGCTTAAGAGCTTAGATATCCTAATTAAATTTAAACCGACAAATCACATAATGACATTATACGACTTAAATAAATTAAATATATTTTATGTTACCGGGAGTAAATCTTTTGAATTATCCGGAGCAAAAGATTATGTTACCAATAATATTTCTAATGGTAGAAAAATAAATCAATTTAATGATTTTTCAGCTAATCCAAAATTTGATGATGTTAAAAAAGGTGTTACGCTTTTTAAAGAAGGCAACTATAATTGCATAGTTGCTATTGGTGGAGGTAGTGTTATAGACATGGGGAAACTTATTGCATTTTATGCAGAAAATGGAATTGATGATTTTTATACAACTGTGGGTGAACCCTTTAGTGTTGCATGCCCGATTGTAGCGATTCCAACAACTGCAGGCTCAGGAAGCGAGGAAACTCACTTTGCTGTTATTTACAATAAAGGTGTGAAATATTCAGTAGCACACCCCTCATTAAAACCTAAACACAAAATTTTAATTCCTGATTTTGCATTTAATTGTCCTAAAAAACAAAAATTAATTTCAGCATTGGATGCTTTTTGTCAGTCTATTGAAAGCTATTGGAGTAAAGGGGCTACAGAGGAGTCTCAAAAATATTCTCTAAAAGCTTTGACACTTCTCAAAGAAAATCTTGAAAATGGACTAATTAAAAATGACTTTAATGCATTTAAAAAAATTGTAGAAGGTTCAAATTACGCAGGAAAAGCCATTAATATTTCAAAGACAACTGCATGCCATGCATTATCTTATTACTTCACCTCTAAATTTAATATTCCACATGGTCAATCTGTTGCAATGATAATGCCTTACGTGTTTGACTATCATTATAAAAATATGCCAAATTCAACTACAATGAATACATTGTCAGAATTATTAGATTTTGAATCGAATGACTTCTTACTTGAGTTTAAAAAATATTTTAATAAAATAGGGCTAGCTGATGATTTTGAAACTTTAGGAATTGATTTAAAATTACACTTAAATGATTTACTTAAAAACGTAAATCAAGAAAGGTTAAAAAACAATCCAATTAAAATTAATATTACTAATTTATTTAAAAAATGACAAAAAAAGTTTATTGCGCAATGAGTGCTGACATAATACATGTTGGACATTTAAAAATAATTAAAGAGGCTGCTAAATTAGGAGATTTAACAGTTGGTGTTTTAACTGATGAGGCTATTGCATCATATAAAAGATTGCCAACTCTTAATTATGATAATAGAAGTGAAACAGTTTCTTCGATTAAAGGAGTTAAAGAGGTAATTCCTCAACATACCTTGGACTACACAGAAAACTTAAAGTTATTAAAACCAGATTTTGTTGTCCATGGTGATGACTGGAAGACCGGAGTTCAATCTACTGTTCGAAAAAAAGTTATTGATACTATTAGCGAATGGGGAGGAAAACTTGTTGAACCAAATTACACAGGTGGTATTTCTTCAACTATGATTAATGATAATTTAAAAAGTTTTGGAACTACACCAAATGTTAGATTAAGTAGATTACGTAGGCTAATTGATGCTAAGAAAATAGTAAGAATACTTGAGTCACATAGTGGTTTAACAGGTTTGATAATAGAAAAAACTTCTTATGACTATAATGGTGTCAAAGAAGAATTTGATGGAATGTGGTCTAGTTCTTTAACCGATTCAACTTCAAAAGGAAAACCAGATATTGAACAAGTCGATCTAACGACTAGGTTACATGCAATAAATGACATGTTAGAATGTACAACTAAGCCAATGATATACGACGGAGATACCGGTGGAAAACCAGAGCATTTTCAGTTTACAGTTAGAACTCTTGAAAGACTTGGAATCTCTGCAATTATTATTGAAGATAAAACTGGGTTAAAGAAAAACTCATTGTTTGGAACTTCAGTACCTCAAACGAGAGATACAATAGAAGATTTTAGTCATAAAATAAGAACTGGTAAAAATTCTCAGGTAACTGAAGACTTTATGATTATTGCTAGAATTGAGAGTTTTATCCTTGGAGATACTCTAGAAGACGCAATAGAAAGAGCGCATGCGTATAAAGCAGCAGGTGCCGATGGCGTAATGATTCATAGTAAAGATAAAAGTGGAGAGGACATAAAATCATTTTGTGTAGAATTTAGAAAAACAAATAAAACAACCCCAATAATAGTAGTTCCCTCATCATACAATCACATTAAAGAGGAAGAATTAATTGCTTGGGGTGCAAATGTTGTAATTTATGCTAACCACTTACTTAGAGCTTCATTTCCGTCAATGCAAAATGTTGCTCAAACAATCTTAAAGAACAAAAGAACTCTTGAATTAGATGATACTTGTATGTCTATTAAAGATATTTTAGAATTAATACCTGGAACCAAATAACATGATAAAACCTAAAGATTTTTATAATGAACTTAAGAAAAATAATGTGAACTTTTACACTGGAGTCCCTGATTCTTTGTTAAAAGAATTTTGTGCATATATAACTTCAAATGCCAGTGAATCGAATCATATAATTAACACTAGTGAAGGCTCAGCTATAGGAATGGCTATTGGAAGACATATGGCCACTGGAGAAGTACCTGTTGTGTATATGCAAAATAGTGGGTTAGGGAATATAATTAATCCTATTCTATCACTTGCAGATGAAAAAGTATATGGGATTCCTATGATATTGATAATTGGATGGAGAGGCGAGCCAGGGGTTAAAGACGAACCACAGCATATTAAGCAAGGTGAGATTACACTTGATTTATTAGATGTAATGGGTATTGAATATCAAATAATTGATGAAAATTGCAATAATATTGAGAGTATAGTTAAAAAAGTTGTTGATAACACTAAAAAACATTCAAACCCTACTGCTATTATTGTTAGGAAAGGAACATTTGCTCCTTACAAGTTAGAGTCTAAAGATGAATTATATAATTGGAATAGAGAAGATGCAATTAAGACTTTGTTGAATTACGTCAACGATGATTTTATTGTATCTACCACTGGAAAAGCATCACGTGAAGTATTTGAAGCACGCGAATCCAGAAATGAAGGTCATGAAAGAGATTTTCTTACTGTTGGAGGTATGGGCCATGCATCTCAAATTGCATGTGGAATATCAATGAGTATTAATAAAAGAGTTTGGTGTTTTGATGGAGATGGTGCTGCATTGATGCATCTTGGAGCGGCTGGAATATCAGCAATTCATGGTAAAAGTAATTTCATCCATATTTTATTAAACAACGCTGCTCACGACTCTGTTGGAGGTCAACCTACTATAGCAGATCAAATTGATTTTCCTAATATATTTAAGAATCTAGGTTATAAACAAACGTTTAGTGTTAAATCAAATGATGAGTTAGTAACTTTATTAAAACAAATTCCTTCAAAAGGTCCAATTCTAATTGAAGTCAAAATTAATTCTGGTGGAAGAAAAGATTTAGGAAGACCGACAACAACTCCATTAGAAAATAAACTAAAATTTATGACTAACTTAAAAAAAGATATTTAATAATTTGAAAAATGATAACGTATCAATATTTATTAAATTATTAATTTAATGTTTAAAAATATTTCTATACAAACCCTCACGGTTTTTTTAATGTCGTTATTGCAGATTATTTCAATAATGCTTCTTGCTAGATTATTAAGCCCGCTCATTTTTGGTCAACTAGCAGCAGCTTCAGTAATTCTTGCATTAGCAACCATGTTCTCTGAAATAGGTATTGGTTCTGCAATTGTTCAGAGAAAAAAAAGTAATTCAGAATTTGTAAATACTGCTTTAGTTTTATCAACGCTACTTTTCTGTTGTCTTTCTATTTTGATTTATTTTTCAGCACCTTATATTGCAGATTACAATAATGATAAATCTCTTACTTCTATAATAAGATATCTTATTATACCATTTGTGTTTAGTGGTTTGTCAGGAGTACCCAAGGGATTATTATTGAGGAATTTAGAATATAAAAAATTACTTTATGTTAATGTTATTCCCTTTTTTATTAGCGTTAACTTGTTGTCAATAATCTTAGCGTTATATGAATTTGGAATTTGGTCTTTAGTAATAGGTCAGACTCTTAACGGTATTTTTATTTTTATTATTTCAATGTACTATTCAAATATTAAAATTAAACCAACAATAAATTTTAGTTACATCAAAGATTTAATATACTTTGGAGGTGGAATTACACTTTCAAGATTATTTAATTACTTCACTGTAGCTGGAGATAAGGTAATTCTTGGAAATACTATAAGCCTCGAATTCCTCGGGTTTTTCGAAAGATTATATAAAGTATCTTCCGTAATATCATCACAGATAGGGAGTGTTTTTGATAACATTATTTTTCCTATTTTTTCAAAGAAACAAGATGATTACCGAGAAAGTGTTCAACTTTACTATAAGTCTATCGAATTAGCATCTCTTATTGGATTATTTTTTAGTTTAGTACTACCACTTTTCGCAGATGAATTAACTCTAATAATTCTAGGAAGCCAATGGATTAGTTATTCTTATATATTACAGCTTTTACTTCTACTACCATTTACAAGGTTATTAACAAGAATTGGTGATGCAATATTGCGATCACAAGCAATGGTTTATCAATCTGCTGTAGTAAAATTTTTTTCAGCTATAATTACATTGGGAGGATTATATATTGCAAGTGAATATGAGTATTATTGGTTTCCAATAGTTTATTTTGCCTCAAGTTTATTTACACTGATAACATTGCATATCCTTATTAGCTATAGAATTAAGAGTAATTTATTAAAGTTTTTTTCAATTTTAATAAAAACAATATTCTCAGTATCTGTAATCATCCTTCCACTTTGGATCTTTGTTTTCATTAGTAAAAGTATGCTTAGTTTTATTAATCTATTTATTATTAAATTTATTTATTTGACTGTAACAGCTTATTTACTATATAAAAAGCCAATTTTATTAGGGCAGAATTTTAATAATATAATTAAACTTTTAAAAAAATAAAATGATTATTGAAAAGTTAGATCAACAATTGAATATGATAATTAGTTTATTGAATGAACTTAAAATAGAATATTGTATAGATTCAGGAACACTATTAGGTCTTATTCGTGAACAAAAGTTATTATCGCATGATCTAGATATTGATATTTCAATACACGAGAGTCAGCAAATAAAGCTCAGAGAATTAATGTGCCAGCTTAAAAAAAATGGTTATAAATGTAGGATTCTTAGTTTTTATGGGAAAAAATATAAATATAAATTTTGGCTTTCAACTGAAAAAAGAGTAATCGATATAAATATATTTAGGGAAACTCCAGATAAAAAATTCTATGTATGTCCACAGCCATTTCCTATAATTAAAGCTGAAAATTTTATTTTTAAAAATTTCAGAAAACTAATTAGAGTGTCTTTTGGAGTTATGAAAAGTATAGGTAGTGAATTTGATTTAAATAATTTTCCTTGGAGAATTGGAACTTATCATAGGGCATGGGCAATCCCAAAAGAATATTTTAGTAGTTTTGAATTACTGAATAATGATATTTCCATACCTAATGCAGCAACTAAATATTTAGAATTTAGATATGGTAATTGGAAAGTTCCCAACAGCAATTGGAATTTTAGAACTGATGATAAAGGCTTATCAGTAAAGTCTCCCAATGAATTTAAATGTTTTTAATTAATGAAGAAAATATACTATAAAATAAGAACCTATGTCAATATTATTAGGAAAGACTTAAAAGATGAATTTCCTATATCATTTTTAAAAAAAATACAACTTTGGAGAAAAGGGTTTTTAGCTGAAAAACATACATTGTACCAGTTTGATAAAAATAATTACAAGTACTATTTTAGTGATTATCATGCATCTATATCACGAAATATTAATGAACCTTTTAACGATTTACTAACAAATAAACTAGTTTTTTCTGAGGTAATTGGAAAAGTGCTAAAGGTTCCTCTAACTTTTGGTTGGATTTTTAATGGAATATATTATCCTAAAGATGAATCTAACATTGAAAATTTATTATTAACAAATGAAAATATTGTAATTAAAGCTGTTAATGGAGGTGGAGGTAAAGATGTTTTTATTATCAAGAAAGATAGAAAGAATCATTTCGTAATTAATAATAATAAAATACTTCAGAAAGAAGAGTTGCTACAATTCATATTTACATTAAATAATTTCATTGTTACTGAGTTTATAAAACCTGGTTTTTTCTCTGAATCGCTAAATAAGGATACCGTAAATACAATGAGAATTATTACACTTATGGACCCGAAAACCAATAAACCCTTCATCGCTAGAGCAGTTCAGAGGATAGGTGTGAAAACATCTGCACCCATGGATAATTTTACTAAAGGAGGTTTGAGTGCTTCAATTGATTTAGAAACAGGTATTCTAAGTGATGCTACAACCCACCCTCTAAACTCTTCGCATACTAGATACAGTTCTCATCCTGACACTGGATTCAAATTCGAAGGACAAATCATACCAAACTGGAACGATATAAAAAATGAAATATTAAATGCAGTAGGTGAGTTACCCATGTTAAAATGTGTAGGATGGGATTTTTTATTAAGCGATAAAGGATTAGTCGCTATAGAAGGTAATCATCATCCTGATCCAGATGTGTTACAAGGACACGAGCCATTACTCGCAGACGAGCGTATTAAAGCGTTTTATAAATTTCATAAAATTATATAATATATGTGTGGCTTTACAGGCTTTATAAATCTAAATAATCAACCTTTAAATAGTCGAGTGCTAAAAGCTATGACTGATATTCAAATCCATAGAGGGCCAGATGATCAAGGTATGGTTGGTTTTTCCCTATTTAATGATCCAAAAGTTAACATTATTGATAACGAAACGTCTGAGTTTAATCATCTTAACGCAGGAATTGGTTTTAATAGATTGTCTATTCTAGATCTATCAGAAAAAGGACATCAACCTATGATTTCTCATTGTGGAAATTATATTTTGGCCTACAACGGCGAAACCTATAATGCTTTATCCTTCAGAAATGAACTTATATCAAAAGGGCATCCCATTAAAAGTAAAACAGATTCTGAAGTTATTCTATACTTATATATTGAATATGGAATTAAAAAAACGTTAGACTTGCTTAATGGTATGTTTGCTTTTATCATTGTCGATTTAAAAAAGAGAAAAACCTTTATTGTTAGAGATCAACTTGGAATTAAACCAATGTACATATACAAAACACCAAGTGTTTTGATGTTTTCTTCGGAAATAAAATCGTTTACAGTGCATCCTGAATTTAAAGCAGAACTCAATAAAAATCATCTCGATGAATATCTGTTGTTTAGATATTGCGCCCATGATCGAACATTGTATAAAGATATCAAGCAAGTACCACCAGGACATTATTATGAGATTAATGAACATGATATAAAGATTAAAGAATACTGGTCTTATAAAATGGTTGACGAAAGAGATATCAATTTAAATGATGCTGTCGAATTACTAGACAATACATTTAAAGAGAGTATAAAATCTCAGTTAATGAGTGATGTTCTTGTGGGTTGTCAATTATCTGGAGGTATTGATTCTTCATTAGTAACAAAATATGCTCGTGAGTTTTTTAACGCAAATATGGATACGTTTTCTATCGTGTTTTCAGATAAAAAATATTCAGAAGAAGAATTTATAAATTACGTTACAAATCATACCAATTCAGATTCTCACAGATATCAGTATTCTAATAAATATGCTTTTGAAAACTTTTTTAAAGCGACTTGGCATCTAGATCAACCTATAAGCATTCCAAACACATTAGGAATTAAACGCCTTGCCGAGCGCGCTAAAGAAAATGTTACGGTTTTATTAAGTGGAGAAGGCGCAGATGAACTATTCGGAGGTTACTCTAGATATCATGATTTGTCTTGTCGCTACAATATGAATCTTAAAAAGTACTCTAAATTCCCAATTATCGGAAATAAAATTCAAGGCAAATACAACTTAGAACAGACCCCAGAAGATTTTTTTATAATGAGTAGCTCTGCTATGAGTATAAAAGACTTTAATAAGTTTAGTTTTAGTAATTCGCTTGAAAGTGTTTTGTCTCAAAGAAAAGAGTTATTTCCAAAAGATGGTTATTTAATTAAAAGAGCATCAGCCTATGACTTAAAAACGTACATGGTCGATTTGCTGAACCGACAAGACAAGATGACCATGGCACATTCTGTAGAAAATAGAGTTCCGTTTTTGGATAAGAATATGGTAGAATTAGTAGCGAGTTTACCAAGCAATTTTTTAGTTAAAAAATGTACTGATTTAAGGCACTTAAACAAGGGTAATAATTATACAAAACATATTTTAAAAGAACTTGCTGTAAAACGTTTTAATAACGATTTTGTATATCGCACAAAAAGTGGATTCCCATTGCCTGTAAAAGACTTATTTTTAAAAACGAAAATGAACGAGCTTATTGAAGACCAATTATTACCTGGAATAAAATCTAGAGGTGTATTTGATTCTAATGAGGTTACTAACATATGGAACAAAAGGAATCAAGATTTTTCTCAAAGCGATTTAAAAAACTTATGGATGTTTTTTGCATTCGAAACCTGGGCACAAACATTTTTAGACAGAAAATATAATGGTTAAACTTATTATAGGCGGGGATATTTGTGCAACTAATCGAGATAAACATGCTTTCTCTGAAGGAAATGTTTCTAATATTTTTGGGGATTTAGTTCCAATTATCCAGTCTGCAGATTTAGCTATCGCAAATCTTGAAACTCCTTTAATTAATTCACCATCACCAATAAAAAAAAGTGGAGCAGTTTTTGGAAACGCGCCAGACATTTTGAATGCTATAAAGAGTAGCGGTATCAACTTTTTAAACTTAGCCAATAATCATATTTTAGATCATGGTGAACAAGGCTTAAAAACGACGATTGAAGCTTTAAAAAATCAAGATTTTAACTATGTAGGAGCTGGTAAGTCTATTGGTGAAGCCTCTCAACCATTCACAATTGAAATTAAAGGTAAAACCATTTCAATATTAAGCTATGCAGAACATGAATTCTCTATAGCTGAACTCGGAAAATTTGGTGCAAACCCATTAGATGTTATAGATTTTGTAACTAGAATTCAAGCCTTAAAAAAATCAAGTGATTTTGTACTGTTATTGTATCATGGAGGCAAAGAAAATTATAATTTGCCAACACCAAAGCAACAAAAACTGTGTCGCTTTTTTATAGACCAAGGCGTTAATATGGTTGTTTGCCAACATTCGCACACTGCCGGTGTTTATGAAAATTATAACAACGGAAATATCTATTACGGTCAAGGTAATTTTGTATTTGATCCTTATCCTTTAAAACGAGATTGGCTGTACAAAGGTTTTCTAATTGAGTTGGTTATTAATGATGCTAATTCTATTAATATTCAATTAATACCTTATGTTCATAATAGTTTTTATAAAGATGAGATTGGTATCAGAATAATGAATGCTGAAGAATCAAAAATTTTTATGAATAACATTTTCGAGGCGAATAAAAAAATGACTGAAGATGTAAACCACGTTTATAACGAGTGGGTGAAACTATCAAAATCTTTCGAAAACACTTATTTAAGTGTACTTAATGGAAATGGTCGTGTAATGCGAAAGTTGAACGAAAAATTACCGTGGCTAAAATTTGTTTATAAAAATGATAGAAAACTAGTGTTAAAAAACATGGTGACCTGTGAAACGCATCACGAAATCGTCAAAACTATTTTAAAAGAGAAATAGCATGAAAGACAAATTTATATTATCGCTTAAAAAGTTTATTTATTACCACTTTAATATATTTAATTATAGAGGAAGGAAAGCTATTGAATCGGTTTCTGATATTACTAAGCAAGAAGAAAAATATTTTGAGAATTCTAAATATACAATTGGTATTGTTAAAGAAAAATGGCATTTACATAGTAGTTATATAAAGGCTTGTGAAGATTTAAACATATCATACATTGTTATTGATTTTTTCTCAAAAGATTGGTTTGAGAATTTAAAATCTAAAAAGATTGATCTATTAATTGTACGACCATCTGTACAATACACACCTTGGAAAGATATGTTTGATAATAGGTTAAAACTATTAAAAGACAATTATGATATTCCAGTATTTCCAAATTTTAGCGAATTATGGATATGGGAAAGTAAATTGAGAACTCTAGATTGGTTAAAAATTAATCAACAACCACATCCAAAATCATATATCTTCTATGACTTGGAAGAGCTTTTTGGTTTTGCTATAAAATGTAATTACCCAATAGTTTATAAAGCGAGTAGTGGTTCTGGAGCTTCTGGAGTTAAGATTTTAAACAACGTTTCTCAGCTTAGGCAAACAGCAAAAAAAGTGTTTAACTCTGGGGTTAGAAGCTATAGAAAGCACAAATTAGATAAAGAACATGGTTCTGTAATTCTTCAAGATTATTTGAGTGATGTAAAAGAGTGGAGAATCATAAGAATTGGAAACTATTATTTTGGTTTTGAAAAATTAAAATCTGGTGAATTTCACAGTGGATCACAAAACTTTGGATACGGAATGCCCCCCTTAAAGTGTTTAGACCTAGTCAAGGAAGTTACAGACAAATATGATTTTAAGTATGTAGATATTGATGTTTTTATAACTAATAAAGGAGAATATTTAATTAATGAAATTCAACCGTATTTTGGTCAAAAGGATGACAGAGAGTTATTAAATATCAGTGGAGAATCTGGACGATTATCATATAATGATGTAACAAAATCTTGGGATTTTGAAAAAGGTGAGTTTTGCAGAAATAATTTATGTAACCTTCGTATTTTAGAAATGATTAAAACTATTACAAATTGAGAATATTAATATTTCTTATAAGATGGGGGTTTCCTTTGTTATTAATTACTGATTTGAGTTCTGAGTTACTTAAAAATGAGTTTTTGTTAAATATTTCAAGAACTTTGAGAATTTTATTACTAGTATTTTTCATTATAGAAAATTTAAGATATTTTCGTTTAATAAAGAAATTTTACTTTTTTCGGTATTTCTTCCTTTTTAACCTTGTATTATTTATTTATTTATTTACAGATGAAGTTTTTTTAGATGGATTTTGGATGTATTCAAAAACTCTATTTTGGACTTTAGGATTAAATGTACTTTATATATATAATCAAAAAAATATTTTCACTGTTAATGATTTTTTGAAAGTAATAAAAAAAGTAATTTTTATTTCTTTCTTTTTTACTTTGTTATTTTATTTTAATGGTGACTTAAAAAGTGAATATAATGTTGCCGCATATCTGGTGCTATTTATGTATCCGTTTTTATTATTAAGCACAAACGGATATAAAAATAATATGATTTATGTGCTTTTTAGTGCAATATCTATCTTAATTACCTTAAAAAGGGGAGCTATATTAGCATTTGCTGTCTCAAATGTAATTTATTATTTAATTATCTTGTCTAATACCTTTTCAATAAAAAAGTTATTTAATGGAACAATTCTTTTATTTTTTATAGTATTAATTCCCTTATATCTTATCAACACTCAGCAATCAGATCAAGATCAAGGAAGGTTTGAAAGTGATCAGTTTGATGTAAACAATGATGATGCTGGCTCAGGAAGAATAGGGATGTATACAAGTTTGTATATGGGCTGGATCACATCTGATAATATATTTATTGGTCGTGGAAACAGGCAAGATTTTTTAAGATTTAAATCTAGTAAGGGTACATATGCGCACAGTGACATATTTGGTTTTCTTTATAACTTTGGTTTATTAGGGATTAGTTTAATTCTATTATTGTATTTTAAATTAATTAAATTTTATTATGTAATTAAAAAGAAGGACAAGAAGAATGCTAGTATAATTCTATCTGTATTAGCAATATTTATTCTAATCAATTTATATTCTGGGATGTTAACTGGCTCAACTAATCCAATCTATTTTTTCTCAATTCTAGCTTATCTACAAATAAAAAATGAAACAAAAAAAAGTACTTATATTAACAAATCCGCTTAATCATGAAGGAGGTGTAGTCAATTACTATAATCTGTTTCTTAAGCATTTTGAATCTGATACAATTGCATTAAAGCACGGATCAATTGGCTCAAGAACCTATTTGTTTTATTATCCGTTTTTGAAACGAATATTATATCCTTTATATTATTTGTTTGACCTTTTTGTATATGTTTTTATACTATTATTTGATCGAAAAATTAAGATTGTTCAACTAAGCCCTTCATTAATTCCAGTACCTTTAATTAGAGATGGTTTTTTAATTTTATTAGCAAAGATTTTTAGGAAAAAAGTAGTTGTGTTTTACAGAGGTTGGAAGTTGCCGACTTACCATAAAATAGCACAAAGAGATCCGTTACGAAAACTTTTCAATTTTATTTTTCAAAAAAACACATTTCAAGTTGTTTTGGCATCATCATTTAAAAACGATTTGGAAAAGCTGAATCCTAAAAAAAAAACCAATATAATTATAACTACTACTGCCATAGACAAATCTCAAATTGTAAAACCACTAGCGCATACGGAAACTAAGCCAATAAAAGTACTGTTTTTAGGAAGGATTCAAGATTTAAAAGGCGTCGGAGAATTGGTTGATGCTATTGGTCAGCTTAAGCAGAAGGAAAAACTAAATGAATTCAAATTTTCTATTGTTGGTCACGAAAACAAAATAGGATATACAAATGAATTAAAGAAAAAACTTGAAGCCTATGGTGTGAAATCAGAAAAAGCTGATTTCTTAGGAAGGATTACAGGGCAAGAAAAATATCAGCTTTATGCTAGTCACGATATTTATGTATTGCCTTCTTACACGGAAGGTTGCCCAAACAGCTTGCTGGAGGCCTTAGCATCCGGTTTGTTTTGTATTACAACAAGAGTAGGAGCGCTTTCAGATATAATAAGTCCTAAAGCGAATGGATTGTTTGTTAATACAAAAGATAGCAAAGATTTACTTAGCGCTTTATTATATTGCTCAAGCAATAAAGACTTTAATAAAAGCAGACTAGCAAATGCTGACAAGTATTCATCCGAATTTGACATCAAAGAAATAACCCAATTTTTCGAAAATAAATATATTGATTTAATTGAACACAAATAAAATATATCTTATTGGTCCAACGGAATCCATCCTTACCAAACGTGGTAATCGGTTTCCTAATATGGCAAAATTTTTTGTTGAAGAAAACGAAGAAGTCATTTACTATACATCTAACTTCTATCACGCTGAAAAACGATTTTTTTCAAAACAAGAAATAAATGAAGCTGTAAATGGTTTAGATTATAAATTTAAAATTTTAAGTGTTTTAGGTTATTATTCTAATGTCTCACCAAGACGAGTTATTTCAAATTTTTTATTTTCAGTTCGATTGTTTTTCATCTTACTTTTTAAAGTTTCAAAACACGATAAAATATTATTGCCTTCTCGACCAGTAGAACTTATATTTTTTATAGCAATGCTCAAAAAAATAAAAGGAGTTAAAATTTATTTAGATATTCAGGACATTTGGCCAGATGCCTTAGAAATTGAAAACAAAATAAAGAAAAAGGTTTTTGAATTGTATTGCAATTTATTTTTAAATCCATCACTGAAACACTATACCGCTACTTTACATGTTGCCCCCTCATTTAAATTATGGCTTAGACGGTATGCAGAAATAACACCATCTAGTTTTGTGCCTTTAGGATGGGAAAACGAAAGATGGTTTAGTGTTGCTTTAAAAGAGTATGAAGAAAGTAATATCATTAAAATGGTCTGTGTCGCCCAACTACAACATCAAATAGATGTGATGCCTATATTAGAAGTATTAAAAAATAATAACAAATTACATTTAACAATACTTGGTGAAGACGGAACAGGAGAGCGTTATATTGAAGTTATTAATTACATAAACAACAATGCTATTACAAACATTGAGATTATAGGAAAAATTAATAGAAAGGACATGGTAGACTATTTAGAAAATAAAGACATCGGAGTTTTACCAATGATTACATCATCACTACCAAATAAAATATTTGATTATATGGCAGCAATGTTACCAATTATTGTTCTTGGAGACAACGATAGTTCTAATTTTGTGGTAGAAAATAAAATTGGTTGGCAATGTAATTTTAATTCAGAAGATTTGAATATACTTTTGAAAAATATGAAAACTACTGATATACAATCAAAAAAGAAACAAGTTGTTTCCATAAGAGATGAATTTTCTAGAGATATTTTACATAAAAAAATTAAATATATAATAACATAATGCAACAACTCACACAAAAACTAGGTTCTGGCGATATGATTATACAGGAAGTACCATATCCACAATTAGGTAAAGGAATGGTGATTGTTAAAAATCACTATTCTATAATAAGTGCTGGTACTGAAGGATCTACCGTGGTGGCCGCTCGTAAAAGTTTACTAGGTAAAGCTAAAGAACGTCCTCAACAAGTAAAGCAAGTACTAGATACACTTAAAAAACAAGGGCCAATACAAACGTACCGTGCGGTTATGAAGAAACTAGATGCCTATTCGCCTTTAGGTTATAGTTGTGCTGGTGAAGTTATTGAAGTTGGAGAAGGCGTAACCGAATTTGAAATTGGTGATAAAGTAGCTTGCGCTGGTGTTGGCTATGCCAATCATGCAGAAATTATTTCAGTCCCTATTAATTTATGTGTGAAATTGAATAAAAATACAAGCCTTAAAGATGCAGCTTACAATACCGTTGGAGCTATCGCTATGCAAGGGGTTCGCCAAGCCGATATGCGTTTGGGAGAATCTTGCGTTATCATAGGTCTAGGTTTATTAGGTCAACTAGCTGCTTTAATTTTAAAAGCATCTGGTGTTACAGTAATAGGTATCGATGTTTCTGAAGCTGCAATAAAACAAGCGATTGACAATAAGGTTGTAGATCTAGGATTAACTAGAAATGCTGCAGGGGTAGAAGAGCAGATTCAAAATGCAACGAATGGTTATGGAGCGGATGCTGTTATTATTGCAGCGGCAACATCCAGTTTAGATCCTGTAAATTTTGCAGGAGCTATTGCACGTAAAAAAGGTAAAGTTATTATTTTAGGTGCCGTACCAACAGGTTTTGAGCGTGATCCTTACTGGTATCGAAAAGAACTAGAGTTAAAAATGGCATGTTCTTATGGCCCTGGACGATACGATTTAAATTATGAGGAAAAAGGAATTGATTATCCTTTAGCTTATGTGCGTTGGACGGAAAAACGTAACATGGAAGCATTTCAGAATTTAATAGCCACCAATCGTATTAATATCGAGTATCTCACTACACACGAGTTTGAGTTTGATAATGCAAAAGCAGCTTTTGATTTAGTAGTCTCAAAAACAGAACCCTTTACAGGTATTGCTTTAAAATATAATACGGATAAAGCAGCTAACAAATCGAAAATTACAACTGGAGAAGCCGAGCATTTAGGTAAAATAAACATTTCATTTATTGGCGCTGGTAGTTACGCACAAGGAAATTTGTTGCCAAATATTCCAGAAACAAACGATGTTGCTAGAGTTGGAGTACTTACCAATACTGGTACAACCTCTAAACGTGTTGCTGAGAAATTTAAATTTCAGTTCTGTGCTACTAAAGAAGACGATATTTTAGACGATAAAACCAATACCGTTTTTGTAGCGACGCGTCATGATTCACATGGACCTTATGTTTTAAAAAGTCTGAAGGCAAACAAAAATGTGTTTGTAGAAAAGCCTTTATGTTTGTTAGAATCTGAACTAGAGGACATCATAGAAGCGAAGTATAAAACTAATAAAGCGGTTATGGTGGGGTTCAATAGACGCTTTTCACCCTTAACCGCAAAATTAAAAAAAGCTATCGGTAATAACCCAATGACGATGTTGTATCGTATTAATGCAGGCGCCATTCCTGGTGATAACTGGATACAGGATATAGAAATTGGTGGTGGTCGTGTTTTAGGTGAAGTGTGTCACTTTATTGATTACTTGACGTATCTTAATGGAAGTTTGCCGGTTAAAGTTTCTGCAACTGCATTACCAGATTCAAATAATCTAAATGATACGTTGAATATTCTGATTCAGTTCGAAAACGGATCTTCTGGAATTGTAGCATATTATGCAAATGGTTCTAAATCCATGACCAAAGAATATGTAGAGGTATTCTCGGCAGGACAATCTGCAATACTCAACGATTTTAAGGAATTAAAGATTTACGGTAAAGGTAAACCTAAGAAAACTAAAATTCTTAATCAAAATAAAGGTCAGAAAGAAATGGTTGAGGCTTTTGTTAATGGTTTACTTAAAGATGGCAAAGCACCAATTACTTTTGAAGAGATTATAGCAGTTACAAAAGCATCCTTTAAAGTAATAGAATCTGTAAAACGTGGAGGGGAGCAAGTTGAAATATAAAACAGAATCGAGTTTTTTGAAACTTAAGAGTTTTTGCGAGTCTGAGAAATTTAAAGGCTGGGATCCTTATGATGGTCTAAACTCTAAAGTGTTTCAAGCTTTGCCTTTTAAGTATTGGGATTTAGGAAGAGCAATTTGGATTCAAATATTTAAACATAGCCCAATAAACTTTAGGAGGTTATTACTAGTTCCAAAAGAGCACAATGCTAAGGGTGTTGCATTATTTTTATTAGGTTATTGTAAACTTTTCAAGTTAGCTCAAAGTGGGTGTGAAAATTTTGGGACTAAAGAACAATTACTTATTAAGGTAAAAGAGATAACGACACTGTTATTAAGTCTTAAATCAACTGGATATTCCGGCGCATGTTGGGGCTATAATTTTGACTGGCAAGCAAGACGCTTATTCTTGTTTAAAAAACATACACCAACGGTTGTCGCTACTTGCTTTTGCGTTGAGGCCTTGCTAGAGAGCTATGAAATCACAAAAAATGAAGTGGTTTTAAAAGAAACATTGACCGCTGCTAATTTTGTTGTTAATGATTTAACAAGAACGCCAAATGGTAACGGTTTTTTCTTTTCTTATAGTGTTAAAGATGGAAACAACACAGTTATTAACGCTTCACTTTTAGGGGCTAAAATATTAAGTTATTCTTATAAATACACGAAAAATAAAGAACACTTTAAGCTAGCAAAAAAAGCTATTGCAACTGCTTGTGAATTACAAAAAGAAGATGGCTCTTGGATTTACGGGCTTTTACCCATACAATATCGGATAGATAGTTTTCATACCGGGTTTAATTTGGATGCTATTAAAACCTACCAGGACAATACACAAGACAATACTTTTCAGGAATCTATTAATAAAGGATTATATTTTTATGTAAATAATTTTTTTGAAGCCAATGGTACGCCCAAGTATTACCATAATAAAACCTACCCAATAGATATCCATTGTCCTGCACAAATTATAGTGACGCTCTCAAAATTAAATGTATTTAAGAGAAACAAGCCCTTATTAGATAATGTCTTAAATTGGACCATAGATAATATGCAACATAAAAAAGGCTACTTTTATTATCAATTAAAAAAAATAATAAGTTCAAAAATACCTTATATGAGATGGAGTAACGCTTTTATGTTTAATGCTATGTCTCATTATTTTTTAGAATCTTCAATCACCGCAAACAATGAAGTCTAGTTTGTTAAATGGCGTTCAAACTTATGCGCCGAAATCACGAGAAGAATTGATGGATTATGCTATGAAGCATCATAAAATTATGATTGCTGTTAATGCAGAAAAGATACTGCATGCCACCGATGAAAGCAGACACATAATTAATCGTAATTTAGGCTATCCTGATGGTGTGGGAGCAGTTTGGGCTTTAAGAAAGAAAGGCGTTAAAAATGTTATAAAAATCCCTGGGTGTGAACTCTGGTTAGAAATAATAAAACAATACTACAAATCAAAAACCTTTTATTTAATTGGAGGGAATCAGGTAGTTTTAGATCAAACTGTTTTAAATTTAAAAACTGAATATCCTGGCATTAAAATACTAAATTATAGGAATGGATATATTAAAACTGAAGACGAAGAACTTACATTAATAGAAGATATAATAATCCATAAACCAGATATTATCTTTGTTGCCATGGGGTCTCCAAAACAAGAATATTTAATGGAGAAATTACATCAAAAACACAAAGCAACCTATCAAGGTTTAGGGGGTAGTTTTGATGTATATACCGGTAAGGTTTTAAGAGCACCCAATTGGTGGGTGAAAAATAACTTA
>CESJ01069092.1_pt1 | contig 18725 bp, 10 predicted proteins | sample 356311 | NCBI WGS metagenome assembly CESJ01 (sample SAMEA2621487, study PRJEB7988) | marine metagenome | biome: marine biome (ENVO:00000447); feature: surface water layer (ENVO:00002042); material: "saline water (ENVO:00002010), including plankton (ENVO:xxxxxxxx)" | depth 5 m
GGAAGTACCCCAAACGCCAGGATTGAATTTTTCCGAAGTGGCCTCCGCTTCCTGTAATACTTTATTCCGATCGGCTTCGCTCAAACCTATAAATATGGTTCCTAATTTCTTTTTACAATTTGCGTTAAAAGCGGTGATTTCAGCCCTAATATTTTCTTGCCTTGTCTTATCATAGGTCTCTGCAAATACTTTGTCGATAAATATATCTGCCTTTACGTCCAATGCCCCCAGTGTTTCGGTACGAGGAAGAATCATATCCAACAAAGTGGATATGGTATGGGATTCCTCCACATTAAAAAATAAGGGTTTCCAGTCCGATCGGTTGACCGTTTCACAAGACTGAAAAAGGGATACCATGGAGGGCATTAAAATACTGGCTCCTGCCAAAAGTCCTGTTTGCTGTAATACTTTTCTTCTATCCATAATTTAGATATTTAATTTTTTTAATTCGGAAACGGCATGATTTGCAGCACGCGCAGTAATCGCCATATAGGTCAATGAAGGATTCACACAAGACGAAGAAGTCATACAAGCACCGTCGGTAACAAACACATTCTTAGCTGTATGTACCTGATTAAATCCATTCAGTACGGAAGTTTTGGGATCTCTTCCCATTCGGGCCGTACCCATTTCATGGACACCATAGCCTGGTGGATGCTCGTTATCGAAACCAATAATATCTTTTAAGCCCACTTTTTGAAGCATTTCTATGGCATCCTCCTGTATTTGTTTGTTTAATGCTTTCTCATTTACTTTAAATTCGGCATCAATAGTTAGGGTGGGTTGTCCCCATTTATCTAAAACATCATTATTCAAGCTTATTTGATTATCGTGATAGGGTAAACACTCTGCAAAACCGGTAATAAAAAATTCCCAGGGGCCTGGTTTTAAAATGCTGTCTTTATAATCTGCCCCAAAGGATTCAATATTTGCTGGATTTCCTCCACGAAAACCCCCGCCCTGAAAACCAAAACCGCGAACAAATTTGTCTGATTTACTTTTTTCATCAATATTGACATACCTTGGAATATAGATACCGTTAGGGCGTCTCCCTTTATAATATTTATCATCAAAACCGTCTACTTTCCCCATAGCCCCTACTCTGTAGGTATGATCCATTAAGTTATGTCCCAGTTCACCACTATCATTTCCTAATCCATTTTCAAATCGGTTTGATTTGGAATTCATTAAAATTTGAGTTGTGCTTAGGGCAGAGGCATTTACAAATACAATTTTTGAGAAATATTCTATGGCTTCATTGGTTTCCGAATCAATAATTCTAACTCCTGTAACTTTCTTTTTTGCTTCGTCATAAATTAATGATTGGACAATAGAATAGGGCCTAATGGTTAAGTTCCCGGTGGCGTTTGCAGGCGGTAAAGTCACCGCATTACTACTAAAATAGGCTCCGAAGGGGCAGCCCCTATTACACCTATTCCTATACTGACATTGCCCCCTACCATTATGGGGCTGGGTAAGGTGGGCCACTCGACCAATGGTCATATTTCTTCCCAAGAACTCTTTTTCTATTCTACCCTTTACATGCTTTTCTACACAATTCAATTCCATCGGGGGCAAGAAATGACTGTCCGGTAACTGTGGAAGATTTAAAGCTTCCCCACTGATTCCAGCAAATTTCTCAACATAGGTATACCAGGGCTCAATATCTTTATAACGGATGGGCCAATCTACTCCATTCCCATCTTTGGCATTTGCCTCAAAATCTAGGTCACTCCAGCGGTAGGTTTGCTTTCCCCATAAAAGAGACTTGCCACCCATTTGATGCCCTCGCAGCCATAAAAAAGGTTTCTTCTCAGTGTAGGGATTAGCTGCATCATCTGCCCAAAAATGTTCAGTGTTTTTTCCCACCCAACCAGAACGGATGTTTTTATAATGCTTATCTTTTTCGTCTGGAGTAAGTCCCCCTCTTAATTCCATATCCCACGGATCTAAATTCATGGTAGGGTAGTCAACTAAATGTTCTACAATTCTTCCACGTTCGAGTACTAAAGTTTTTAGACCTTTTTCGCAGAGTTCCTTTGCTGCCCATCCACCACTAATACCGGAACCGATAACGATGGCGTCATAAACCATGTTTTTTTTTGCGTCAATATTGAAATTTGCCATTTATAAAGTATTAATTATTGTATTCGTAAATATTATGGTTTGGGTACGGTATTGGTCCTTTTCGCCCATTGATACCATTTATTTGATAATTCCCTTACTATTTCAGGGTTTTGCCAGGCGAGATCCGTGGTTTCTGTTCGATCTTTTTCCATATCGAACAATTCCCACTGATCTATTGGTAAACTATCTATTTTAATATAATATTGCGGTTGATCTTGAGCTTTTGATACCAATTTCCATTTTTGTTGTCGAACAGCCCTATTACCCTCATGTTCAAAGAAAATGGCATCTCTATTTATCTTTTCGTTATTTAAGAATACAGGTAACAAACTTTTTCCTTCCATAGGCATAATTACATTTCCTTTATACTCTAAGGGATAGGTTGCACCAGCTACATCAACACAGGTAGCCATAATATCAATTAAGTGGGAAAGTTGATGCCTTATTCCGTCTTTGGCATTTATTCGAGATGGCCATTGGACTATTAGGGGTGATGATATTCCGCCTTCGTTTACCCAGTGCTTAAACTTTCTAAAGGGTGTATTCGATGTATTTGCCCAAGTTGGGCCATAGGCATTGTAGGTTTCATCGGAACCGGAAAGCACCTTTTTACTCTGCATAATTACCGGGTAGCCATTACGATTTTGATTGGGCACCATATCATTTTGTATTTCATCCTTTTCCATCGCTTGGTAAAGAGGGACCGTAGAGAGAGTATCTAAAGCCTCCCTGTTCTTAACCCATTCTAATTCCTCCGCAGCGGCGCCATTATCTTGGAGAAAAATAACTAAGGTGTTTTCGAGCTCGCTCGTCAATTCTAATTTTTTAATAATTTTGCCAATACCCTTGTCCATTCGTGTTATCATTGCCGCATATACTTCCATATTTCGGGCATGCCAAGCTTTATTGGAGAGCGTATCCCATCGAGCAACTGCTTTGGTAATCTCCCATTTTTTATTTATTAATCCCATTTTTTTTAATCTTTCAACTCTTTTTTGTCTTATGGCATCAAAACCTTGGTCATACTTTCCTTTGTAATGTTCAATTTCATCATCAGGGGCATGTAAAGGCCAATGGGCAGCAGTATAGGAAACATACATGAAAAACGGTTTTCCTTCAGATTCAGATTTATATTGTTCAAGATATTTTACAGCATTATCACTTATTGCATCAGTGTAATAATAGTGATCTGGCTTATACACCGGATCATTTTCAGGAGTGATATAGGTGTTGTTACGAGTTAGGGTATAAGGGTCCCAAAAACTTCCAGCACCTATAATAGTTCCATAAAATTTATCGAAACCTCTTTGACGAGGCCAGTTATATTTAAGGGAATCAACATCTTCTAGTTGTTTGGTTACATGCCATTTTCCGGATATATACGTTTTGTAACCAGCAGTTTTCAATACTTCTGCAATAGTTACAGACTGGTGATTCAAATCCCCTCGATATCCCGGTATGTTATAATCAGTTACCGTCATCCTTCCAACCCCCGTTTGGGCTGGATAAAGACCAGTCAGCAAAGAAGCTCGAGTTGGACAGCAACGTGAGGTATTATAAAATTGTGAAAAACGAAGACCATGGGATGCCAACTTATCAAGGTTGGGTGTTTCTATTTCACTTCCGTAACATCCGATATCAGAGTATCCCATATCATCGGCCATTATCAAAACAATATTCGGGCGATCTTTAATTTCTGATTTTAACAAAGTGGTATTAACATCCTTTTTTTTAGCGTCTAAAGGGATATAAATTATAAATAATAAAACTAAAATTGCGGCCAATGTAATTGATATAATTGTTTTTTTGTTTTTCATAAATGACTTGATTTTATAAGTAAAAATTAATTTTAAGCTCACTTAATAACCTGGATTCTGTTTTAAATAAAATTATTATTGTTTTTTTCAATTATTCGTTTTTTAAAGATCTTAAAAGTAATTCTGAATCAGAAAAAAAGTCAACTGATTCTACCATATTATTTATTACAAAATTTTCTGAAGATTGCGATTGAAAAGATTGATTGTCAATTCTGTATAAAATTTTACTTGCTCCATTTTGGAAGTTTATTACACATTTGAATTCATTTTTCATCCAATTTATAAGTTTATTATTTATAAGTTTATTTGATTCATAGACTCTTAAAGAGTCGTTATTTTGGGATATTATTTTAATTAATTTATTTTTATTTGTTAATTTAACTATGCTCTTTGCGTCTCCTTGGACTAAAAAGTTTGTAGTATTTAAATCCAATACTTTAAAACCTTTCTTTCCAGTATTTTCTAAAATAATACCATTAATAGCATCTAATCTTCCTTGATTCGGTTCAACACCAAAATTATTTCCTACCAGCATAAAATCATCAAATTCATCACCGTTTACATCTGTTTTTAATATCCCATAGATTGGTGAAAATTGACATTGAGCTGGCAATAAATGTATCTTAAATTTATTGTTGCCTAAATTTTCAACCCATGATGTATTTAAAAAATTTGCATTTAACTTTACTGAATTACTTAAATCTATTTTATCAAAGACCATATTGGAAGTTGCTAATCCATATTTGCCATGTGAGTTGAAGTGCTTTCTAAAATAAGGGTATTGTTTTACTAGATCTTCCCAAACATGATAAATGTATTTTTTTTTATTCCCAATACTATCTCTCGCAAAAAAAGAAATAAATAATTCCATAGATCCATTCAAATCAAAATCTTTACCAATCACTGAAATAGGTTGGCCAAAATCTGCTTTAAATAAAGTATTAGTTCCAAAGTTTCCTACTAAATAATCTAAATCTCCGTCATTATCAATATCAGATGGTGTAATACTGTTCCACCATCCTAAATATTTTTCAATACCTGTTTCACTTAATTCATATAATATTCCCCCATTATTTTCAAAAAACTTGATACTACTCCATTCTGAGAGAATTATTAGATCGAGTAAATTATCATTATTAAAATCAGTCCATAATGCATCATTAACTATACCTATCGGATTAATAAATTTTATTTTATTAGATGAGTTTTTAAAATAAATTTTATCTTCAGTACTCTCATTTTCAAGTAAATATGATGAATCAGCAATTGGATAATTTGAAGGTTTTGTTCCACCTCCTACAAATAAATCTATATCACCATCTCTATCAAAATCTGCTCCTTTTACAGCAGTTCCATTTGAATTATAAACAGGTAAAGCATATGAAAAATCTGAAAAATTTCCTTTTCCATCATTAATCCATAAAGCATCTTTATAAAATTCACTTTTTTCAGGAAATTGAGCAGAACCTCTCACGATATAGATGTCATTATCTCCATCATTTTCAACATCAAAAATGAAAATACCTGAGTCCTCTTCCAAAAGGTCTATATCTGATTTTAGATTGATTGGTTTTTTAGTAAACTGGCCATTTTTTTTTTGAAAAAAAATAGTTTGTTTAAATTTTGAATTTCCTCCAATCAATAAATCTTCAAGATTATCATTATTTAAGTCAGCAACTGCAAGCGAGGGTCCATTTTGAGAAAACTTTTTAGGAATTGTGGATTGATAGAGAAAGTCATCAAAATCCAAATCAGAATCTAAGTACAAAATTTTTGCTGATTTTGAAACTTCATTTAGAATAGGATCTTCTTTGATTTTAGATTTTTTTAATTGATTTAATTTTCTATAAATGTGATTTATCTTATTAATTTTTATGTCAAAAAATGACTGAATTTCACCTCCAGTCCACCTTATTTGAACTGAATCAATAGTCTTAGAAGCACCTAATCCGAAATGTAAAATAGTTTCAGATTGAGATAAATAACCTCTTTGAGGTGTTAGTAGCTGTTTTTGTATTGATTTTTCACGAAAAAGAGTCAAAGTTGATCCATAAATTATTTTATTTGTTTTATTTCCACTTAATTTAAATCTTACATAATTTTTTAATGAATCTTTGTTGAGAGATAAATTTTCAAGAACACTAGCTTTATCATTAACATTATTAATAACCAAATCTATATCTCCATCATTGTCTAAATCTCCATAAGCTGCACCGTTACTATGACTTGGACTGTCTATTCCCCATGATTCAGACATGTCGATAAATTTAAAGTCTTTATTATTTTTAAAAATAAAATTTCTGGTTTTTACTTCGGGGATTTCTTTTAAAAGTAATTTAGTAGTATAATATCTTCCAGGGTTATTTCTGAAATCACTAAAATCCTTATCAAGAATATCTTTAGGAAAACCATTTGCAATGAAGAGGTCATTCCAACCATCGTTATCAAAATCAGCAAATACACTTGACCAACTCCATCCAGTTTCATTAACTCCAGAGTGCATACCAATCTCAGAAAATAAGGGTAATTTAGTATTAGGATTTATTCCAATATTGAGTTGCAATACATTTCTAAAATATTGATATTCGTAATTATATTTTCTAGTTATTTGTTCTCTTCTATAATTAGTTTTCCTATTAAATAATTTTTTTCTTTTATTATAATATGGTTGCATTTCTGAAACAAATAAATCTAATTTTCCATCATTATTTATATCGGAGATATCAGACCCCATAGAACTTAAACTAAAATGTTTAAAAACTTGACCCACTGAATTTTTAAAGGTTTTGTCTTTATTATTTATATATAAGATATCATTACTTAAAAAATCATTCCCAACATAAATATCTTGCCATCCATCTAAATTAAAATCATTAATAAGAAGACTATTCGTTTGACCTTGAAATTTAATACCAGCACTTACAGAAACATCATTAAATACTGGATGGTACAATTTATCGTCCCACGTGTTTTCTAAAAGTTTGTCAACACTAATCGGGTTTTTATCTTTACTTAAATCTCTATATACATTGGGATTCATTCCGTTTAACTGACTAACTCCAATAAATACATCTAAATCACCATCATTATCAAAATCAAAAAAATGAGAACTCGATGAATATGAATCATCTGATAAGTCATATTCACTAGACATTTCTTTAAAAACAGGAATTTTATCATTATTAACACCCTGATTTACATACAATAAATTTTTTCTTAACTTTTTGTCTTTCCTTAGAGTGTTAGAAATATAAATATCTAATAAATCATCATTATTTATATCTATAATACTAACTCCAGATGACCATATTGATGGATTAGGTTTAGATATTTTTGCCTGATTTGAAATATTTTCAAAAATTAAGTTTCCTTTATTTAAGTAAAGTTCGTTATCTACTTGATTTCCAGTAAAAAAAATATCTAACAAACCGTCATTATTTACATCTGCTAATGCAACACCTGCACCATTATAGAAATATTCATAATTTAAAATATTAATGGAGTCATTTTCAATTAAAATATTTGAAAATTTGATATTAGTTTTTTTAAAATCTAAAGAATTAAATAACCTATGACTGGAGTTATTGCATGAAGCTATAACAAAGAGTAATAATAATAGATTTAATGTTTTTGACATTACATAAATTTAATATTCTATTTAACCCTTTGCCAGGGAATTGTTCCACCAATTTGAATTTGATCCATCAATAAAGAATTTAATTCATTATAAATATCAGTTTGAATTTCAATAAGATTATTTTTTTCTAAGGGATCATCTAGTAAATTATATAATTCATAAGATTCATATGGGCTATTTTGTAATAATTTCCAATCACCTTTTCTTAATGCATTTATGGTTTTTCCGCCATATTTAGCACCTCCTTCTCTTCTTGTAAAATAGAGCATTCTCTGATTGTTATGACTATTTTTCGGATTATACAACTCATCAACAAAACTTATCCCATCTGTTTTATTTGGTGTTACATTTCCTGCAATTTCAAGAATAGTAGGAAATAAGTCCATTGTAATAAGACTTTTATTAGAGATTGAATTCTCTTTAATTTTCCCTCTCCAACTAATAACTGTTGGAACCTTTAATCCTCCTTCATAAACACTTTGTTTACCATCTCTTAATCGACCGTTATTCGCTTTACTTGGATTATGACCTCCATTGTCACTTGTGAAAATTATAATAGTATTATTGAACTGATTAGAATCCTTCAAAGATTTAATTACTTTTCCAATACCGTTATCCATATGTTCAATGAAACCTACCAAATTAGCTCTTGTACTATCAATTCCTTTTTCTCTTTTAATAACCCTATCAGAATATTCTTTTGGAGGTTGAACGGGAAAATGAGGAGCGTTATAAGCTAAATATAAAAAAAAAGGTTTATCTGAATCTTTCTCTGATTTAATAAAATTAACAGACCAATCAGTAAATAAGTCTGTTGCATGTCCTTTAGGTTTAATTATTTCATCATTAATTCGCATGTAGTTAATTCCATGTCGAAGATGATTCCAGTAATCGTCCATCATGTCACCAAGCCATCCATGAAAAAATTTAAACCCTCTTTCATTTGGAGTATTTGGAGACTCTAGTCCTAGATGCCACTTACCAATAAGTGCTGTATTATAATCTAATTTATTAAGTTCAACAGGTAAAATATTAATATCTTCTCTCAAATATCCCCAATTATTTTTTGAATTAGTTCTTATTACTCCAGGAACTCCTGAACGATCAGGATAAAGACCAGTCATTAAAGATGCTCTAGTTGGGGAACATACTGGTGAATTTGCATAAAACTCATCAAATCTTATTCCAGATTTTCTTATTTCATCAATATTTGGAGTTTTAATATCTTTGGTTCCATAATAAGAAACATCATGATAACCTTGATCATCTGAGACAATTAATAAAATATTTGGCTTATTTAAAATAGTTTCATTACAACTACTAAATGTTAATAAAAAGAAAAACAGTGTTCTACTTATCATCTAATAAAAAATTACATTCATTTATAACCATTAATTTTATCGACTAATTGATCAGGTGTTGAACCTTCAACATCTTTCAAATGAGACTCAATTGATTTTAACATTTTAGAAACAATTTTAAGATTTTTATCTGAAACATCATATTTTTCAGAAACATCACTATTTATATTGTACAGCTCAGGTTTATCTAAAACAATAGTTTTATTCCAATAATTTACAGGTTCTCTCTGTTTAATATGCAATTTCCATTTATTTGTCCTTATTGCATGTAATTCGGCAAAAGCCCAATAATAAAATTCATTTCGTGGACTAACCTCTTTTTGAGTAAGAACTTTAGATAAATCATAACCATCCATTTTTCTGTCTTTTGGTAATTCGGCACCTGCCATTTCAGCAAAAGTGTTTATTATATCAAGTGTAGATCCCATATCAGAGATGACTCCTGGTTTAACAATACCAGGGGCCCAAAAAATTGTTGGAACCCTTTGGCCTCCTTCAAAAGTAGTTCCTTTTCCTGCTCTTAAGGGACCTGAAGAGCCCCCATGAGTTTTAAATTTGAGCCAAGGACCATTATCTGACGTAAACACAACAATAGTATTTCTTTCTAAGTTGTTATCTTTTAAAGACTTTATAACTTGTCCAACACTCCAATCAATTTCTTCAATTACATCAGCGTAAAGTCCTCCTTTACTTTTTCCTAAAAAATTTTCAGATGCAAACAATGGAATATGAGGAAGACTATGAGCTAGATATAGGAAAAAGGGATCAGATTTATTTTTACTAATAAAATTTACTGCTCTTTCAGTATAACGTTTTGTAATAGTTTTTTGGTTTGCTGGACGTTCAACATAAATAGTATTTTCAATTATTGGAACTTTAAAACTATCAATTTTAGCAATATAATTAGGATCATTTGAATTATTATAATATTCCATTATAGTTTCCTTTTCTGCATCCATATCATTAGAATAAGGAATTCCATAATAAGAATCAAACCCCTGACTTTGAGGTAAAAATTCAGGTAAATGTCCTAAATGCCATTTTCCAATAGCTGCACTTTTATAACCTTGCTTTTTTAAAACTTCAGCTATAGTAATTTCTTTCGACTTTAATCCGTTAGCTGAATCTGGAAAGAAAACAGGTCTTACAGAAGATGTCATACCTGATCTAATTGGGTATCTTCCTGTCATTAAAGCTGCTCTGCTTGGAGTACATACAGGATCAGCAACATAAAATTGAGTCCATTTTTGACCTTCATTAGCAATTAAATCTAAGTTTGGGGTTCTTATTATAGGATTTCCAAAAGGACCTATGTCTCCATATCCTAAATCATCACAAAAAATTATAACAAAATTTGGTTTATTATTAGATTGACTATATGTAGTCTGAAAATAAATTAAAATTATTAGAGTTAAAATATATTTTTTCATTTTTTTAAATTTTTAAAAAACTTGCTAAAAATAAAAGGGTATATTGACTTGAACAACATTCATATAAAATAATTTAAAAAAATATCTTTTAGAAAAGCTCATCTTTTAAAGATGAGCTTTTTATTTTAAATATAATATTAGTAATTAATTTAACCGATTTCTGTTTAAAAAGAAAAGTCCGATCATCTTTAATATCCTTCATTTTGAACCATTTCTTTATTTGCGTCCATTTCAGCAAGAGGAATTGGAAATAATTTGTGATGATCCAGGGCAGGTCTACCATTTGATTGAGCAATTGAAATATATACACCGTTTCTTACTGCATCCTCTCTTAATTTACCTTCCCAATAAACTTCTCTTCTTCTTTCGTCCATTATAAATACTTTTAAAGCAGAATTAGATGAATAGCTAGATAAAGAAATTAAAGATGCTCCAGCTCTAGACCTTACTTGATTAAGTAAATCTATTGCCTCTTGAGATGGTCCAGTTGTCTCATTTATAGCTTCTGAACGATACATTAATACATCTGCATATCTTATGTGAGCATAATCGTTATTATTAGAAAAAGCACCTGCTGCATTTGGATCAATACCATATTTATTTAATATACTTTGATTATTTCCGTAACCAACAATAGAAGCGCCAGTGTTTGAAGTATATGACCTAACCATCCCAATATTACCTCGAACATCTGATGGTTCAAAAATATCCATGAAAGAGTCATTTCCATATACAACAGCGGCACAAGTTCCTTGATTAGAAGGTCTTGGGAAATCTCTTGGAAGAGTTACGCAAATTAACCACTGACCCTGAGCAGTTCCTGACTTAACAACAGGATAAATTATTTCTTTATTATTTTCATTATCTGCTGCAAAAACAGCAGTATAGATTGGATCTAAAGAATATTTTCCTAAATCAATTATTTGTTTACTTATATTTAATGCTTTGTTATATTGTTTAGTATTCATGTAAAATCTTAATAAAGATCCCATAGCCATTCCTTTATCAAACCTACCCCAATCAGGCGCACTATCTGGAAGTAATTGAATAGCAGCTAAAAATTCATCTTCAATATATTTCTGCATATCTGCTTCACTTGCTCTTGGATTTACAAGTGTTTCTGTATCTTCTTTAATCAATGGTCCAGGTCCATAATAAGCCAAGATCTCTTGGTAAGCAGAAGCTCTTAAAGCCTTTGCCTCTCCTTCCATCTGTGATTTAAATGCTGCAGGGAATTCATCTGTAAGATTATTTATTACAATATTTGCATCTCTAATAGAAGCATAACAGTCAACCCAAATATCAGGAATAAAAAATTCAGCTGAATCCCAAAAAAAATAAGTTAAAGGCTCAGCGGTTCTCGCTTCCCAACTCCCACTCTTACCATAAGTATCTTGAATGGGTAAATCTGCTGAAAAATATCTTTGAGGTGTATGACTATTGTTCATATTAGCATAAGAAGAAAAAAGAAGCGTTTGAATACCATCTTGAGTAGTAAGATAATTATCTGCCGATAACTGAGAAAAAATTTCTTCCTCAACTGCTTTATCGCAACTTAAAGTTATCAAAATCAAACTAAGACTAAATGTTTTTATAAATTTTATATTTTTCATAATTATTTTTTTAAAATGATGCTGTTAATGATAAAATAATTGATCTTGCTGTTGGATATGAATTAATATCCGAACTAGAATTGGAACCTGGTGTTCTATTTGATTCTGGATCCCATCCAGTATAATCAGTTACTGTCAACAAATTATCCCCAATTAAACCTAATCGTAATGACTTTAGAAAGTCAATGTTTTCGGTTGGAACATTATAACTTATAGAAATAGTTTTTAATCTCGAAAATGAAGCATCCTCGACAGATAAATTACTCACTTTATCTCCTCCATAACTTGAAGTTAATACTCCAGACGGCCATTTATTTCCTGGGTTTTCAGGTGTCCATCTATTTAACCCATGTAATGCAAATAAATTTCTCCTATAATTTAGAGGATAAAGACTTTCAAGAGCATTTACATTAAGAAGATAATTACCTTGTGAACCATAAATAAAAACATTTAATGACCAATTTTTATAATCAACTGTATTGTTTACTCCCCAAGTATAATCCGGAAATGGGCTTCCCAAAGAAACTCTATCAGCAGGAGTTATACTCCCATCATTATTCTGATCAATCCATTTTGGTGCACCAGGTCTTGAAGATGGAGTAGCTGAAGCTGCAACTTCCGTTACATTTTGAAGAAGTCCATCCATTTCATATCCATAATATTCACCTATTGCCCATCCTAGTTTTAATACAGAAGTGTTTCCTATAGCTGAAATATCACCTATATTAATTTCGGTAATACCTCCTAGATCTATTACCTCATTTTTAGTACTAGTGAGGTTAAATGTAGCATTCCAATTTAAATCTTGCTGATTAATTATACCTACTCCTACTAGAAATTCAATTCCTGAATTCTTTACATTACCTACATTTTGTAATACACTAGCAAATCCAGTAGAAGTAGGTAAAGGTAAAGCTAACAATAAATCTTTAGTATCCTTATTGAAATAGTCAATGCTTCCATTAATTCTATTTTCTAATATACCAAAATCTATTCCGATGTTCATTTGTTCAGTAGTTTCCCACTTTAAGTCAGGATTAGCAACTCTAGATGGAGCAATCGCTGTATAAGGATCATTATTAAATGTTGCAACTCCTCCACTACCATATGTTTGTTGTGAAGCAGCAATTTCGACAGCTTCATTACCTGTTCTCCCCCAACTTGTTCTGATTTTTAATTGATTAATAGATTCAGGGATAAAACTTTCCTCGTGTAATTTATAACCTAAAGCTAAAGCAGGAAAAATTGCATATTTATTATTTTTACCAAATTTAGATGAACCATCTCTTCTGACGGTAGCAGTTAATAGAAGTTTATTTGCATATGTATAATTTGCTCTACCAATATAGGAGAACAAAGATGAGGTTGTTTTATCACTAAAAACTGCAGATAACGCTGCATTTCCAAGGCTAACATTATCAGTATAAGTACCTTTAGCTACAAAATCTTCAGCTCTTATTTGCTGTGACCTTCTTTGAAAATCTTGATAAGTTATACCCCCCAAAATATTTATAGTATTCGTTGCATTAATTTCCTTATTGTATGTTGCTGTCCATTCAAATAAATTATTAATAGCATTTAAAGAACTTATTCCAGCAACTTCATTACGTGAATAACCAGTTGATGTAAAAGTATTTAAATGAGCGTCGGCTCTTACATTGGTAATATCAGTACCAGCGTTAATTTTAGTTGTTAAACCATCAATAATCTTATAATTTAAATTAATATTTGTCATTATTCTATTAGTGATCGTACTTTTTTTGTTACCCTCAAGAATAGCAAGTGGATTGTCAAGATTAAAAAGATTTGAATTAAAATATGGTCTCAATGGATCATCTACTGGATTAAAAATTACTGCAGTAGGATCATAAAGCATAGATGAATTTACTGGACCGGAAACTTCATTATTTCTTTCATTATCTAAACTTGGATTATCATCCAATCTACTTACACTCATATTAAGATCAAAACTGAATTTCTCCGAAACTTTTTTACTTAAATTTAGTCTAGCTATATATCTTTGAAGATCAGTGTCCTTAACGATTCCTTCATGGCTAGAATAATTTAAAGATGTAAAATACCTTGTGTTTCCATCATCTGACCCTCCAGATGCAGACAAATTATGAGTTTTAATTAAACCATCTCTAAAAACTAAATCTTGCCAGTCCCTTCCATCTCCGATTGAAGCTTTGTCAGCATCAGAAAAAATAATTCCATCACCCAAATCAGTATTTATTCCATTAAATACATCCATATACTGTTGAGCATTTAAAACCTGTATTTGATTAGCAATTTTTTGTGAACCATAGGTGGTATTATAGGTGAAGTTTGATTCTCCTTTTTTTCCTCTTTTTGTAGTAACAAGAACAACACCATTTGAAGCTCTTGCACCATATAATGCAGTTGCAGAGGCATCTTTTAAAATATCAATGCTTTCAATATCATTAGGATTTAAAGTACTAAGCGGATTTTTCGCAGCTTGATTCAATCTATTAACTGCCAATGTTGACGCACTTAAAGTAGGTGTATTATCAATTATTAGTCCATCAATAACATATAAAGGTTGATTTGATGCAGATATTGAACTAGACCCTCTAATATTTACACTAAGACCAGAACCAGGTTCACCATCATTTTGATTAATTTGAACCCCACTAACTTTTCCTCTCATTAATTGGTCTACACTTGAAACAACACCAATATTAAAATCCTCTGAATCTAAAGAGGACATAGAACCTGTCACATCACTTTTTTTAATAAGTCCATATCCAGTTAGAACTACTTCATCTAATTCTTTATCAGCAATTAGCAAAATTGAAAATGAATTTTGACTTCCTACAGCGATTTCTTGAGATTGAAATCCAACATAAGATATTACTAAAAAATCTTGTTCACTTGCGAGAATACTGAAATTTCCATCAAAATCAGATGTGGTTCCAGTATTAGTTCCCTTAACTATTACAGTAGCTCCGGGCAAAGGACCCTCCTCACTTGTTATATTTCCAGATAATGTTTTTTGTGCAATGATCTGCACTTCAACATCATTCAAAATAGTTTCTTCTGGAAGAGGAATTATTGATTTTCTTTTTAAAAGAACTTTTTTGTCAATAACTTCATATTCAAGTTTATTTTCAAAAATTATATCTAGAACAATCACAACTGGCTGATTTTTTACAAAAACAGAAGTCTTTTTGTTAAAATCGTATACGCTTAATTGATAGATAAATTTATATTCTGTTAAAGCTTCTATCTCATCTAAAATTTCAACGATATTTGCATTTTCAATATTAAGTGTGACTTTTTCTTCCGAAAAAGAATTAGCAAATGCTAAATTAAAAATTAAAAATAAGGCTGTTAAAATTCTTATGGTTTTTTTAAAACTACCACTGTTGTAGGTATTATTAAGTTTGTTTTTCATAAGTTTGTCTCGTTTTAGATCATTAAGTTTGCACTAGGATTTAATTCAAAATAAGGGAGGATATTAGTAGTATTCTCCTTTTTTTGTTTCATTAATTAATAATTATTTTATTGTTGAATATTTCATATTTAATATTATAAATCTTATTAAAGTATTCTAATACTGTTTCTATATTTTCGTTTTCTACATCAATTGCCGCATTAAATAGTTCATTTGAAGATTCAACTCGATTATCAATAGCAGTGACATTGTATAGACGTTCTAATTTTTTTAATATCTGGCTAAAGGATTCTTTTCTAAAAACAACCTCACCTTCTATCCATGAGGTGTAAACTTTAGTATTGATTTTAGATTCAGTTATCTTTAAAGTTGTTTTGTCAACAGATCCTTTAAATCCGGGTTTGAGTAATGTACTTTCTTCATTTTCATTGTTCTTTATAGCAACAGAGCCGCTAACTAGTACAATATCAGAATTGAAATCCTCTGAATAATTTTTGACATTAAATTTTGTTCCGTAAACCTCAACATTAATTTTATTTGTGTTAACTATAAATAGATCCTTTTTATTTTTTGAAACATCAAAATAAGCTTCACCTTGAAGAAATACTTCTCTTTTCTGATTAGGTAAAAACTTAATTGGATATTTTAAAACACTACCACTATTTAAAAAAACTTTAGAGCCATCAGTTAAAATAACATTAAACCTTTTACCATAAGGTACTTTTAAGCTATGATAAACAATCTCTTTAATATCGAGGTTATTATCATAAATGAGCTGATTTGATTTTTGAATAAGATTAATTTTAGAAATAATATTTTTATCCTCTGAATTATTATCTCCTTTATCTAAAATAACTTCACCATTCCCTGAAAAAAGGATGATATCATTTGATTTTAGGATTATTTTTTGAATTTTATCTGATGGAAGAAAATTATTACTTGAATAAAAACCTAAACCAAATATTAAAATAAAAACAGCTGCATATCTTAATGTATTTATTAAAATGTGTGATCGCTTGATTTTAGATTCTTCTCTATTTATTCTAGATTTAATTTCTTTGATTATTGATTCGGTATCTGATTGATTCATTAAGTATATTGAATAAAAATTAATCTTAATATAAGTCTTAAAAATATTACTATTCTTAGGCTCTTTTAATTTTTTTAAGATTTTCTTAAGGTCTTCGACTGTTGATTCCTGACTGATGTAGCCAATGATTAAGTTCTCAAATTCCTTATCTATTTGATGTTTCATATATTCTTATTACAGTTGCGGAATTATTCACCCCTAGAAATTCAGTAAAAAATTTATTATAATGTTATTTATATATTTGAGATATGGACTTAGATAATGAATTTATCAAATTATTACAAAAAGGTGATGAATTAGCCTTTACTGAATTGGTTAATAAATACAATAGAAAGCTGTTTAGTTATGCAGTAAGTTTGTCTGGTGATTACTCTTTGGCAAAAGATATTGTCCAAAATGTGTTTATTAAGACATTTGAATATAGAAAAAAGCTAGATCCAAAATTTTCAATTCAAGGATTTTTATATAGAAGTGTTTACAATCAATTTATAAACCAATATCACAAAAATAAATCTCTTCTTAAAGTTCATGATGAGTATATTAAATTTTTAGACCAAGCTATAAGTAATAGATCCGAATCTGATTTTAAAAAAAATATTGAAATTATTAATAATTGTATTAAAAAGCTTCCAAAAAAATGTAAGGAGGTTTTTATTTTGAGTAAAAAAAGAGGACTCACTAATATGGAAATATCTGAGAACTTAAATATTTCAATAAAAACCGTTGAATCACATATCAGTTATGCTTTTAAAAACATAAGAATAAATATACCTGATAGTATATAAAAATTCAAACTTTATTTTACACATGAAAAAAAATCCAAATTTCCATGATTTCAGGTGGCGGCTGGTCAGCTATTTTAAAACCATTGAAATAATTGTCTGATTAGGCTCTAGATTTAGAGGCTAACTTTAGGTTCTACTGTCTCTAAAAGTGTCTCTATTAAAACAAACCCCTAATGACAGCATGGGTTTACAGAGTATTAAGCGGAGAAGGAGGGATGGAAAGCATGAAATGTCACTATCTGCGGATTAGGTTTAAGATTTGTCTTTGTTTGTGAATAAGTTTAATTAGTACAATATTCCTAAATTTAAAAAATAATAAATCAATTTAAAATGAAAAAAATAATTTTTGTATTAACTATTCTAATAAGTACTATTTCCTTTGGTCAAGATATTCCGCTTGGAGATAATTTTTTTAAAGCAGATTTCACTCTTGATTCTGTAACTTTAGGAATAGAAAGTAACCAAATAAATCTATCAGGTGATGTAGGCGGAGGTTATGGAAGAGTTTATCTTTCATATGTCTTTACTAATAAAATGGAAACTAAAGATGCAGGGGAATTTACTGGTTTAGCTTGGTCTCAAGCGGGAGAAACTTTTGCTCAAGCATCTCTTCAGGGGATTTGGAAAAGAAATGGTGAAATTTTTGAACTTTACTTTTTTCACAATGTAACTGATGGTAAAAAAACAGTTGGTAAAGGTGTTTTGGACTTCGTTAACAAGACGCTTAAATTTGAAGCGAGTCAGTTTAAATAAGTTGTATTTATAAGTTCATTTTCATCAACTCTAAAACTTCGTGATTGAAGGACCTCGCTTTGAAGGCTATCCAACTGTTATTTGAATCCCTAAGACAATTATGTCTAAAGTTTGATTCATTTTTTTCTATTGGTATTAAATTATAACTTTCTCATCCAAATATTTCTATAGCTAACCGAACCATTTTTATCATGATCTTATAGCATTAAGTAAATATCGTGGAAGTATCATTATAGAGGGAACTACAATGCTTTTTATAATAAAATTTCTACCAGAATTTATGTTTTTTTTTCATGATTTATAATTAAATAAGTTTAGTTAAAAATTTAATTGCGTTTATCGCACATAAACTAGTAGGTTCCGATTGAAGACTCATTGAACTTCGTACTTGTTTCATAATATTACATTTACAAATCATAGAACTCTTATGTAAGGCAAAGAATAAAGGTCAAAAAAGTACTATTTAATATGATTTTTATTTAGTGAAAAGTATAGACTTTACTCTCGGTTAGAGTTAATTGTTGATTTGCTTTAGTGCTTCAATCACAGTTTCTGAGGGTCTCAAACAAACTTTATCTTCGCAGACATATATAAGAGTTTCTTTTTTAAAAAAACGATCTTTCAGCAAAGGTAATTCACTTGGTTTACTACTAATTTGAAAAAGGACATTGGGGAGATAATTTTGCTGAATTTC
>CESJ01008373.1_pt1 | contig 18486 bp, 15 predicted proteins | sample 356311 | NCBI WGS metagenome assembly CESJ01 (sample SAMEA2621487, study PRJEB7988) | marine metagenome | biome: marine biome (ENVO:00000447); feature: surface water layer (ENVO:00002042); material: "saline water (ENVO:00002010), including plankton (ENVO:xxxxxxxx)" | depth 5 m
TGAACAACAGGACTAGTGTAAGTCATGTGGCAATCAAGCTGCTTAGTAAGAGGTTTTGTAATGTTTGAATATGAAAACTTGCCGGGATTAGGATCCCCAGGCTGAGGTATCATAACTGAATAATCTAAAGATCTTCCATCAACCCTTGGTGGGGTGCCTGTTTTCATTCTTCCTGAATCAAAACCAAAATCTGTGAGCGCTTCGGTTATTCCAAAAGAAGCTTTTTCTCCTGCACGACCACCCCCAAATTGCTTTTCACCAATATGAATTAGACCGTTTAAGAAAGTTCCATTAGTTAATATTACGGTCTTAGATCTAATTTGGAGACCTAGAGAGGTTGTAACACCAACAACCTTACTTTTAGAAATAAGAATGCCTGAAACCATTTCTTGATAAAAATCAAGATTAGGGGTCTTTTCAAGCATCGTCCTCCAACTTTCAGCAAAACGCATTCTGTCTGACTGAGCTCTTGGACTCCACATGGCAGGACCTTTTGACTTGTTAAGCATTTTAAATTGAACAGCTGAGTTATCAGTTACAATTCCGCTATAACCTCCAAGCGCATCAATTTCTCTAAGAATCTGACCTTTAGCTATTCCTCCCATCGCTGGATTACAAGACATTTGAGCTATGTTTTGCAGGTTCATTGTTATAAGTAGCGTTTTACTACCCATGTTGGCGGCGGCGGCGGCGGCTTCAGAACCCGCATGTCCAGCGCCAACAACAATAACATCATACTTTTCTTTAAACATATTTATTGTTCCACGTGGAACGTTTTTAAATTATCGTCTTCTTTATCTCTCATTTGCTGCATTTCATCATCGGATGAGTCATTATAGCCCATAAAATGTAAAAGACCATGAACCATAACCCGCAAAAGCTCGTCGTTAAAAGAAGTTTTATATCGACCCGCGTTTTCTCTAACCCTGTCAATTGAAATAGCAATATTACCATTTAAAACACTCCCGACAGATTCGCTAAACGAAATCACATCTGTAAAATAGTCGTGATTTAAGTGCTTGCTGTTTAGCTCTTTAAGCTCGTCATCATTAAAAAAAGCATATACAATTTCTCCCACACTAAAGTCTTCATTCTTAACAGCTTTACAAAGCCATTTTGAAACTTTACTTTCGTTGTCTAACGAAAACGGCGTGTTGTAAACATAGTGTATGGCCATTTCTTTTTTTTGCAAATATAACTTCTTGTGCTGTATATAAAAACTCTATAAAGTAATAAGCGGCTAAATGATGTCTATAAAGGTTGTTTTAAATTCTTATTTTTGAAAAACAATGAAAGATCTTAAATATTTAGCCGCCTATACCATTCCTTTGGCCACGGCAATTTCGTTAGCACAAGAGGGGTGGGGATTATACTGTACGGTCTTTTATGTTTTTGTCATAGTACCTATCGCTGATTGGGGATTTGGTAAAGGAGAAAAAAATCTCAACCAAAAAGAAGTCCAAAAAAAAGAACCCATGATGGTTTTTGACTTTATGCTCTATTTTAACGTTCCTTTGGTTTTTGCACTACTTGGATGGTCGCTGTGGAATTTTTCTAATATAGAATATGAAAATTTTGAACGCATAGGGCTTGTTTTGTCTATGGGCATATTTCTAGCAACTAACGCTATTAATGTGGCTCATGAACTAGGGCATCGGGCGAGCTTATTTGAAAGGACATTGAGCAAGCTTTTATACATGCCTTGTTTGTATATGCATTTTTATATTGAACATAACTTTGGACATCATTTAAATGTTGCAACAAGCAAAGACGGCGCATCGGCAAAATACAATCAAAATCTTTATTTTTTTTGGATAAGGTCGGTAACAAAGCAATATGTTGACGCTTGGAAAAAGCAGAACGAATTACTTAAAAAATCAAATACCCGTTTTTTCTCATTGAAAAACGATATGTTCTGGTACATTATAATTCAGTTTATTTATTTGTTTACAATATTTTATGCTTTTAGTTACAAAACAATGATGTTTGCCATAGCAACAGGTGTAATCTCTTTCTTATTTCTTGAAACTATAAATTATATTGAACATTATGGGTTAAGAAGAAAAAAGCTTAAATCTGGAAGGTATGAAAGGGTAAAGGAGATACATTCCTGGAATTCTGATCACAACGTTGGTCGAATTGTGCTTTATGAGCTGACAAGACATAGTGACCACCACTTTAAGTCAGGAAAAAAATACCAAATTTTGAATCGTTTTAAAGAAAGTCCGCAACTCCCATACGGCTACCCTGCTTCAATATTGATTAGCTTTTTTCCTCCGTTGTGGTTTATGATAATGAACAGACGTGTGCCTAAAGAAATGATCTTGGAAAAAGGATGAAAAATATAAACAAGAGTGTATTTTTGTAAAAAATAAAAAATGACAAAAAAAGTTCGCGTTCGTTTTGCGCCAAGCCCAACAGGACCTCTTCATATTGGGGGATTAAGGACGGCTTTGTTTAACTATTTGTTTGCAAAGAAAAACGGAGGGGAGTTCATGATTAGGATTGAAGACACTGATCAAAACAGATATGTAAAAGGAAGCGAAAAGCACATCATGGATTCACTAGAGTGGTGTAACATTTTAGCGAACGAAAGCCCTGTTACAGGTGGAAAATACGGTCCATACAAGCAAAGCGAACGAAAAGAATTATACGCTAAAAGAATTCGTGAGTTAATAGAAAAAGACGCGGCTTATTATGCTTTTGATTCCAAAGAAGAGTTGGCAAGTCAAAGAACAGCTGCAGAAAACACAGGAAAGGTTTTTGGCTATAACTCTTTAAACAGGTTAAGTTTAAAAAACTCTTTATCTATTTCAAAAAAAGAAACCCGTGAGTTGCTAAATAACGGAGCGGAACATGTTGTACGTTTTAAAACACCCACAGAGCAAGAGGTTGTTTGTCAAGACGAATTAAGAGGAATTATTCGTGTATCAACAAAAACAATTGACGACAAAATTCTTTTCAAAAGTGACGGGATGCCAACTTATCATTTTGCTAATGTAGTAGATGATTATGAAATGGAAATATCACATGTTATTAGGGGAGAAGAATGGTTACCTTCTTTGCCACTTCACTGGTTGCTATACGAAGCTTTTGGATGGAACGACAAGCCTAAATTTGTGCATCTGCCGTTAATTCTTAAACCCGAGGGGAAGGGTAAGCTTTCAAAAAGAGATGGAGATAAGTTTGGATTTCCTGTATTTGCAATACAATGGGGAAAAGAAGAAATCATTAAAGGCTACAAAGAACAAGGGTTTTTACCCGAATCTGTAATAAACTTCCTGAGCTTACTTGGTTGGAACCCTGGATCCGAAAAAGAATTGTTTACACTAGAAGAGTTAATAAAGGCTTTTTCACTTGAGGGCTTAAACAAATCTGGCGCCAGGTTCGATCCAGAAAAGAACAACTGGTTTAACCACGCGCACATTCAAAAAAAAGAGACTCATTTTATTGCTAATATGCTTAAAAAAAACTTTTCAGAACATTCGTCTAACTACAGCAACGAAGAGTTTAATAAAATAGCTGAACTTATTAAGCCGAGGCTTAACAATTTAAATGACCTGTCGAACTCTGCAATATTTTTCTTTAAAAATCCTGAAAATTATTCTGAAAAACATTTTAATAAACTAAAGAAAGCCAGCCATAATGAAATACTACCTGGGATTTTTGATTTGATCGATTCAATAAAAGATTTAACAGAGCTTAAGCCTTGTTTAGAAAAACTAGTTAGCCAAAAAGATTGGAATTTTGGAAAAGTAATGGGCTTGTTTAGGCTATCGATAGTCGGGGAGCTTACTGGGCCTGATCTTTTCCAAATTGTTAGTCTTCTTGGAAAAGAAAATTGCTGTTCAAGAATAAGGTTGTTAGAGGACGCTATGAACACTTTAGATGCACAAAACATTCCATAAAGAACCTTTCTTTTGGTTCTAAAATTTCGTACCTTATAGGCTAACCTTAAAACTTAATACATATATGATTTTTTACATTCCTTTAATTGTTATTTTATTACTAATTATACTTTTCGGAACTTTTTTTGTTGTCAAACAGCAATCTGCTGCTGTAATTGAACGGTTTGGAAAGTTTACCGGGATCCGTCAATCTGGACTTCAGCTTAAAATTCCTATAATAGACAAAGTTGCCGGACGACTTAGTTTAAGAATTCAGCAACTTGATGTTGCGGTAGAGACCAAAACAAAAGATGATGTTTTTGTCAAAATTAAAGTTTCCGTTCAATTTATGGTTATAAAAGACAAAGTTTATGACGCGTTTTACAAGCTAGACTATCCTCACGATCAAATAACGTCTTATGTTTTTGATGTTGTAAGGGCTGAAGTTCCTAAAATGATTCTTGATGATGTTTTTGAGAAAAAACATGATGTTGCTATTGCCGTGAAAGGAGAGCTTAATGAGGCGATGAAAAACTATGGTTTTGACATAATAAAAACTTTGGTTACTGACATTGATCCTGACTCTCAAGTGAAAGAGTCTATGAACAGAATTAACGCCTCAGAAAGGGAAAAAGTAGCCGCACAGTTTGAAGGAGACGCTCAAAGAATATTAATAGTTGAAAGAGCTAAAGCAGAAGCTGAAAGCAAAAGGCTTCAAGGGCAAGGTATAGCCGACCAAAGAAGAGAAATAGCTAGGGGTTTAGAAGATTCTGTTAAAGTACTAAATGGGGTTGATATAAATTCACAAGAAGCATCAGCGCTGATTGTTGTCACGCAACACTACGACACGCTTCAGTCTGTAGGAGCTGCCAGTAACAGTAATTTAATTTTAATGCCCAACTCTCCACAGGCGGGTTCAGAGATGTTAAACAATATGGTGGCGTCGTTCACAGCCAGTAATCAAATTGGGGAAGAAATGAAAAAAGCGGCAATCAAAAAAGAGGAAGAAAAAAACAAAAAATAGTTTTATTTTTTCCAGTTGTCTCTTAAGCCAACTGTTTTGTTAAAAATAATTAAAGGGGTTTCGTTGTTATCTACAATGAAATACCCTTTTCTTTGAAACTGAAACCTTTCTCCGTTTTGTGCTTTTGACAAAGAAGGCTCCGCTTTTGCAATACTTGTTTTTGAAGAATTCGGGTTTATCATTTTTAAAAGCTCTTCTTTGTTTTCTGAGCTTGCTGGGTCTGGGTGTTCAAAAAGCCTGTCGTATTCATTAACCTTGATGTCTATTGATCCTTTTTTTGAGACCCAATGAAGCGTTCCTTTTACCTTTCTTTGACTTTCTTCTGATCCAGAACCACTTTTGCTTTTTTTATCATAAGTACACAAGACCTCTATAATATTACCTTGATCATCATAAACAGCTTCGTTTGCTTTTATAATATACGCGCTTTTTAGTCTCACTTCTTTTCCAATGGTAAGTCTAAAAAACTTTCTGTTTGCTTCAGTTTTAAAATCTTCTTTTTCAATATACAGCTCTTTTCCAAAAGGCATTTCTCTATCCCCAGAGCTTGGGTTTTCAGGGTTGTTTTCTGACAAAACAATTTCATCTGTATCGCTTGGGTAATTTGTAATAGTTAGTTTTAATGGAGCTAGAACAACCATAACTCTATTTGAGGTCTTGTTAAGTTCTTCTCTAGCACAAAACTCTAGTAGAGAGGCCTCTATAATGTTTTCTCTTTTTGCCACCCCAGCAAGCTTAACAAATTCTTGCAAAGCCTCAGGAGGATATCCTCTTCTTCTTAATCCTGAAATGGTTGGCATTCTGGGGTCATCCCAGCCAGAAACGGATCCAGAACTAACTAGTGACATTAATTTTCTTTTTGATGTAATGGTGTGGCTTAAATTGAGTCTTGCGAACTCTCTTTGCTTGGGTTTTAAAACGTTAGGTTCTGCAATTTGTTTTAAAAACCAGTTATATAATTCTCTGTGCGGTTTGAATTCTAATGTGCACAAGGAGTGTGAAATTTGCTCTATATAATCTGACTCTCCATGAGCCCAATCATACATTGGATAAACAACCCAGTTTGTTCCAGTTCTTGGATGCGCTTTTTTTATAACTCGGTAAATAGCGGGATCTCTTAAAAGCATGTTATTGGCGTTCATACTTATTTTTGCGCGTAAAACATGTTTTCCTTCATCATAAACACCGTTTTTCATTTCATTAAACAACTTGGTGTTTTCATCAACAGACCTGTCTCTAAAAGGACTATTTGTTCCTGGGCTTGTTGGTGTTCCTTTTTGTTCGGCAATTTCTGACGAAGACTGAGAATCAACATAGGCTTTGCCGTTTTTAATAAGTTCTAGAGCCCAATAAAAAAGTTGCTCAAAGTAATCTGAAGCAAACCTTTCTTCATCCCATTTAAAACCTAACCAAGAAACGTCTTTTTTAATGGCATTAATGTATTGTTGCTCTTCTTTTTCTGGATTTGTATCATCAAAACGCAAAACCACTGGAGCATTGTATTTTTTGGCAAGGCCGAAATTTATACAAATTGCCTTAACATGGCCAATGTGTAAAAACCCGTTTGGTTCCGGCGGAAATCTAAATTTGAGCAAAGACTGATCAAGCCCCATAGCAAGGTCTTCGTCAATAATGTTTTCAATAAAATTTTTAGATTCTTTCACTTAATAAAAAAGCAAAGTTAAATAATTCCTTAGTCTTTTTCTTTGTTTAAACTATCTTTGTTGGTATGGGAAAAATTATACTAAAAAACGTTAGGTGCTACTCATTTCACGGCTGCCTTAAAGAAGAAAGTGTTATTGGAAGTGACTATCTAGTTAATCTTAAAGTTTGGGCCTCGTTAAAAAAAAGCTCCCTTTCAGATGAGCTAACTGATACTGTCGATTATGTTTTGTTAAATCAAATAATAAAAACCGAAATGTCGAAACCATCTAAACTATTAGAAACTGTAGCACAAAGAATTAATAACAGTGTTTTTAAGCAAGAGTCTCGTGTTACGAAAGCTGTTGTCTCTATAACCAAGGTTAGTCCCCCTATAAACGGGGACGCTGAAGGGGTTAGTATAAAATTAAAACAAAAAAAAGATTCTAAATTTTAAAAAAGTGTATTTTTGCACGTCATTGGCACTGTGGCCGAGTGGCTAGGCAGAGCTCTGCAAAAGCTTGTACAGCGGTTCGAATCCGCTCGGTGCCTCAAAACCCTTTCTTTAAAAAGAAGGGGTTTTTTTATTCTAAAAACCCTTTAAAAATTAAAACAATACCAATAATTAAAATTATAACGTTTACGGCTATCTTAATTTTTTTTATTATGTTTTTGGTTAAGCTGCTTTTTAGCTGTTGAGCCAAATATATTTTTCCTAAATCAATTGAAAAATACGTGCCTACAATCACTAAAAAAAACATTACCATTTTATACTCCGTATCTTGAAAACCTGGACCATAATTCGCCACCACTAATATCCAAAAAACCAAAACAGCAAAATTAATAATGTTTAACAAAAATCCTCTAATCATGTTCTTAATTATATTTGGAGATTCAGATTTTGGATCAAAACTGTACTGATTAGCTTCTTCTTTGTTTTGATACATCCCTAAGAAAGTTATTCCTGCATAAAACGAAAGCAAAACTCCTCCTAAAACTTTCCAAGACGGGTTTTCTTGTATTGATTCTAAAAGACTGCTTGTGCTTGCGTAGGCTATTGCAAAAAAAACTATTTCAGAAAAGACAACACCAACGTTAAAAAAAACTGCCGCCTTAAAACCTTTAGTTACGCTAATTTCTAAAATTGTAAAAAAAACAGGGCCTATTGTAAAAGACAGAATTATTCCAAGAAAAATTGCTGGAAGAAAATCAGTCATTTTTTTTGATTTCTTTTATACTTCCGCCAAGCGAAATTGTTTGATTAAGCGATTTAGGGTTTCCGTAAACATCAATAGCGCCTCCAAGGGAAGCTTTTGCTTCAAAAACATCTCTTCCGTACGCCTTACACAGTCCGCCTGAAGACACGCTAGCTTTTGTTTGATTTGATAAAAATTCATTTGCCTTTACTACTCCTCCTGACTTTGCTGATGATTCGAAAGAAAAAGTGGTTCCTTTAATGTTTATAACTCCGCCGCTATTTACGCTTGCGGTTGTTTTTTCTGTTTGTAAATTAAGGGTCATCTGTCCGCCTGACGCTGCTTTTAGGTAAAGGGTCGGCTGCTTAAGCGTGTCTTTAGAAATAACAGACGCTGATTGTTTTGATTCAATTAAAAAGATTGTACTACGATGTTTTAGCTTAATAACAGTGTTTTGACCTTTAAGCTTTTTAACCAGCTGCATCCTTAAAGTTAGTGTTCCTGATTTGTTAATTACCACAACATTTTCACTATTGTCACCAGTTATTTTAATCTTGTTTTCTGTAGATTTTTCTAACACTACATTAATTCCGTCCAATACCCTGAGTTCCTGAAAATCTCCAATGTTTTTTTCTATTTGAGAAAAAACTATTTGAGATATTAATAATAAAAGGATTTTATGCATTAGTATTGTTTTTTTTAAAATTACATTTTTTCCAATAACGAAAAGTCAATTTGATTTTTAGACTGATTTACGCCTATAACTTTTATTAAAACCTTGTCGCCTAGCCTATACTCTTCTTTGGTGTGTCTCCCTAATAACAGAAACTCTTGTTCTAAAAAAACAAAGTAATCTCCAGGGATATCTTTAATTCTAATAAAACCCTCACACTTGTTCTCTGTAGCTTCGACAAAAACACCCCTGTCCATTATTCCAGAGATAACACCCTCAAAGGTTTTGTTTATTTTTTTAGACATGTATTTAACCTGCATAAACTTTATTGAGGCTCTTTCTGCTTTAGTGGCAACTTCTTCTCTAGAGGAGCAGTGTAAACATAGTTTTTCTAGATTTTGATCTTTTTTATTGTTTAAAATAATTCTCTCAAGCTCCCTGTGAACCAAAACATCTGGATATCTTCTAATTGGAGAAGTGAAATGAGTATACTTTTCAAAAGACAAACCAAAATGACCAATGTTTTTAGTTGAGTATTTCGCTTTACTCATGCTTCTTATGACCAAAGTGTCTATTAAGTTTTTTTCTGGGGAGTTTTCTGTTTGCTTGAGTAGTGTGTTTAATTCGTTGTTAATATTTTTTGCGTTAAGTAGATTCTGTTTATACCCAAGTTTTTTAATTATTTTTTCAAGTGTTATTATTTTTTGTTCGTCTGGATAATCGTGAACTCTAAAAAGACCGTTTTTGTGTTTAATAAAAAGGTTTGCTACTTTTTTATTTGCTAAAAGCATAAATTCTTCAACTAATTTGTTTGCGGCCAAAGATTCTTTAATTATTGTTTGAACAGGCTCTTTTTGGTCATTTAAAACAAATTTGACTTCTTTTTTATTAAAAGAAATAGAACCTTTTCTGTGTCTTTCTTCTCTTAGTTTTTTTGCTAACGCATTTATTATATATATTCCTTCTTCTACATCTTTATTTATTTGTTTTGTTTTTTTATTCAAAGAGGTTTCTGCTGGAATATTTCTGGTTTTATTGTCTATTACAAACTGTGCTTCTTTATAAGAAAGTCTTTCGTTTGAATTAATAAGGGTTTTTCCAAACCATTCATTAATTATTATGTCATTTTTAAAAGTAAAAACAGCAGAAAAAGCATACTTGTCTTCTTTTGGGTTTAAAGAACATAAATTATTTGAAATTTCTTCTGGTAACATTGGGACCACCCTGTCAACTAAATATACAGACGTAGCTCTTTTTTCAGCCTCTAAATCAAGATTTGTTTTTTCTTTTAGAAAATGGGAAACATCTGCTATATGAATACCTATTTCAACAGTGCTGTCATTAATTTTTTTTACAGAAATAGCGTCGTCAAAATCTTTCGCATCCGACGGATCAATTGTAAAAGTAGTTGTGTTTTTAAAGTTTTTTCTTTTGTCGTTCTCTTTAGTGTTTTGAAGGTTTTTTAATAATTTTGCTTCTTCAATAAGGTTATCTTGAAATTCATAAGGCAACTCAAACTCTTCTAAAATTGCATGAATTTCATTATTTACATTGCCTTTTTCTCCTAAAGTTTTTAAAATGTTTGCTTCTGGCTTTTTATTTTCCCATTTAAAAATCTCAAAAACTACAATATCATTATCCTTTATATCTTTGTTTTTACACAGAAAAATAATATTGTCTTTGTTGGAATTATATTCAATAAATTTTTGGTTGTTTTCAGTAAAAACTACCCCTACATATTTCTTTTTCTTTCTTTTAATAATTTTAACAACTTCAACTTCTCTATTAGAAATTTTAACACATTCTGCCGTATCTCCATTCAACGCGGTATTGATGTTTCTTTCTGAAATATAAAAATCTTTGTCAATATTGTCTACTATTAAATATCCTGATCCTTTTTTTGTTTTATCAATAATCCCTAAAACTGTTTTTATTTGATTTAGAACATAACTACCGGGTTTAACTTGTTTTAATACACCTTGATTTTTTAATTCCTCTAACGATTTATTAATAAGTATTATATTATTTTCTTTTAATCTACTTTTAATTTGTCTAAAATTTAGTGACTTTCTATTTGATGTTTTTTTAAAAAGTTGAATAATTAAATTATTATATGAATTTATTTTTTGCTTTGACATTATAAATCAAATATAAACTTTAATAATTTTTAATTAATAATAACTAATGAACATTTATATAATCATAATAAATAAATTTTTAAAAATATATGGTTGTTATTATAGCTTGTTAATTTGTACAATAAATAATTAAATAAAAAAAACGTTTAAAAGAAATGAACACCTTATACAGTTATTTTATAAAGAGTAAAGAATAAAAGGATATAGATATAAACACTAGTTAATTAAAAAAAGGTTCATAAGTATAAAAAAGTAATTGTTAATAATTATAAAAACATTGTTTATTAAATGAAGACAAATAATAACAAAAGATATTTAATTTTAAAAAACACCAATTAAAAATTGTTGTTAAAACAAACCAACAACTAATCAACTAATTATTAACATATGAAAATAGCTATAGGAAACGATCACGCAGGAACAGAATATAAAAAAGAAATAAAAAAAATGTTGTTAATAGAAAATCATATTGTTAATAATCACGGAACAGACAATGAAAGCAGTGTAGACTATCCAGACCATATTCACCCTGTTGCTAATCAAGTTGAAAAGAACGAAGTTGATTTTGGAATAATAATTTGTGGAAGCGGAAATGGAGCTAACATGACAGCAAACAAACACCAAAAAATAAGATCAGCCCTGTGTTGGAACAAAAAAATAGCAGAGCTTTCGAGAACACATAATAATGCAAACATTCTAAGCATACCGTCAAGGTTCGTTAGTATAGAAGAGGCTAAAGAAATGGTAAAAGTATTTCTAAAAACGAACTTTGAAGGAGGAAGGCACTTAATAAGGATTAATAAAATTCCTAAATGAAAATAAATTGGACTAAAAAAAAATGGAAGGAAGTTTCTTTAAAAGAATTTTACAACATTTTAAGGCTTAGATCAGAAGTTTTTGTGGTTGAGCAAAACTGTGTTTACCAAGATATAGACAATAAAGACCAAAAAGCAATACACCTTATGGGCTATATAAAAAATGAGTTAGTAGCATATTCTAGAATTTTTAATGAAGGCGATTATTTTAAAGAAAGCTCTTTTGGTAGGGCAATCATTAAAAAAGAAAAGAGAGGGTTAGGTTACGGAGACGAACTTGTCAAGGAATCAAAAAAAACAATTATAAATGAATTTGGAAAAAAGAAAATTAAAATTTCTGCACAAGCTCATTTAAAAAACTTTTACAGCAAACACGCTTTTAAACCCAAGGGAGAAGAATATTTAGAGGATGGAATACCACACGTTTCAATGGAATGTTTTTAACAACAAGTCGCTTAAACACGTTGAAATATCCTTAGAAGAAATCTCTTTTTTTCCTTGAAAAACAACAAAAAGAGTACCTTTTTTGTTTTCTAACATCTTGTCGGGTAAATTTTTAATTTGCTCTTTTATCCTTCTTTTAATTAGATTTCTTTTAACCGCTAAAGGAATTAGTTTTTTTGGTACAGAAACACCTATTTTTAAAGAAGAGTCCCCTGTTAAAAAAAGAGTTCTTAAAAAACGAACCGAAACAGAAGACCCGGATTTAAAAAGAAGCTCTATTTCTTTTTTGTTTTTTAAAGAGTTTTGTTTTTTGAAAAGAAACATCTATAGCTCGTAAAAATTATTTTTCATATCAACATCTGCCAAAAGACCAGACGGGTCTATTTCTATTTTAAGCACCTCTTTTTCTAAAGGAATAGAGTAAAACGGAGAGGCCCACCCCCACACAGGAAGCGTTTCAAAATCAAGGCCTATTTCTTTTTTAACCCCCCTCATAAGGTCAATTGGGATGTAGTAGTGTTTTTTGGTTTCGTCTTTAAAAGTAACAACAAGCTCAACAGGCATGGGAATCAAACCTTTTCTTTCTAAAACAGCGACCCCGTTCAGGAAGGTAACAGCATAATCAATTTTTTCTGCAGTTCTTGTCCAGTCGTTTAAATACCACTCAAGCTCTAGATCAGAAACCTTTTCTGCAATCCTTTTAAAGTCGTTAGGATTGGGATGTTTAAATTTAAATTCGTTAAAATAGCGTTTAAGGATTTTTTTTAATGTTTTTTGTCCAACAATGTAACCAAGTTGAGCTAAAAAAACAGAACCCTTGCTGTAAGCCGAAACGCTATATGCAAAATTATAATTATACCTGTCAGAATGGGTTGTTTGAGGCTGTTCAACTCCGGAATTTGCTAAACGCCGATAACTAGCATATGAGCCTTCAAAGGGGTTTTTAGGAGACTTTCCTAAAACACTGTTTTCAGCTAAAACGTCAATATAAGAAGCGAAGCCCTCGTCCATCCAAGGGTGTTTTGCTTCATTATTGGCTAAAATGTGCTGAAACCAGGCGTGAGCCATTTCATGCGAAGTCGTTCCAAGCAGTCTAGAATATTGTTCTCCGCCCGTAATAAGGGTGGACATCGCATATTCCATTCCTCCGTCACCACCCTGAATTATAGAATATTGTTTCCAAGGGTATTCACCAATGTTTTCGTTAAAATATTCCATTAAACCAACACTGTGAGGCTGAAGTTTTTTCCAGTTTTCTATATTGGTTTTATATAAAAAATGTAAATCAACATCATTAGGCCCCTTAACAACATCGTGTAAAAAATCAGGATCAGCAGCCCAGGTAAAGTCGTGCACTTTGGGAGCAAAAAAATGCCATGTTAGTTTTTCTTTTTTAGCGTGATCAATGGTTTTGTTTTTAGAATGATAACCATAACCTATTTCATTTGCGTTTTGTAAATAGCCGGTTCCACCCAATATATAATCTTTGTCAATAGTTATTTTAACATTATAATCTCCCCAAACACCATGAAATTCTCTGGCAATATAAGGGTTAGGATGCCACCCTTCAAAGTCGTATTCCGCTAGCTTAGGGAACCATTGAGTCATCGACAAAGCAACACTGTCTTTGTTGTTTCTTCCTGATCTGCGAATTTGTTTTGGCACAACCCCTTTGAACGAAAGAGTTAGTTTGGTTTTTTTTCCAGGCAACAAATCTTTTTTTAATCTAGCCAATAAAACAGTTTCTTCTTGTTCAGGCTGCAGCAGCTTGCCGTCTTGTTTTAACTCAAAAACAGACAAACTTCCCTCTTCATTTTTTTTCAGCTTACTGATCCTGTCCTTAACCCTTCTGTCAGGGTCACTAATATTAAGAGACCGAATGTCCATTTGGCTGCCAGGCTTAAAAGCGTTAAAATAAAGATGATAATAAACTTTTCTAATTGTATCAGGGGAATTATTGGTATATAAAATTTCTTGATTTCCACTAAACTCAAAGGTTTTAACATCAACATCAACACTCATTTTGTAGTCAGCCTTTTGTTGCCAATCAGATTGAGAAAACAAGAAAAAAGGAAATAAAAAGAGTAAATAAAAATAAGGTTTCATGTGTATTAATTAAATATTTCGTCAAAAGTAAAAGTTTTATCAATTCTAACTCCTTTTTCGGTGTTTTTTAAAGTTATTATTTGATTGTGTGGATCATGTTCCAAAAACAAATAATAGTTGTTTTCTACAGCCTCTTTTAGAAAAAGTTCTTTTTCATTCATTGAAACTAAAGGCCTAACATCGTATCCCATTACATAAGGAACAGGGACGTGTCCAGCGGTGGGCAATAAATCAGCAGCAAAAACAAGAGACTTGTTTTGATAAGTTAACTTAGGAATCATTTGCTTTTCTGTATGACCGTCTACGTACAATATCTCAAAGCCTAATTCTTTTTTAAACCCAAAACCTTCTTTGTGTTCAGAAACAAACGACAGAGCGCCAGAAGATTGTATTGGATCAAGGTTTTCTTTTAAAAAAGAAGCTTTTTCTCTTGGGTTAGGGTTTTTTGTTGCCCAATTCCAGTGCTTCAAGGAGCTCCAGTATTTAGCATTTTTAAAAAGAGGCTTGTAAAAAGACTTGCTGTTATCCCAAACAGTCCCACCACCACAATGATCGAAATGAAGATGAGTAAAAACAACATCAGTTATTTGATCACAAGAAAAACCAGCCTTTTCAATTGAGAAGACGAGTTCATGCCCCCCCCACCTATAATAGTAGCTAAAAAACTTTTCAGTCTGTTTTTTTCCCATTCCGGAGTCAATTAATATCAGCCTCTTGCCGTCTTCTACAAGCAAACACCTTGAAGCCATATCAATCATATTGTTTGTGTCTGAAGGGTTGGTTTTTTGCCAAAGAGACTTAGGGACTACTCCGAACATAGCACCGCCATCTAATTTAAAGTTTCCAGCCTCAATAGGATATAGGGTCATAATAGAATAAATATAAAGAATTACTTAATAGTAAGCCTTAAAACAGAGCACACTGAATTGTGAACAAACTTGTCTTTCCCGCCACTAAACAAAACATTTAGCCAATTGTCTTTTTCTGGTGTTCCCAAAATCAGCAAATCAAAATTTGCAGACTGTTCTGAAATAGTTTCTAAAGGCTTGTCACTGTCTACAATTATAAACTCACTTTCACAAGAAGTTTTAGAAATCAGCATTGAGGAGGAGGATATAATTGTTTTTTTTACTTCATTAGGCGTGCTTAAAGGGACAATGTTTAACAAGGTTAGTTTGGCCTCATAAAAATTACAGATGTTTTCAGCAACTTCAATAAAGGCTTTGTTTTTCCTTCCAGGCCTTAAAGCAAGAACAATTTTTTCAAAACTTCTAATACCGTTATCTTTGTAAAGCGCAAAACTAGAGTTTACGTTTCTTAAGAGCCAGCCAATAGGATTTCCTATTAAAATACCAGACCGAGCTCTTCCTTCCCAGCCCATAACAAGCCACTTACACTTTCTTTGTCCGGTTATATTCTCAATAGAGTTAGACACATTGTGAGTTGAAATCGTTTCATAAGTTAAATCTGTTTTTTTAAGAGATTTAATATTTAATATCCTTCTTTTTATTGATTCAGCCTTTGGTGAATGCGTGTTAATGGCTTCTAAAAAAGTTTGATTAGGGGCTTCTATTAAGTTTATAGCGTTTAACTTAACGTTGTTTTTGATTGATGAAGCAATTTCAACAAGTGTTTCGGGAGACGTTTCGTCTCCAAGTAAAGGAACTACTATTTCAGCACTAGCGTTAACAACCTCTTCTTCGTTTAGGCTTAAGTCAGCCCTTAAATCATCAGCGTTCTCTTGGCCACCACGGAACAAGAAAGAAAAAACGCCATAGCTTGAAAAAACACCTTTTCTGTTTGTTTTTCTTCCGTAAAAGAAAAAAGTAACAAAACCAAAAACAAAAGCCCCAAGAATAGAAAGCAACGGCATAAGACCAAGGTAGGCCAACAACACAATCCCGCTAAGAACACCAAAAATCTGGACATACGGATAAAAAGGTGATCTATAAGACGGATTATACCATTGTGCATTTGTTTCTCTTAAAACAATTACAGCAAGGTTTACAGAAATAAACATTAAAACCTTAAAAGCGCTTGCTAGTTTTGCGATTTTCTCTATATCTAAATATATTATAGCAAGACCTATTATAAAAGCAGTAACAATAATAGAATAAACAGGAGTCATGAATCTTCCACTTACTGACCCTAGAAATTCGGGTAACATTTTGTCCCTTGCCATTGCAAAAGGGAATCTTGAAGAGGCAAGCATTCCGGAGTTGGCCATTGAAAAAAGGGTTAAAACTCCAACAACACCAGCAATATACCCAAAAGTATCTCCGCCCAAGGTTTGAGATAAAGTATAGATAGGCTTGATGTCGTTTACCAAAAGAGAGGCCTCTACGTTACCAACCAAAATAATTGCCACCAAAACATAAATAACCGTGACTAGAAGCAAAGAAAGCAACATTGATTTAGGTAGATTTTTTTCAGGGTTCTTAATTTCTCCAGCGACAGCAGCAACTTTTGTAACCCCCGCATATGAAATATACAAGAAAGCAACTGCACTTATAAAACCAGAAGACTCTTTGGCAAAAACAGGCTCTGTTAAAGCAGCATCAAAAGAGCCAAACCCAAAAAACACAACACAGAATAAAGAAATAACACTTATACTCACTATAAGGAGCTGGGTTTTTTCAACTTTTTTAACCCCAAAAATGTTTAATAATAAAATTAAAAGAAGAGAAAAAAGAGCAATACTTTTAGTAAGGCTTGAATCAACTTCAATTAGAACATACAAATAAGCACTTAGTCCAACCAAAGAAAAAGCACTTTTAAGCAATAAAGACAACCAAAGTCCTAAACCAGAAATTGTTCCAAACAAAGGTCCAAAAGCTCTTTCAATATAAACATATGTTCCTCCAGATTTTGGCATTGATGTCGCCAGTTCAGACTTTGATAAAACAGCAGGCAATATACATAAGGCTGCAACCAAAAAAGCCAACCAAACAGATGACCCTGTAATACCAACAGCAAGTCCGGGAAGAACAAAAATCCCACTAAGCATTCCCCCAACACTTACAGCTATAGCACCAGGCAAAGACAATGTTCTTTGTAGTTTTTTCATAAAAACGTTCTTCTATTAAAAATAATATTTTTAAACAGAAATCCTATAAAGATTTATTTAATTGTAAAGAATTTTTTATAAACAGCTAAGGGCCAGTAGACAGAAAAGCTTGATAACAGCAAAAATTTAGTCGTTTAATTTTAAGACAGCCATAAACGCTTCTTGAGGAATTTCAACACTCCCCACTTGTCTCATTTTCTTTTTTCCTTTTTTTTGTCTTTCAAGAAGTTTTCTTTTTCTACTTATGTCTCCTCCGTAACATTTAGCGGTTACATCTTTTCGTACTGCTTTTATTGTTTCTCTTGAAATAATTTTAGCGCCAATAGCAGCTTGGATTGGAATATCGAACTGTTGTCTAGGGATTAACTGTCGTAATTTTTCACACATTTTTTTTCCAATAGAGTAAGCGTTGTCTGAGTGAATTAACGAAGAAAGCGCATCAACAGAACTGCCGTTTAACAACAAATCAACCTTGACAAGTTTAGATTTTCTCATGCCAATTGGTGAATAATCAAAAGAAGCATATCCTTTAGAAACGGTTTTAAGCCTATCATAAAAATCGAAAACAATCTCTGCCAATGGCATGTCGAAAAGAAGCTCAACTCTTTGTGTGGTTAAATATGTTTGGTTCTTTATTTCCCCTCTTTTTTCTATACACAAACCCATAACATTCCCCACATAATCAGATTTTGTGATTATAGTTGCTTTAATAAAAGGCTCCTCAACCCTTTCTAAACTTGAGGGATCTGGCAAATCAGTTGGGTTATTGACAAGTATTGGAGTACTAGGGTCTTTTCTAGTATAAGCGCTATAAGACACGTTAGGAACGGTTGTAATTACAGACATATTAAACTCTCTTTCAAGCCTTTCTTGAATTATTTCTAAATGAAGCATTCCTAAAAAACCACATCTAAAACCAAAACCAAGAGCAGAAGAGCTTTCGGGAGAGTAAACCAGTGAAGCATCGTTTAACTGAAGCTTGTCCATCGAAGATCGTAATTCTTCATAGTCTTCCGTGTCCACAGGATAAATACCAGCAAAAACCATCGGTTTTACGTCTTCAAAACCAGTAACACCCTCTGTTTCTGTAGAGCCAACATCTATTATTGTGTCCCCAACCTTAACTTCTTTGGCGTTTTTAATCCCTGTAATTAAATAACCTACGTCTCCGGCGCCAATGTATTTCTTTGGAGTTTGGGTGAGATTAAGAGTGCCAACCTCATCGGCAGAATATTCGCTTTGAGTAGCAAGAAATTTAATCCTTTGCCCTTTAGAAATCTTGCCAGAAAAAACACGAAAATAAGTTTCAACACCCCTAAAAGGGTTATAAACAGAATCAAAAATAAGCGCCGTCAAAGGAGCGTTATCGTCTGTTTTTGGAGCTGGAACTACATTAATTATGGCTTCTAAAATGTTACCTATACCAAGCCCTGTTTTAGCAGAAGCATGAATAATCTCTTCTTTTTTACAACCAAGTAAGTCTATAATATCATCA
>CESJ01045339.1_pt1 | contig 18480 bp, 15 predicted proteins | sample 356311 | NCBI WGS metagenome assembly CESJ01 (sample SAMEA2621487, study PRJEB7988) | marine metagenome | biome: marine biome (ENVO:00000447); feature: surface water layer (ENVO:00002042); material: "saline water (ENVO:00002010), including plankton (ENVO:xxxxxxxx)" | depth 5 m
GCTGTGAAGATGTTGAGAATGTACTTCTGCCGGTTTGGGATGGAGTACAGATCTTAAGAAAACTCTAAGCGACTACAGCAGCAACCGCATCAGCAGCCTCTTGAAGGAGAATAACAGAAGTCACTTCAAGCCCAGATTCATCAATGAGTTTCTTAGCTTCAGTAGCATTCGTTCCTTGAAGACGCACGATGATAGGCACGTCGATCGAGCCCATGTTCTTGTAAGCATCTACAACCCCTTGAGCGACACGGTCACAACGAACAATTCCCCCAAAAATATTCACTAGGATAGCTTTCACTGCTTTGTCTTGTAAAATAATTCTGAAGGCTTGCTCAACTCGAGCAGCATCTGCAGTACCTCCAACGTCTAAGAAGTTTGCAGGCTCTCCTCCACTTAGTTTAATAATATCCATTGTTGCCATAGCCAGTCCAGCACCATTCACCATGCAACCGACATTTCCATCAAGTTTAACATAGTTAAGCCCGATCTCATCAGCCTCCAATTCAGCAGGATCCTCCTCAGACTTATCACGCATCGATGCGTAATCTGGATGGCGGTAAAGTGCATTTGCATCGAGACTCACTTTAGCATCAACTGCAATGATTTTATTATCTGATGTTTTGAGGACAGGGTTAATCTCAAACATCGAAGCATCACATCCTATGTACGCATCGTAAAGCTTGAAAATAAACTTGGACATTTGCTTGTAAGCCATGCCACTTAAGCCCAAGTTAAAAGCAATACGGCGAGCTTGAAAACCCTGAAGACCTACTCCTGGATCTACCGTCTCTGTATAGATTAAGTGAGGTGTTTTTTCAGCAACCGCCTCAATGTCCATTCCCCCTTCGGGAGAGTACATGATGATGTTTTTTCCTGAAGACCGATCCAGCAAGACAGACACATAAAACTCCTCTGTTTCAGACTCCCCTGGATAGTATACATCTTGGGCGACAAGTACCTTATTCACCAACTTACCCTCAGCTGAAGTTTGAGCAGTGACCAGATGACCTCCTAGTATACCAGAAGCAACAGCTTTGACTTGATCTAAACCCTTCGCCAAGACAACGCCATGAGATCCTGTTTCTGTAACAGTACCCTTTCCTCGACCACCAGCATGAATTTGAGCTTTGAGAACAAACCACTCAGTGCCTGTCTTCTCCGCTAGCATTGTAGCAGCATCGTAAGCTGATTCAGCTGATTCAGCTACTAATCCTTCTTGAATGGCTACGCCAAAACTTTTGAGGATTGTTTTCCCCTGGTACTCATGCAGATTCATATTCTTGCTTTTAAGAGATGATTTTCGGGGGCAAAGTTAGTCGATTTTCGGGGGTTGAGTACTAGATTGCGCACGTGATTCACGTAAATAATATTCATAAGTCTTTCGGAGACCTTGAAGTGCTTAAGGGCATTACAATAAATGTAGCGAAAGGCGAAGTGGTGAGTATCGTAGGCGCATCGGGAGCTGGGAAGACCACATTACTACAAATACTTGGTACGCTTGATACACCTTCTTCAGGAAAGCTAGTGATTTCTGACCAAACGGTGTCGAACTTGTCTAGAACAGAACTGGCTAACTTTAGAAATAAAAACATCGGATTTGTGTTTCAATTCCATCAACTACTGCCAGAGTTCACTGCATTGGAGAACGTGATGATGCCAGCTTGGATTGCCGGTATTAAAGATGATGAAGCTGAAAGACGTGGCAAAGAAATATTATCTGAATTGGGTCTTACAGATAGAGAAAGTCATTTACCCTCTGAATTATCTGGTGGTGAGCAACAACGTGTCGCTGTAGCCAGAGCTCTAATCAACAAACCAGATGTTCTATTTGCGGATGAGCCTTCGGGGAACTTAGATTCTGAAAATGCGAAAGTGCTTCACGATTTGTTTTTTGAACTTCGAGATAAACTTGGACTTACCATCATCATAGTCACCCACAACGAAGATCTTGCCGCAAGAGCAAATCGAACATTGAGGATGGCTGATGGTCTGATTGTATAGGTGTCTCAAACTTAAACCCAAACGAACTCCACATCAATCAACACAAACAAGGAGTCACATCTTGGTTGGTGGTCGTCGTTTTCTTAATTTTATAAACTCGATCTATTCATTTCACAATTTCTGATTCACGACCCTCAAATGCAAAAAATTAATTCCCTTGAAGAGTACAGACGTGAGTATGATCTCAGTGTCAAAGATCCTGAAAGATTTTGGGATAAAAAAGCACAGGATTTTACATGGAAGAAGAAGTGGGATAGCACCTTAGAGTGGAATTTTGACGAACCTAAAGTGAAGTGGTTTGTTGGCGGAAAGATGAATGTTACCGAAAATTGCATAGATAGACATCTTGAAAATCGAGGAGATCAGGTGGCAATTCTTTGGGAACCAAATGACCCGAAAGAGGACCACATCACAATCACCTATCGTGAGTTGCACCAACGTGTTAATGCATTTGCAAATGTGCTTAAACGAAATGGTGCTTCGAAAAGAGATCGCATTTGCTTGTATATGCCCATGACACCCGAGCTGGCGATTGCAACATTAGCTTGCGCTCGGATAGGCGCAATGCATTCTGTGGTTTTTGCAGGATTTTCAGCTAGATCGCTAGAGGACAGAATAAACGATGCCTCTTGCAACATTATTGTAACTGCTGACGGAGGTTACAGAGGTTCGAAAGTGATTGATTTAAAGGGAATTGTAGATGTGGCTCTGAAAAAATGTCCCAGCATTAAAAAGTCGATCGTTTTAAAAAGAACAGGCGGAAAAGTGGAAATGACCGCAGGAAGAGATGTCTGGCTTCATGAGGAATTAGAAAAAGTAGATGACATGTGCCCTGCTGAAAGCATGGATAGCGAGGATGAACTTTTCGTTCTGTACACGTCTGGCTCAACAGGCAAGCCAAAGGGCGTAGTGCACACGTGCGGAGGATACATGGTGTATGCTGAGTACAGTTTTCGCAATGTTTTTCAGTATCAAGAAGGAGATGTTTATTGGTGTACTGCAGACATTGGATGGATCACTGGCCATACTTACATTGTTTATGGACCTTTGCTTGCGGGAGCCACAACGGTCATGTTTGAGGGAGTCCCTACTTACCCTGATGCTGGACGTTTTTGGGACATCTGTGCCAAACACAAAGTGAATCTTTTTTATACAGCTCCAACAGCGATTAGGGCTCTTCAAGCGTGTGGTCTCGAGCATGTGAAAAACCACAATCTAGATTCTTTGAGAGTGCTCGGTTCAGTGGGTGAACCCATCAATGAAGAAGCTTGGCACTGGTACAATGATGAAATTGGAAAAGGAAAATGCCCCATTGTTGACACATGGTGGCAAACTGAGACTGGTGGAATCATGATTTCGCCTCTTGCAGGCATCACCCCGCTTAAACCCAGTTATGCCACGCTTCCACTGCCGGGAATACAGCCATGCCTTGTAGATGCTGATGGAATAGAACTTGAAGGAAATGATGTGCAAGGAAACCTGTGTATCAAGTTCCCTTGGCCCAGCATGATTAGAACTACATATGGAGATCACGAACGATGCAAACAAGTATATTTCTCTACATACAAGGGGAAGTACTTTACTGGAGATGGTTGCAGAAGAGACAGGGATGGTTATTATAGAATCACTGGACGAGTTGATGATGTGATTAACGTGAGTGGACACCGATTTGGCACAGCAGAAATTGAAGCCGCGATAGATGAGCATGAAAACATTGTGGAGACAGCTGTTGTCGGATTCCCTCATTCAATCAAAGGCCAGGGAATATATGCTTACGCTATTTGCTCAAAGCAACCGAAAAACATGGAGGCATTCGTTAAAGAGGTGAATGCCGTGGTGATTGAAATGATCGGACCCATAGCAAAACCTGACAAAATTCAAATCGTTTCAGGACTCCCTAAAACAAGGTCTGGAAAAATTATGAGGAGAATACTCAGGAAAATAGCAGAAGGCGATGTAAGTAACCTTGGTGACACATCTACATTGCTAGATCCAAGTGTTGTAGAAGAAATTAAAGAAGGAGCAGGCCTGTAAGTTGTTTTCAGGTTAAATAATATTTCTTTTGTTGAAAATCGCTGTCTTTGCAACTTTATCATGAAGAGCCTGTTTGTCTTCTCCTAGGGCTAAGAAGCAACCTAAAAACACAACGAATCCTATTATCGAACCTAAGGGTTGCAGTATGATTGCCCCTGTTACCAAAGCAAGCATCGAAAAAACACTAGACGCATTTTTAACAGCCCATCTTTTTAAATAAAGAGATATCTCTCCACCTGAACCATCTGAGTTTGCAACTTTATATCCGAGAATCATTTTTGCCGGGCTTGCACCCGTCAAAGCTTCTATAATCGAGTAAATAAAATAGCCAATGATACATCCACCTATCATTCCCATCACAGCACCTATTCCTGCTCCTACTCCAATGGCCTTAAGAGAATTTTCTAGCTCAACTTGCTCATCAATCGCCAATCCCAATACACCACCAGCTCCAAAACCTAAAAAGGCAATAAAAATACCAAATCCACTGGCAAACACCCCTCCCAATAAGATGTCAAGGAGATAGGCTCCCATGCGAGGACCAAAGCCAATACGGGTGGTTTCAAAAATTTGCATTTTAATCTATGATTAATGTTGTGGTGAACAGAGATTCTCCACTTTGTGAGAACAAAGTTAGCATGAAACATCCTTTTGATTCAGGGACATCTACCACCAAAAGGGGTGTAGATATCGTCACATTTTGTGCAATTACCGTTCTTCCAGATGAATCAGAAATAAGGACACGACTCACTTGATCTACAAGAGAGTTAAAGTGAATTTTGACACGACCATCAGAAGGATTGGGATACACAGAAGGATCACTGAGGTTAATCTGAGAAACATCAACCGTGGGACAGTAAATACCATCGGGGGCAAGTTGCGGCAATTTGTAAGCTGGGTTGTTTACAATCGCATGCATCATCACATCAACATCCTCAAACAAGCCTGGGGAACAAGGCTCCCACTCCTCTTCAATTGCAGAACATATGTCAGGAGTATTTAACACACCCATATCTGTTGCAATGCACCAATATAAATACTCAATCGCCATGCATTGGTAATCACAAGTAACATCATCATAGTGGTACCATGCCTCTTCTGGATAAGATCCTGGAACTCCGATAAATTGTCCTCCTCGCGCAAAATCCATGGCTTGACAAAGTTGAGAAGCACCAGGTGTTTCAAGCGCGAAAGTTTCTGGGTAGATCTCAACATGGCCACAAGCATTGATGGTATGTAGAATTTCTTCCAAACATGCATCTTCAAACCAATCAACTGGAGCCCATGGTGATATTTCATCCGAGTATAAAACTGCCGAGAGACAAAATGTATCATCCCAATTGTCCATCATTGCATCTTCAGCAGGGGATCCTTCATGAACAAAAAGAGGCATGACGGAATTGACGCTTTGCAAGTGCTCGCCTAGTTCAAGATCGTCAATGACCCCATCCTCATTGTTGTCTAACAACTCAGCACCGATGGATGCAGCATGAACCATTTGAGCATCACTTACGCCCTGCTCTGCATAAAACTTCAGAGTCCCTAACACAATTATATATCTGTCAAATTCTGAAAGAGCAGGGTTTTCTGTATCTGGATTGGGAAGGATGTCAAGGCATGAAGAAGTTTGGGCTACAACAAAAAAGGAAGTAAATACAAGAAATATGGCAACGAGTTGGGGTTTGATAAACATGTTGTAATGTACACAATAACTACAACAAGGCAGACAGTTGTGATTCTATTATTTTAATGATTCAGTTGTTTTAGAGTCTTAACTTGAGAAATGATTCACTTATATATTGTGATTCTCTGCATCTATAAAACATCAGTTTCCGAACTCCGTAATGAAAAACTGCATTCTCATTCCACAATTGCAATAGAATTAAACAGTTATAAATCTCAATAATTAAATCACCTCTAATATGTTATGCGTGCATAGGAAGTTTGTTGTAACTTGTGCGGAAATAATGACAACTCAAGAAACAATCGATTTTAATTTACGGTGGGGCTGGGCAAAGCTCGCCCGTCTATACTCGTCTGAAGCAGAAAGACGAGGTATTACAATGTCCGTTGGTTACGCTCTCTTAAGTATAGAAAGAGAAGGAACACCCAGCACAAAGCTGGGGCCAAGAATGGGGATGGAACCCACATCACTATCTCGTACACTTAAAGGAATGGAAGAAAAAGGATTAATCGAAAGACGCCCTGACCCCAATGATGGTAGGTCTGTCAGAGTATTCCTAACACCACTTGGAGTAGACTCACGTCGACAAGCTAGAGATCTTGTAGTAGGAATTAACAAACGCCTTGCCTCCATGCTTGGCTCTGAAACATTAAAAGAACTAAACGAAGGACTTCAACGATTAAACACAATTCTCGAAGATCCAGAACATCTAATGCCATTAAAAAAATGAGCTTACCTATTAAAACACATCAGATTCGGAGGGTTGCAGTCCTGGGCTCAGGAGTTATGGGCTCGGCTATCGCCTGCCATTTAGCCCAAACAGGTTCAGAGGTACTCCTCCTTGATCTTCCATCAAAAGAAGGTCCGAGAAATAGCCCGGCCGAAGGAGCGTTGAAAGCTTCCCTGAAATCCAAACCATCCCCCCTCTATTCAAAAAGATTTGTTAATCGCATTGAATGTGGAAACTTTGACGATGACCTCAGTCGAATTTCTGAATGTGATTGGATTATCGAAGTGGTTGTAGAAAGGCTAGATATAAAACAACAGCTTTTTGAGCGCGTTGAGAAATACCGCAAACCAGGAACATTGATTTCATCCAACACAAGTGGAATTCCCATTTCTCACTTAAGTGAAGGGCGTTCTGAGGATTTTCAAAAACATTTTTGTGGCACTCACTTCTTCAATCCTCCTCGTTATTTACAGCTTTTTGAAATAATTCCTGGACCTAAAACAGAATCAAGGGTCACTGAATTCTTTGTGGAGTATGGTGAATCTATTTTAGGTAAACAGAGTGTCTTGTGCAAAGACACGCCTGCATTTATTGCAAACAGAGTTGGCGTATTTGCCATCCAAGCCCTTTTTCACACTGTTGAAGATATGGGGCTGTCAATAGAGAAAGTAGACAAACTAACCGGCCCAGCAATGGGCAGACCCAAGAGTGCCACATTTAGGACTTGTGACGTCGTCGGATTAGACACGCTAGTTCATGTTGCGAATGGTGTCGCATCCAATTGTCCCAATGACGAACGATCTGAATCGTTTGTAATTCCTGGGTATGTTGAACACTTGGTGGACAACAACTGGCTAGGTAGCAAGTCTGGTCAAGGTTTCTACAAAAAGACAAAAGATGGAAAAGGGAAAAGAAATATTCAAGTTCTCGATCTGAAAACACTACAATATCGAGATCAGGAAAAAGTTAAGTATGCAACGCTAGAAGCCGCAAAACAAGTTGACGACCTCAAGCCTAGAACTCAACTTCTTTTTCACGGAAAAGACGAAGCTGGAGAGTTCTATCGCAGAATTTTTACAGATGTATTCTCATATGTAAGCTACCGCATCCCAGAAATTAGTGATGAAATCTACAGAATAGACGATGCACTGAGAGCCGGGTTTGGCTGGGAGTTAGGTGCTTTCGAGAGTTGGGACGCAGTGGGCATTCAAGAAGCTAGTAAAATAGCTCATGAACGTGGACATGGTGTTGCAAATTGGGTTTGTGAAATGCTCGAAGCTGGACATGACACGTTTTACAGAGTTGTAAATGGTTCTCGAGAGTGTTATGATCCGAAAAGCAAAACCTACAAGGTGATACCAGGCCAGGATGGCAGAATAAACCTTGACTATTTGAGTGACGATAAGGTTGTTTGGTCCAACAGCGGAACAACAATTAAGGACATTGGTGACGGAATTTTAAATATAGAATTTCACACCAAGATGAACTCAATCGGTGGTGAAGTACTTCAGGGCCTTAACAAAGTCATTGACCTAGCTGAAGAAGGGTACAGAGGTGTTGTAGTTTCTAACAATGGTGGTAATTTCAGCGCAGGCGCGAACGTAGGAATGATCTTTATGCTTGCTGTGGAACAAGAATGGGAGGAACTCGATGCGGCAGTGAAATACTTTCAAGACACGATGATGAGAATGCGTTACTCTGGGATCCCTGTAGTCGCTGCACCTCACAACATGGCTCTTGGTGGTGGATGTGAACTCTGCTTACATGCAGATAAGGTGATTGCGCACGCTGAAACATACATGGGACTTGTTGAGTTTGGAATAGGTGTAATCCCAGCTGGAGGTGGCACCAAAGAATTCGTGCTGAGACTGTCTGATTCCTTTAAAGAAGGAGATACCAGAATCAATGCCATGAGAAACAGCTTTCTGACAATAGGGCAGGCAAAAGTAGCTACCTCTGCATATGAAGCTTTTGAGCTGGGGTATCTTGTGGAAGGTGTAGATGAAGTTTGTGTAAACCGCCGCGACCTGCTTGCAATGGCTAAGGCTTCTGCTATTCAGCTCGCAGATTCTGGCTACACGAAACCTATTGAACGAAAGGACATTACTGTATTAGGTTCTGAAGGAATGGGAATTGTCTACGCTGGAGCTAGCTCAATGGCAGCTGGAAAGTACATCTCTGACCACGATAAACTGATTAGCGAAAAACTTGGAAGAGTGATGTGTGGTGGAGACTTAACTGCCAAGCAAGAAGTGAGTGAACAATATTTGTTGGGTCTGGAAAGAAGGGCATTTGTTGAGCTATGTACAGAGAGGAAAACGCTAGAGCGAATGCAGTCTCTGATTCAAAAAGGTAAAATCTTAAGAAACTAAACGATTATGGACGCATATATCATTGGAGGATACCGCACGGCGGTTGGCAGATCAGGAAAAGGAGTTTTTCGCTTTATGAGACCTGACGATTTGGGTGAGCAAGTCATCCGACACCTTATGAATGACTTTCCTCAGCTTGAGAAAGAAAGAATTGACGATGTCATTGTCGGAAATGCAACACCTGAAGCTGAGCAAGGTCTCAACATTGGGAGAATGGTTTCATTAATGGGATTAGATACTGAGAAAGTTCCAGGCATGACAATAAACAGGTATTGTGCTTCAGGTCTTGAGTCTATTGCGATTGCCTCAGCAAAAATTCATGCTGGAATGGCTGATTGCATTCTTGCAGGAGGAATTGAAACCATGTCTCCTATTCCTTTTGGAGGATGGAGATTGGTTCCCAACGCGAAAGTTGCAAAAGCGAATCCAGAGTGGTACTGGGGGATGGGACTTACAGCTGAAGCTGTTGCAAATGAGTACAATATCAGTCGCGAAGATCAAGATGCATTCGCGGTGGAAAGTCACATGAGAGCTGCAGCTGCAATTGACGCAGGAAGATTTGCTACTGGAATAGCTCCGATTACTGTGGATGAAACATACCTCGACAAAGACGAGCGACCAGCGACACGAAGTACTGTTGTCGACACGGACGAGGGAGTTCGAAGAGGAACAACACCCGAAGCATTGTCAAAACTCAGACCTGTATTCGCACAGGGAGGCTCAGTGACTGCAGGAAACAGCTCACAAACATCTGATGGAGCGTCGTTCGTTTTAGTTGTCAGTGAAAAGATGCTGAAAGAGCTCAACGTAGAACCCATTGCAAGACTTAAGGCTTATCACGTGAGTGGTTTAGAGCCCAGAATCATGGGAATGGGTCCGATTCACGCAGTTCCGAAAGCCTTAGAAAGGGCTGGACTTACAGCTGGAGACATCGACTTGTATGAACTTAACGAAGCGTTCGCTTCGCAAAGTGTTGCTGTAACGCGTAAACTTGGATTGGATCCAGCCATGGTTAATGTCAATGGAGGTGCAATTGCACTAGGCCACCCACTCGGTTGCACTGGATCAAAGCTTACCATTCAACTCTTAGATGAGTTAAAACTTAGAGAAGGAAAGCACGGTATTGTAACCATGTGTGTTGGAACCGGGCAAGGAGCCGCTGGTGTATTTGAATACTTGAAATAAAATATGATGAGCGACGAAATGAAAAATATTGAAAAACCGATTACAGGCGGAGAATTTATTATCCGAGATGTAAACTGCGATGAGATTTTCACACCCGAAGAGTGGACGGAGGAGCATCTAATGATGAAACAAACAGCGCAAGATTTCATTAGCGCACGGATATTGCCTAACCTAGATGCTATTGATGCTCAAGAGGAAGGTCTGATGGCTACTCTCCTTGAGGAAGCAGGAGGCCTAGGGCTGCTAAGCAGTTCCATTCCTGAGTCACTTGGAGGTATGGGTATGGACTTTAAGACCTCGATGATCATCACCGAGGGTACAGGTGCTGGCCATTCCTTTGCTGTAAGCTACAGTGCACACACTGGTATTGCAACGCTTCCTATTCTTTATTACGGAAACGAATATCAAAAAAACAAGTACATTCCGGGTCTTGCTACGGGCAAGATAAAAGGAGCATATTGTCTTACTGAACCCAATTCTGGATCAGATGCAAACAGCGCAAAGTCTCGAGCAATCTTAACCGAAGATGGTAAACATTACAACCTTAACGGTCAAAAAATGTGGATCACGAATGCTGGGTTCGCAGATATATTCATCGTTTTTGCAAAAATTGATGATGACGAGAATCTCAGTGCATTTATTCTTGAAAAAGAGTACGCAGGAATCACAATGAATCCTGAGGAAAAAAAGATGGGAATCAAAGGATCTAGCACCCGTCAGGTGTTTTTTAATGACGTCAAAGTTCCGATTGAGAATCTCCTTTACGAAAGAGGAAAAGGCTTTAAAATCGCTGTAAATATTTTAAATATAGGACGTATTAAACTCGGAGGAGTTGTGATTGGAGCATGTAAAGAAGGGATCTCAATATCTACAAAGTACGCCAACGAAAGAGAACAATTCGGTCGATCTATTTCAAAGTACGGTGCAATTCGTCACAAAATAGGAGAAATGGCAATCACAACTTTCGCTGCTGAAACTGCAGTATACAGAGCGACGCAGAACATCGATGATGCCATTGCTGCATTAGAAGCTGAGGGAGTAGACCATGGAGAAGCAACATTAAAAGGTATTGCATCATTCGCACCAGAATGTGCCATGATGAAAGTTGTTTGTTCCGAAGTTGCTGACTATGTTGTAGATGAATCGGTCCAAATTCATGGTGGCATGGGCTACAGCATGGAGACCCGAGTTGAGAGAGCTTACCGCGATGCAAGGATCAACCGAATTTTCGAAGGAACAAATGAGATCAACCGTATGCTTACCGTTGACATGATTCTCAAAAAGGCAATGCAAGGGGAAATGGATCTGATGGGACCTGCCATGGAAGTGGCGAACGAATTGACAGGTATTCCAGATTTCTCAACACCATCTTCTGATGTCTACGAGCGTCACCTTTCGTACATCAAAAACTTTAAAAAATCAATACTGATGGTTGCGGGTTCTGCGGCTCAAAAACTCATGATGTCACTGGCTAAAGAGCAAGAAGTCTTGATGAGTATTGCTGACATGATGAACTGGACATATTGCGCAGAATCTACTGTTCTTAGAGTCCAAAAACTGCACAAAACAAAAGGTGAAGATGCTGCAGCTCTTGCACTTGACGCGATGCAAACCTATGTTTATTCTGTAGCAGACAAAATCAACGTTGCAGGGAAAGATGCTCTTATAGGCTTTGCTGAAGGTGATGAGTTAAAAATGATGATGATCGGAATGAAACGTTTCACGAAAGTGGAACCCTTTAACTGTAAAGAAGCAAGACGAAGAGTTGCCGTAGCTTGTTTTGAAAAAAATGACTATTGCTTCTAGCAGAAACTGCAGTCTAGAAAAAGTATTTTCAAAGAATAACAACATGAAAACCGCCTCTAAGATTTCGAGATCTAAGAGGCGGTTTTATGGTACATATAGACCTATTTTTACGACATGGCAAAGCAACAAAATATTATCACGAAAAAGTCGGAGAAATTCTTCGAAAAGTATTTAAACAACCCTTCACCTACTGGATTTGAAGCTGAGGGACAAAAAATTTGGCTGAATTATCTGAAGCCCTATATCGATGAGCATTTTGTTGACAGCTATGGATCAGTGGTTGGTGTAATTAACCCCAAAGCAAAGTACAAAGTTGTCATCGAAGCTCATGCTGATGAGATCAGTTGGTTTGTACACTACATCAATCCACAGGGATTTATTTACTTGAGGAGAAATGGAGGTAGTGACCATCAAATTGCACCCTCAAAAAGAGTGGTGATTCACACCGACAAAGGACTTGTGACAGGACTCTTTGGTTGGCCTGCAATTCACACCAGGACACCAGGAAAAGAGGAGACTCCAAAGGTGAAGAACCTGTTTCTAGATGTGGGAGCAAAAGATGCAAAAGAAGTAGAGAAGATGGGGATTCATGTAGGTTGTGTTGTCACCTATCCTGACGAATTCATGATTTTAAATAAGAAGTGGTATGTTGGCCGAGCTCTAGACAATCGTGCAGGTGGATTTATGATCGCTGAGGTAGCGAGAATGCTGAAAGAAAACAATGTGGAGTTGCCATTTGGGCTGTACATTACAAATTCAGTTCAGGAAGAGATAGGTCTTAGAGGGGCTCAAATGATCGCAGAGCGAATCAAACCAGATGTTGCCATTGTAACAGATGTATGCCACTGCACACATACACCAATGCTGAATAAAATAGAACAAGGTGACACAGCTGCTGGGAAAGGACCCGCCTTAACGTATGGACCAGCTGTTCAAAATAATCTTCTCAAGCGCATTATTGAAACTGCAAAAGAAAACAAAATTGACTTTCAAAGAATGGCTGCATCGAGATCGACTGGTACAGACACTGATGCATTTGCATATTCAAATTGTGGAGTACCGAGCGCGCTCATATCGCTGCCTTTGCGTTACATGCACACAACGGTTGAGATGGTGCACAAAGACGATGTTGAAAGTTGCATCAAACTCATCTATGAGACCCTTCTTAAAATAAAATCAGGCGAAGATTTTAAGTACTTGTAAGCAGGTAGTCTGAAATCCGCTTCTCAAATCATCTTAGGGACATCTAACATTTTAATGAGTTCGTCAACTCTTTGAGCGTATGATTTTCGGGAATCTTCTGACAACTCATCGCATGATGCTAAATCTTTAGACAAAGCGATTAATTTTTCCTGGGACTCATAAAGCTTCAATCCATAATCAGTAGCTTGAGCTTCTGAGTCAGTTCTGGTTTTATACAGAGCGCTAGCTTCCTCCACAAGCTTTCGCAGCTCTGCTTCATTCCAAGGCTTACTGATATACTTATAGATGCGACCTTTGTTGATTGCATCTATCACTGCGTCAATATCGGCATGGCCGGTAAGTAACATTCTAACTGGATTGGGAAAATCTGGCATAATTAACTCAAAAAACTCTACACCACTGATGGAGGGCATTTTTTGGTCTGAAATAACAACTTCAATGGGATGTTCTCTGAGTATTGACAAAGCTTCAGAAGGCTCTGTCGTTACATAAACCTTAAAGTCCCTTCTGAAAGCCGCCCTGAAAGAGGTCAGGTTGTGCTCTTCATCATCTAAATACAACACATTTATCATGTTGGAAAGCTAAGGATGAAAACAGTACCCTCACCCATCACTGAAGAAATTTCTACTTTCGCATTGTGATCTTCAAGAATTCCTTGAACTATACTCAAACCGAGACCAGTTCCCTTTCCAACATCTTTCGTGGTGAAAAAAGGAATGAATATTTGAGATTGTGTTTGCTTGGACATACCAACACCATTGTCTGAAATTTCTACCTGAATCATCTCAGCGTTATCAACCGTGACGACACGCGTACTCACCTTGACGGATCGTTCAGATCTTTTTAGGTTTGTTTCAATCGTAGCATGTGCAGCATTGGTGATGATATTCATAAAAACCTGATTCAACTTACCTGGCTGACAATTAATGTTGGGAAGATTATCCGACAAATCAACATCCACATCCACAACAAGTTTTAGATTGCTTCTTAAAATAATTAACGTCGAAGATAGCAGCTCATTGATGTTGGCTTTTATCTCTTGAACTCCGTCCATTCTTGAAAATATTCTCAACCCTCTTACAATCTCTGCTGTTCTTTGGGCACCGTCCTCAACTCCTTCAAGAAGTTCGTCAATCTCAGTAACTGTAAAAGCAATATCCAACTCTAGCAACTTGATTTTAACGGCTTCGATAGAATCGCTTAAAGATTCGCTTTTTGGATCAAGATTGACAATCAACGACAATATTTCCTTAACATCAATAAAATCACGTTTTAAGGAAACAGCACTTGAAGAAACATAGTTAATCGGATTGTTTAACTCATGGGCAATGCCGGCAGTAAGTTGACCAATAGATGCGAGCTTTTCTGACTGTATCAATTGTTCCTGAGTAGAACGTAAATCTTGAAGTGTATCGGACAATGACTCATTGGTTTTCGTCAACTCACTTGTGCGTTCCTCCACATTCAATTCAAGTTTTGCATTTTGTTCTCTTTGAATCTTCTCATTCAAGAGTGAAGTCCGTAACTCCTTTTCATTTGCAAGTTGCCTGTCCTTCTTAAGTTGATTGATTCTAGAACCTAAGGCCAACGAAAGAACCACAAGTTCAATGGCACTACCCATAGGCAGCGCGTAAATAGTGGCTTCATTGTATGGAATCAATCCGAAATCCTTTAGGGCAAAAATGACAACAGCTATGATAAATACTAGCCACCCAACAAGAAAATAGCCAGCAGAAACATCCCCACTCCTCCAGACCTTAATTGACACAGGTATTAGTAAAATGATAGAAAGAGCCGAAAAATTAATCAGATCATAGGAAGAATTATAAAACCCTAAAACCAACAAAAAAGAGGCAACTAAGTATGGGATATACAGCCAACCAAAGAGTTTGTGATAAAATGGGGCTTTGGTTTTTAAGTGCAAAAAATTGCGGGAAAATAAAATCGTTAAAACCCCACTTAAAATTCCAAAAATATGAGTCATCCTTAGAGAAACCCATGGTATAGAGACCAGATTAAACACACGATCATAACCGTTAAGCACAAGTTGAGTCCCACCTATTGCGACAATGAATAACACATAATGCAAATAATTGATGTCCTTAACGCTAAAGAATAAGAAGAGATTGTACAAAAGAAGGGACATCACGATTCCTAAATAAATCGCAAATAAAACATCACGAATGTGCCCATCAAAAAGAATCTTTTCTGCACTTTCAATTCGGACCGGCAACAGAAGTTGTTTGCCACTCCATGCTCTCATGTAACAGGTGAGATCAGAACATTCCACCTCAGGAATGGCGAAAGATGGGTAATTACCAATGTTGAGTCTGTTGCGGTTGTTGGTGTTGTTAACTCCGACAAGTTGGTCAGAAATAATGACTCCGTCACACACCATAAACACTTGCAATGAATCAATCGTTGAATAGGCAATCTCAACGAACAAACCGGGATCCGTTTCAGAGTTAAGTTTTAACCGGGCCCAACTCCAAGTATTTGTATTCCCTAAATTAGGAACACTAACATTGGGTTTAACCCAAACTTCATCAGATAAATCATCTGGCGATAAAGCCGCAACATTTTTATCAGTCAATTCCAAAAGCTCAATTTCTAAGCCCAGGTATTTTTGGGCAAGTGAGGCATTTGTATGACACATTGTTGCAAAAGCAACTGTGAAAAAAAGAAGCTGTCTGATTTTAAGAATCATACAGAAATATTAAAACGCACTTTCAAGTTTCCTTTAGGACCTTTTACATTCATCACATAACCCGAAGGATCTGCCCAAATTTCTTCCATAAACACTTTCACATCCTTGTGAGTCTTAGGGAGATCGTCAGGAAAAATAAAATGTTCAATGCTTGCTCGTAATTTGTCATTCGGATATTTAAAATATCCACCATCACCGAACTGATCTTGAATACTCCATCCCATTTTATCTCTCATCCTTCTCGTAACTGGTGATGTCAGAGCAAGTATGTTTCGTAAATCCAACATAGACATGGAAGCCATCGCAGATTGAACCATCCACTCGACTCCAAGACCCATGCCTGCCAATTCAATCGAGTTCCACATGCCATTGAGCTCCATCGTGCCATCTTTAATCAAAGAAGAAAGCCAAGGCTTCAAGCTATCATCCATAGCGCCTACAGCTTGATACAACGGGAAATCTTCTGGCTTATCAGCTGACTGGAGTCGTGTTCCAGCTAGTACTTTTTCTCCATCGGCTGACATCGCTACGATTAATATAACATCATCTCTACCAATCCAGTCGGTGTTAAACGATGAAATATTTTTTATTCCATAAGCATGTAAAACACGCTTGTGGCCATCTACCATAGCTTGACAAAGACCCACATCCTCAGATGCCCTTAAAATTTTAAGGACGACTTCATCAACGGGTTTTGCTTCGCTGAGCTTAGACGTTAGCGTCTTGGATAGATAACTGCTCATCGAGTTCAAGGTATAATCGTGTATCTGGTAAATCTTCTCCCAGCATTAGGCGGCGACATGATTCAGCTGCAAAAGCACCTCCTGACGCGACGTCAGAGTGCAATTGTGGCCAACCTACAAGTTCAGACCCCATTAACGCCAAGCTTTCTCTTCCTTTCACAGAAGCAGAAGCAAAATCAACAAACAAATTAAGGGTTTCAGGAGTCCAGTTTTCACGTGACCTTAGAGAAACCATCGTTTCAAAATTTATTCTACCATGAAGAAATCCGTCACCTTGGGTAAGGACATCATATCTCTCGATATCCAACATACCTCGGTCACTAGTATCCATAATAACAGGTATTTTTCGATCCATAGCTTCTAAACGTATCATCGCCTTTGCCGAAAGGCCATCACACGCATCAATGACGACATCACAAAGGTGCATAAAAGAGGCTATGTTATTCTCCGTAACACCTTGAGGGAAAACTTCAATATTGATGAAAGGATCTACTTCAGAAATTGAACGCGCGGCGACAAGCCACTTAGGCATTCCCAATTCATGAATTCCTGCTCTGATTCTATTCAAATTTGACAACTCGAGATCATCGAAATCAGCCAGAACAATAGTTCCTGCTGACCTTTCCATCGCAATGGTAAAAGCTGCTGCTTGACCTACAGAAAGGCCCACAATTCCAACCTTTTTCAAGGATAACTCGTCCTGTTCCTGTTTAGTGATTCTGTTTTTATTGCGATTTGTTCTCACTTCAATAAATTCACTCTCGCCAAGAAGCCTTACCGCTGCGCCATTCCAATGAAAGACAACCCAACATCCGTATGTATCCCAATCTTTTCCATGCAATATGGATCCGATCGCCTCTGCAAGTCCTGTCGGATTTTGCTTCAAAGTTGGATTGCGAATAACTGCCAATTCCGCGACCTGATTTTCGAGTGTGTCACTGACAGTTCGTATCGTACCGTTTAATTTTAATTCAGCAAACCTCTCGACACCCAAAACTGAAGAAGGGTCAATTATTTCCGCTTTCCAGCTTAGAGTATCAGCATATAAATCACTAGAGGACATAGTGCAAAGTCGGAAATAGTTCTCCTTTTTTTACATAACTCTCGTTGAGTTCTCAACAACTAAATAATGACAGTTTATGTGCTGTAATAAACTCTCAAATGGCCTTTTGCAAGTTCATTCGCCCAATTCCTTAAGGCTACAAAACCGGATTCTGACTCTGGTGAAATCGGTTGTTTTCTCATCCGCAACAACATCCATCCATAGAGACCGATTAAAAGCTGCTCAACAGGATGATTCACATCTTCTTTTTGCTTAGCAGCTAAATCCTGAAGCATCGTCTTGGATGCTTCAAAAGCATCTTTGTATCTCAAATCTTCTAAAGGTCCGAGTAACATTTCATGCAAATGAGCCAATTCAATCACAGGTTCATTTACAGTCGAAACATGACCTGACTCTTCCTTTCCCTGGGACCTCATCTCTTTAGCGATACTGACGATCCAATCTTGTTCTTCTTCAGGGTTCGTACCCTCTCTCTCTGCAGTTTCTTCCGCCCAACGTTCTAAAATTTCTGGAGTAAAACTGGAAGCTCTTATTAAATCTTCAATTTGCCATAAAAACAAAATGTATTCAACAATATGTTCTTTTTTCTTTTTTTCAGAAAGTGTCATATTCAAATCTAATCAATGGTTTTATTTAAAGCACTCAAGACCTCTTGGGTGACATCGATAGCTTCAGTACCGTAAAGCACCCCTTCTCCACTTAGGCCCCAATTCAAGACAACATCGATGCCTTGCTCTTCTGAAAATACTCTTAATGTCTCTGTAAGGTGAGCCGCAATCGCAGCTTGCATAGTTGATTCATTAAATGCAAATGTTTGCTCCGCTTCATATTGCATTTTTTGAAGTATTTGCTCGATCTCATTCACTCGAACACTTGCAATGTCAATCTCACTGGCAGTAGCACTACCGGAGTTGGCAAACACGATTAATTCTTGAGCCTCCAATTGCAATGG
>CESJ01054643.1_pt1 | contig 18148 bp, 18 predicted proteins | sample 356311 | NCBI WGS metagenome assembly CESJ01 (sample SAMEA2621487, study PRJEB7988) | marine metagenome | biome: marine biome (ENVO:00000447); feature: surface water layer (ENVO:00002042); material: "saline water (ENVO:00002010), including plankton (ENVO:xxxxxxxx)" | depth 5 m
TTTCCAGAATTACTTGGCAGGTTCATTGGGTATAATCTCAGCCGTGGCACCCCATTTAATTAAGATTCAAATATAAAAAAAAATCAATAATAATTTATATCTTTTTTAATAATTCGTCAATTTCTTTGGTTGCAATTCGCATTCTGTTATCTACATCACCAGAAACTATGATGTAGGATTTATTGTACTTAATTAAGGTGTGTTTAAATGCATTAAACATTTCTTCTCGTTTGTTGGGTCGGTCTCTTAAATCATCTTTTACCCAGGGGATATCTATGTCTGTTAAGATATATAAGTCGTATTTATTTTCAATTGCATACTTTTCTAGAAGAGGATCACAAAATCCGTCATAATACGTTTCTGAATAAACTTTTGTTTCTAATAAATCAGTATCACAAATTAATAATTTATTAGTTTTTTGTGAATATTCATTCTCTAATTTAATTTGTCCATATGCAATTGGAAGAAGATCATTTAATTCGCAAACTCTATTTTCTTTATCCCACTTTTCTTGCAAATACTCTCTTGCAAATTCTTCTATCCATAATACATTGTAATGCGAAGCTAGTTGTCTAGATAATGTAGTTTTTCCAGAGGATTCGGGACCAAAAACGACTACTTTTAAGCAGTCTGATGGGATTTGATTAAGATTTTTTTCCATGAATAATATCCTGCAATAGCAATAAATGTAAAGATTAAATATTGTAAACTAGTAAAAGTAAAACCTTTGTAAAAATAAAGAGGAATTGAAATTATATCAGCTATGATCCAAAAAATCCAATTTTCAATTTTTCTTTTAGCCATTAACCACATTCCAACAAAAAATATAGCGGTGGTAATGTTGTCTATATAAGATGTTATAGTACCCCACTTATCAAAATAAACATATATCAAGTAAACAAATACTATTGAAGAAAGAAAAATTAATACACCGATTTTCTTTTCACTAGAACTTACTCTTGATACAGGAGTCACGCTATTGTTCTTTTTTCTTGTCCAAATAAACCATCCATAAATACTCATAATAAAAAAATAAGCGTTTATAAGCATATCTCCTAAAAGAACCCATTTGAAAAGTAAGTATGTAAAAATAGCTGTAGAAATCATGCCTGTTGGAAAGACTAGTATATTATTATTTTTTGAATACCAAACACTTAATAACCCAAACAAAACTGCTGTAATCTCTAAAACAATATCAATAGTTTGAGACTGTGAATATTGTTCAAACAAAAAATTAAAAATTTCAGACATAGCTCATTTAAAAAAAATTAGTTAATTAATTTAGCAACACAGCAAATGTATTGTGAAAAATTATAAATTTCAATGTTATAGTTTTCTGAAATTTCATTATTAAAAATCAAAACAGTGGCTCTATTAAATTCTTTATTTACAGATTTTAATATTATATTTTTTTTAAAGTCCATTTTGTTATGTCCAAAAGCCTTAAATACAGCTTCTTTAATTGTCCAAATTTTAGTGATATTTTCAACGGAGTCGTCTTTGATTAAATCCCTATCGGATTCAGAAACAAATTTCTTAGAGATATTTAAAATTTTAGATCTAAGCTTTTCAATATCAAGTCCAACTTTAACGTCAGACACTATTACTCCGCAATAATCAAATGAATGACTAATTGAAATGAATTTATTATTTTGAAGATGAGGTTTTCCATTATCATCATAAAGCAAAATGTCGTTACTAATTTGATGTAGCTTTAGAAGATTTTGAACTCCTAGAAACTGCTTCTTTTGACTTGAAGATTTAATAAGATCTAATCTTGATTTAGATTTAGAGCATATGTTTACTAAATTGTTTAATTGAGTTTCAGTTTCGGATAATTCCCAAAGTAATAAATTATTTGATATGTGTTCATTGATTACAAAAAGAGGCATAGTTAAAGGTATTAACTATATTTTATCTAACAACAAATAATAATTTGTTTTAAGCTTCGAAAGGTACTATTGAAACAAAAGACTTATTGTCTTTCTTTTTTGTGAATTGTACAATTCCGTCAACTCTTGCGTGTAAAGTATGATCTTTACTTACATAAACGTTATCGCCTGGCTTATGAGGAGTTCCTCTTTGACGAACAATAATATTACCTGCAATGGCAGCTTGACCACCAAAAATCTTTACGCCAAGTCTTTTCGATTCTGATTCTCTACCGTTTTTTGAACTACCTACACCTTTTTTATGAGCCATTTTGAATAATTTTTATTACTTCTTAGTTACTGTTTTTTTTGTTGCAGTTTTTTTAGCAGCAGGCTTTTTGGCAGCTGCTGGTTTTTTAGTGGCTACTTTTTTAGTAACTACTTTTTTAACTGGTGCATCAGTTTTAGAAGTTTCTGTTTTTGCTTTTACTTTAACTGCTTTTTCTAAAATATTTTCTACTACAATTTGAGTTAAGGCTTGTCTGTGACCATTTTTAACTTTATATCCTTTTCTTCTTTTCTTTTTGAAGACAATAACTTTATCATCTTTAAGATGCTTAACTATTTTTGCTTCAACGCTAGCGCCTTTGACAACGGGATTACCAAGGACAATTTTTCCTGAATTATCCAACATTAAAATGTTATCAAAACTAATTTTTGATCCTTCTTTACCCTCAAGTCTATTTACATAAACCTTTTGGTCTTTTTCAACTTTAAATTGTTGACCGGCTATTTCTACTACTGCGTACATACTGATTATTTTTGTTAAAAAACGTGTGCAAATATACAAGGATTGACTATATATAACAACTATTAATAGTAAAATATAATATACCTGTAGAACAATACTTAATCAATAGTTCTATTTTGAATGAATATCAAAATAATAAATTCAAATTATTTAGATTTTTTATTAGCTAAATAAACGCCTATCAATATAATTACAGTAGCGAATAATTGATTTAATGTAAACACTTCCCCGTCTAACAAACCCCAAAATAAAGCTATAATTGGCAGAGTATAAGTTACAGAAGAGGCAAATACTGGTGAGGCAATTTGAACAAATTTGTTAAATAAAATTTTAGCAAACACAGTCCCCACAATCGATAATATCAGTATTGAAAATAGCGCAACCTTAACATCTTTATCGTTGATATCTATTTGCCTGTAATCAGACATAAAAAATATTACAATGGCTAGAGGAAATATAAAAATAAAGTTTCCTACAGTGATAGCAACAGCTGAAACATCTTGCAAATGAACTTTTAATAAGTTCACTTGAACGGCATATAAAAAAGAGGCGAAAATTATAAAAAAAACATATAGTAAATTCTGATCAGGATTGATAACTGAACCTTGGTACATTAATAATACAGAGCCAATTAACCCAATAATAACGCCTGATATTTGTTTAGGATCAATTTTAAAGCGATAAAACCCGACTCCGATAAGCAAAGTAGCTAAAGGTGTCAAGGAATTTAGAATTGCAGCTAAAGCACTGTCTATTTCAGTTTGTGCATAAGCAAATAAGAATGGAGGGATAAAAGAAACCAGTCCAGTAATTAAAATCCACTTCCATTTATCTTTAGGAATGGATTTTAGGCTAGAAAAACCTATTATAAGTAACAAGACTGTAGATATTATGGTTCTTAAACTTCCAACCTGAAGAGGACTTAAACCAACTAATGCTTTTTTTATTAAAATGTATGAGCTTCCCCATACAAATGACAAAACAAGTAAATAGATCCATTTTAAATTTTTATTATCCATTTAAAAACTTATTTCCAATTAAAAGTTTGAATCATTTTTCTTATATCATTGTTTACTGAATGAATAGAAGGAAGTAAAGAATCATAATTTGGTTTGGAATCAAAGTATAATGATCCAATTAAATAAACTGAAATTGAATCGGTTATATAAAACTGTGTATTTGATGGAGCATTTCCTGTAAATGAATAATACTTTCCAAAAACTCTATTTTTTTCATCATTATATTCACTCACATTAACAACAAATGTATTTTTAGAATTTTCATTTATTTTTTTTGAAAAATCAGAGTGTATTAAATTAAAATTATCTTGAATATTTAATGAACTCAAATAAACTGTAGAATTCAAAAAATTATTTTTGATTTTTATATTACAATTTTTAGAATCTATCTCGTTTTTAGAATTTACAAAAAATGAATAGCCGCAATTGCTTTTGTAATAAACATAATCAGCTGTCTTTAGTTCACTGTAAAAAAAAGCTGTTGGCTTTGGAATAGTTGACTGGTTAGAACAGCTAAAAAGAAAAAGAAAAAGAAACAAAATACTTTTCATTATTTTTTGATTGTTACCATAACATTCTTAATTCTTTTTCTGTTAACTTCAAGAACATTGAATTCGATACCCTTTAGTTTAAATTTGAAATTCTTTTTAGGAAAGAATCCAATTTGCTCGAGTAAAAAACCCCCTAGAGTTTCTGAATCTCCTTTAATATTCTCGAACACTTTATTATCATTAATTTTTAAAATTCTATATAAGTCTGTAAGATTAACTTTGCCTTCAAAAACAAAAGTATTATTATCGATTTTATTATAAATAATATCATCTTGATCGAACTCATCGTTAATTTCACCTACTATTTCTTCAACAATATCATTTAAGGTAATAATCCCGGAATTTCCACCATACTCATCAACAACAATTGCCATGTGATTCTTTAATTTTTGGAATTCTTTCAGTAAATCATCAAGTTTTTTGTTTTCAGGGACAAAATAAGGTTCCCTGATCAAAGTTGTCCAATCAAAGTTTTGCTGATTTAAATGAGGAAATAAATCTTTTAAATAGACAACTCCTGTCACATTATCTATAGTTTCATCAAATACTGGAATTCTAGAATATCTATTCTTTCTTACTTTTTTTATAAGATCATTGTAAGACATAGTTTTGGAAACAGAAAAAACATCAATCCTAGGCTTCATAACTTGCTTGACATCTGTGCTTCCAAAAGAAATAACTCCCTGCAAAATCTTTTTTTCCTCACTTGATGTTTCGTTTTCATCCGTTAAATCAAATGCATCTGAAAGCTTATCGACCGACAAATTAGTTTTTTTAAAAACTAGTTTATTTTGAATAAACTTTGTCATTTTACTCATCGGAATAGTAATGAAAAAAAATAAATATTTATCTATAAACTGAATTGGCAAAGCCATTCTGTTTGAGAATGAAATTGGTTTTCTATTAGCATATACTTTAGGAAGAATCTCGCCAAACAATAATATTAAAGCAGTAATGAATCCTACTTCAAAAACAAAGTTCAACCAGCCTGGTAAAATATTAAAGTCAAACAATTTACCAAAAGAGGCTAATAATAATACAATAGAAATATTTATAAAATTATTTGAAACAAGTAATGTTGCTAATAATCTTCTAGGATTACTTCTTAATAAAGCAATTAGTTTCAGATTCTTAATATTGGAACTTGATATTTTTTTTAAATCTGTTTTGGAAAGAGAAAAAAAAGCAACTTCAGATCCAGAAATAAGTGCAGAACATATTAAAAGAATAATAATTAATAATATTTTGATTAAATCAGGATATAAATCTATTATCAAAAAGGAAATGACCAAATTATATAAGATTAATTAAAATGGTAAATCATCTGAATCATTTTCTGAGACTGACGGATTTATTTCAGGAGCACTAGGCTCATTAATAGCTGAAGGCGACTCGTTTATATCAGATTTATTTGACAAAAAATTAAATTCATTGACATGAATTTCAGTTGAATACCTCTGAACACCATCTTCAGACTGCCATTTTCGTGTCTTAATCTTTCCTTCAACATATATTTTATCACCCTTACTTAAATACTTTTCACATACTTCAGCAGCTTTATTTCTAACAACAACATTATGCCATTCTGTATTAGAAACTTTTTCGCCAGTAGTTTTGTTAGTATAATTTTCATTTGTTGCAATAGGAAATCTTCCAATACAACCTCCACCATCAAAATGGTGCATTTTAACACTGTCACCTAAATTTCCAATTAACATTACTTTATTTAAAGAACCGCTCATAATATTTTATTATATTCAAATATAACAAATTACTTCAAGAATTTATTTAATGTTTGAATAAACGAACTCAATGGTTTTGGAAATGGTAAATTATTAAGCTCATCAATGTAAATACAATTATCACTTAATGTTTCTACATTATTAAGCCAAAAATTTATTTTTAAATTCTGATGTGATAATTTATGGTTTACTGTCTCTACCAATTTTAAATCATTTACCTTAGAAATCGGAAGGTTATTGGATTCTAAATAGTTATATAATAGAGATTTATTTAAGTTCTTATCCGATTCAAACAATGGAAATTGATATAAGTTTTGCCAGATATCTCTACCCTTTCTTTGATCGATGATTATCTTATTATTTTTATCAATTATTACAAAATAATTTAAAAATCTAGATTTAGGTTTAGAAGGTTTCTTTTTAACGGGAAAGTCAAAAATACTTTTGTTTTCAAAAGAATAACAAACTTTATTATAAATACAACTTTCACAGTTAGGTTTTTTGGGTTTACAAACTAAAGCACCAAATTCCATAATTGCTTGATTAAAATCACTTGGATTATTTTTACAAATAAGTTTGTTTAGTAATTCTTTAAATTCTTTTAAAGAGGCTGTAGTGTTAATTACCGTACTAATTCCAAATAATCTTGAAATAAAGCGATAAACATTGCCATCAACAACAGGATTTAATTCATCGTTTGAAAAAGAACTAATAGCACTAGCTGAATAATCACCGACTCCGGGAAGTTTAATAAGCTCATTATAAGTCTTTGGAAATTGGGATTTATACTTTTCAACAACTAGTTTTGAAGCTTTATGTAAATTTCTTGCTCTACTATAATACCCCAAACCTTCCCAGTTTTTCAAAACGTCTTGCTCACTAGAATCTGAGAGAGACTGTACATTAGGATAAGTTTCTACAAATTTATTATAATAAGGTAATCCTTGTTTAATTTGAGTCTGTTGAAGAATTATTTCTGAAAGCCAAATCTTGTAAGAATCTCTAGTATTTCTCCATGGCAAAGACCTCTTATTAACTGAATACCAGTTAATTAATTTTTTTGAAAAGTTCTTAGATGTTTTATTTGACAAAATTAAATTTAAAATATTTAGAGATATTATTAGAACATTTTTAAAGATGAATTATGAATATAAATTTATATATTTGGCACCTTAAAAAGTAAACATAAATAAAATAAAGAATATGACCAAAGCTGAAATTGTTTCAAAAGTTTCTAACAACCTAGGTTTAGATAAAAACGAAGTTTTAGCTACAGTTGAGAATTTGATGGAGGAAATAAAAAATTCTTTAAATGTAGGGGAAAATGTTTATTTAAGAGGTTTTGGAAGTTTTATTGTAAAAAAAAGAGCTGAAAAAACTGGTAGAAATATTTCAAAAAATACAACAATAAGAATTCCTGAACATCACATACCTGCTTTTAAGCCTGCTAAAGTTTTTGTTGAAGGTGTTAAAAAAAATAATTAAAAATATACATTATGCCAAGTGGTAAGAAAAGAAAAAGACATAAAGTAGCTACACACAAGCGAAAAAAAAGAAGTCGTGCTAATAGGCACAAAAAAAAGTAACTTAACTATTTAACTGATAATACGTTCCTTGAAATGAACTAAGTTTGGTGACAATCAGCACAAAAACTTAATTCCTAGTAATTAAAATCCTGTGAATAAAGTATAACCAGTTCGCTGTAAAGCGAACATAAAATCAATATTGTGAGTAAAGAAATAATAATACGTTCAAATTCCACAGCTGTTGATTTTGCACTACTTAAAGACGGTAAATTAATTGAACTTCATAAACAAAATGATAGTAATAAATTTAATGTTGGAGATATTTTTTTAGCTAAAACTAAAAAAACAATTTCAGGTCTAAATGCTGCATTTGTAAATGTAGGTTATGAAAAAGATGCATTCTTGCATTATCATGATTTAGGACCAAAAATATTATCATTAATCAAGTTCATTAAAGGTGTAAGCACAGGTAAAATAAAAAAATTTTCACTTGAAAAATTTCCTTTTGAATCAGAAATTGACAAAGAAGGGAGTATTTCGGACGTTATAAGTCCAAATCAAACTGTTTTAGTTCAAATAATTAAAGAACCAATATCAACTAAAGGCCCAAGAATAAGTTCAGAATTATCTTTTGCTGGTCGTTTTTTAGTATTAGTTCCTTTTTCAAATAGAATTTCTATTTCTCAAAAAATTGAAAGTAGAGAAGAAAAAAGCAGATTAAAAAGACTTGTACAAAGCATTAAACCAAAAGGATTTGGGGTAATAGTAAGAACTGTAGCTAAAGATCAAAAAGTTGCAGAATTAGATAACGATTTAAAAAACTTATTTAGTCGTTGGATAAATCTTTGTAAAAAAATCCAAGAAGCAGAAGTGCCTTTAAAGGTACAAAGCGAACTAAACCGATCCTCTTCAATTTTAAGAGATTATTTTAATGATACCTTTACTGGAATATATGTTAACCAAAAATCTATGTATTCTGAGATTAAAGATTATTTGGAGCAAATTGCTCCAAAAAAACAATCCATTGTAAAGCTTCATAAATCTCATAATCCAATATTTGAAGAATATGGTATTGAACGCCAAATAAAAACAGCATTCGGAAGAACCGTTACAATGAGTAAAGGTGCTTACCTAGTCATAGAACATACAGAGGCGTTACATGTTATTGATGTTAACAGTGGAAATCGAATAACAAAGTCAAAAAATCAAGAAGATTCAGCCCTTGAAGTAAATTTAGTTGCTGCTACTGAGATAGCTAGACAATTAAGACTAAGAGATATGGGTGGAATCATTGTTATTGATTTCATAGATTTAATGACTCCAGAAAACAGAAAAACTCTTTTTGACCATTTCAAAAAAGAAATGGAATCTGACAGGGCCAAGCATAAAATTTTACCTCCAAGTAAAATTGGCTTAATACAAATGACCAGACAAAGAGTTAGATCAGAAATGGAAATTAAAACAATTGAGGCTAATCCAAATCAAAATGGAACAGTTGAAGCTCCAATAGTATTAATAGATAAAATTTATGATAAAATTGAAAAAGTATTTTCAAGTAAAAAATACAATAACGTAAAGATTTTTTTACATGTTCATCCATTTGTTGCAGCTTACTTAAAAAGCGATTACCCTTCACTAAGAATGAAGTGGTATATTAAACATAAAAGATGGATAACAATTGTTCCAAGAGATGCCTACACCTATTTACATTTTAGATTCTTTAGTAAAGAAGGTAAAATCATAAATGCATAAAAAAAGCGGCTAAATAGCCGCTTTTTTTTTTGGCAAAAAATAAACTAATTTAAAAGAATGAAAAGTGGAAACTTCACAATACATGAAATTGAATTTAAATTAAAACAATATTGTTCGTACCAAGACAGATGCCACAATGAAGTTGAAAAAAAATTAAAAACATATGATGTAATTCCAGAAGTTAATGAACAAATAATTTTAAAATTAATTAATGAGAATTATTTAAACGAAACTAGATTTAGTAAAAGTTTTGTAAGGGGGAAATTTAAAATTAAAAACTGGGGCAAAAGAAAAATTATATTAGAACTAAAAAGTAGAAATGTATCAAGCTATAACATAAAAGAAGGTTTAAAAGAAATTGATGAAAAAGACTACAAAAATAAATTAGAGAATCTGTTTAATAAAAAATTAGCATCTTTAGATCACTTAAGTCAAATCAATAAAAAGAAAAAAATTCTCTCATTCTTAATGTATCGAGGATGGGAAACAAATTTAATTTATGAAAAAATCAATCAAATCAAATAATCTGATTATAATTTTATTAGCATTTACTGCAGTGCTGCAAAGTTGTAAAAAATCGGTTGATTACATAGCCTTTAATGGAAATATATACACTGTCAATAGTGATTTTGATACAGCAAATGCATTTGCTGTAAAAGACGGAAAATTCATTGATGTTGGTAATAACGAAATTCTTTCAAAATATAAAACAACTAAAAAAATAGATCTTAAAGGATTTACTGTTCTGCCAGGACTTATCGATGCCCACTGTCACTTTTATGGACTTGGATTAAATCAGAGTGTAATTGATTTAACTGGGACTAATTCTTTTAATGAAATTTTAGAAAAAATTTCATTAAAAGACAATAAAAATATAATTAGAGGAAGAGGCTGGGATCAAAACGACTGGGAAGTTAAAGAGTTCCCTGATAAAAATAAATTGGATTTACTTTATCCCGATACACCTGTAATATTAGAAAGAATCGATGGACATGCTTACTTAGTAAATCAAAAAGCTTTAGATATAGCAGGAATTAATATTAATACAAAATCAAATAACGGAACACTTCTTTCTAAAAAAGGAAAACTAACAGGGGTTCTTATCGACGGCCCAATGTCTATAATTGATAATGCTTTTGGAGAAATTTCATTAGAAAATAAAGTAAAAGCTTTAATGAGTGCTCAAAAAATATGTTTTCAAAATGGTTTAACAACAGTTGACGATGCTGGACTTTCTAAAGATATTATTCTACTTATTGATAGTTTACAAAAAAAGAAGCTCTTAAAAATGAGAGTATATGCTATGATAAGTAATTTAGAAAATGATGTTAATTATTTTTTAGAAAATGGTCCTATTAAAACAAATTCGTTAAATGTTAGGTCTGTGAAAGTATATGGTGATGGAGCTCTTGGTTCAAGAGGTGCTACTCTAAAACAACCCTACTCTGATGATAAACATAATTATGGAAAACTCGTAACAAGCGCAGATAATATTGAAGATTTAGCAAACAAATTAGCAAAAGCTAATTTTCAAATGAACACACACGCTATAGGAGATTCAACAATAAATCTTTTAATTGACACCTACTCCAAAGTTCTAGAAAATAAAATAGATCCAAGATGGAGAATAGAACACTCACAAATAATAGATTTAAATGATATAGGCGGCTATAATGAAAAAATATTACCCTCTGTTCAGCCTACTCACGCTACCAGTGACATGTACTGGGCTGAAGATAGAATTGGAGCTGAACGTATAAAAGGTGCCTATGCGTACAAAGCACTGCTTGAAAAATCAAAAGTTATCGGACTTGGGACAGATTTTCCAGTTGAAAAAGTAAATCCATTTCACACATTCTATGCCTCTATTTCTAGAAAAGATTTAAACGATTATCCTGAAGATGGATTCGAGTTTGAGAATGCCCTTTCTAGAGAAGAAACTTTGAAAGGAATGACTATTTGGGCCGCTTACTTAAATTTTGAAGAAAATGAAAAGGGAAGTATTGAAAAGGATAAATTTGCTGATTTTATAATTATTGATAGAGATATAATGAAGACTGAAGCAAGTGAAACTCCAAAAACTAAAGTGTTAAAAACTTACTTATCAGGGGAACTAGTCTATTCCAAAATTAAAGCCAACTAAAAAACTTGTTCCTGGCATTGGGACTAGATTAGTTTCCGAGTAAACCTCATCCAAAATATTATTTATATAAATATATAATCCTTTTTTATACATGATTTTTGAATCTAAGACAGAGTAATTAGACCTGTCTGATCTTTCAGCATATTTATATACAATTGAATGATTAATATTCTTTAAATAATTTAGATTAAATTTTGAGGTAAAATGGTGTTTTAATGAATTAAGCGAATACCTTGAAAAATTAATATCGCTTATATAATTATCGTCTTTAATGTTAGTGTAACCAACACTAATTGAATTAACATTTGACATGTTATAAGAACTTTTAAAGCTATATGATATATCTAATTCGTATCCTTTAGTCGTTAAAGAACCTATATTTTCTGCTTTCCACAAATCATCCTCATTTTTCTTTACATAATCAATTATATTTTTTGCATTTCTATTAAACAATGCAGCAGAGAATTTGAAATTAGAAGAGTTGTATTTTAGACCCAGTTCAGTTGAAGTTGCAGATTCGGGATTTAAATTTTCATTACCAACCGTTGTTCTATCACTGTAATATAAATCTGTATATGTTGGTATTCTATAAGTTTTACCAATATTACTGTATATTTTAAAATCTGAACTCACGTTATATCCCAAATCAATTCCAGGAAAGGAATGAAAAGACATATCAGAAAAATAACTAAGAGCGATTCCAGGAGATACAAATAGTTTTTCGTCTAACAATTTAAACGTATGATCAGCAAAAAGATTAATTGTAGTTCGGTTATGTTCACCTAAATTATTACTTGAAATGTTTACAGTAGATAAATCAATACCAAATCCTGTAACACCTGACTTTGAAAAATAAGAACCACTTAGTTCTGCAGAAACTTTATTGGTTTTATGCAGATTTCTATAAACAGAAGGATTATCTCTTATGTATATGTACTCGTCTTGACCGCGCCTCCAATATAATTTAGGACTAATTGATAGCTTTTCAGAGTTTATAGTTGTGGTAATACCTAATAAACTGGCTTGAGTTTCTTCGTACTGTTCTGTCGCACTGGGACTAGCATAAAACCCGTTAGCACCAAACTTATTCTCATTAAAAGAGGCAATTACATCAACTGGTGAATTATTAGTATTAAAAGAAGTTTTTACAAAGTAATTATTTCTTTTAAAATCAGTATTGTGTCTATATCCATCCGATCTATTTCCTGAATAGCTAATAAGAGATTTTATATTTTTTGTTGTAATCTTAGTTGATAATGAAATGTTTTTTTGTTCAAATGAACCGTAAGAAAGTTCATTTAGATTCATCTCAATGGAATCATTCTCCCCAACAAAATCTTTAGTAACTATATTAATTGCACCATTAAAAGCGTTTTGACCAAAAATTCTTGCAGCGGGGCCTTTAATAATTTCTATTCTTTCAATTAAGTACAGAGGAAGGATCATGTTTAAGGTATGATGTCCTGTCTGAACATCATCCATTTTCATTCCATCAACTAAAAGCAAAGTCTGATCAAATCCACCCCCTCTTATATAAAGATCACCTTGAACTCCTCCAACGCCTCTTCTTCTAACATCGATTCCTGTAATTTCTTGAAGTAAATCAGAAATATTAGTTGCAGGACTATTTTTAATATCATTAGAGCTAATAATTTTAACTGTTCTAAAATTTTTAGAAAAAGGCAAATCTATCTTTGTAGATAATACTACTACTTCATCCAAATTAGTGGTTTGATCTTGAGAAACAGATATGTTACTTAATAACAATATTAAAAGTGCAAAAACTTTTTTCATATAAAAAGATTAAGAAAAAAAATAGAAACTAGTCAGTTAATATAATGACTTTATTTTCTTTCATCTCAACAACGCCTGAACTAACTGTAAGATGAATTTCTTTAGGACTTACAACTGAAAACAGATCTGATAATTCATCTGAGTTTTCAAATTCTCCTAATATTTTTATTTTACCAGATATTAAAGTTGAAACTATTGGGGCGTGATTATCCAACATTTGAAAAGATCCGTCAGTTCCAGGAACTAAAACAGAATCCACGTTAGCGGTAAGCAAAGTACTTTCAGGACTTACTATTTCTAATTGCATAATATGATTTTAAGCTTCAGCTAACATTTTCTCTCCAGCTTCAATAGCTTCTTCAATCGTTCCTTTAAGGTTAAAAGCAGCTTCAGGCAGATTATCTAATTCACCATCCATAATCATATTAAAACCTTTAATTGTGTCTTTAATATCAACTAATACACCTGGGATACCAGTAAACTGTTCAGCAACATGGAAAGGTTGAGATAAAAACCTTTGTACTTTTCTAGCTCTGTATACAGATAGCTTATCTTCTTCAGATAATTCTTCCATTCCTAGAATTGCAATAATATCCTGGAGTTCTTTATATTTTTGTAATAATTCTTTTACTCTTTGAGCACAATTATAGTGATCATCTCCAATAATATCTGGAGCTAAAATTCTTGATGTTGAATCTAATGGATCAACAGCAGGATAAATCCCTAGTTCGGCTATTTTTCTAGAAAGTACTGTAGTTGCATCTAAGTGAGCAAAAGTAGTTGCGGGAGCAGGATCAGTTAAATCATCTGCAGGAACGTATACAGCCTGAACAGATGTAATAGAACCGTTTTTAGTTGAGGTAATTCTTTCTTGCATCGCACCCATCTCTGTGGCTAAAGTAGGTTGATAACCAACAGCTGATGGCATCCTTCCAAGTAGTGCAGAAACCTCAGAACCAGCTTGAGTGAATCTAAATATATTATCTACGAAAAACAAAACATCTTTACCTTGACCATCACCAGCTCCATCTCTAAAATATTCTGCCATAGTAAGTCCTGATAAAGCAACTCTAGCACGTGCTCCAGGTGGTTCATTCATTTGACCAAAAACAAATGTTGCTTTTGATTCCTTCAATGCTTTTTTATCTACTTTGCTTAAATCCCATCCTCCTTCTTCCATGGATTTATCAAATTCTTCTCCGTATTTTATAATTCCTGATTCAAGCATTTCTCTTAAAAGGTCATTCCCTTCTCTTGTTCTTTCTCCAACACCAGCAAAAACAGATAATCCTCCGTGACCTTTTGCAATGTTGTTAATTAATTCTTGAATCAAAACAGTTTTACCAACTCCGGCTCCACCAAATAATCCAATTTTACCACCTTTTGCATATGGCTCTATTAAGTCGATTACTTTAATTCCCGTAAATAAAACTTCGGTAGAAGTTGACAACTGATCAAAATCAGGAGCTTCTCTGTGAATAGAAAGGCCATCCTTACCAGTTTTTGGTAAATCTCCTAAACCATCAATAGAATCTCCAATTACATTAAATAATCTACCATAAACATCATCTCCAATAGGCATTTGAATCGAATTTCCTGTGGCAAGTACTTCAGCCCCCCTTGCTAATCCATCAGTTGAATCCATTGAAATAGTTCTAACAACATCTTCACCAACGTGAGATTGAACTTCAAGAACTAGAATAGATCCGTCTTGTTTTTTTATTTCAAGAGAATCATAGATTTTAGGAAGATTATTTGAAGATGTATCGAAAGTTACATCTACAACAGGTCCCATAATTTGAGAAACTTTACCTATAGAATTTGACATTATTTAATATTTAAATTTTAATGAGGCAAATATAAAATTTTATGAGTTAAATTCTATAATTTTTTATATAAAAAAAGGCGACCTAAGTCGCCTTTTTATTAACATTATATTATCTGTTATGGATTTATAGTAAATCCAACATAGAATTGACTTCCAATTGCACCAGAACCAGCCATAGCGAAATATTCTTCACCACCTAAATTAGTTCCACCAATTTTAACTCTAGAGTTTAAACTTGGTAATTGAAATAGCATTGCAGCATCAAAAGTAGTTTTAGCAGGAATCATAGCATCTTGAAAACCTGACTGCTCCCACATGAAATTATCATGATATTTAGCAGTAACATTGAAAGAGAAATTCTCAGCTAATTTAGCTGAACCAAGAGTTAACACTACTCTATTTTCAGGTGTGTTAAAACCAGATTCGTAATCTGAATTTGAATTTTCAAACTGCATTTTATTGTATGAATAAGTTCCGCTTAAATCAAAAGTATTTAAAATACTAGTTTCAAATCCTGCACTAACTCCGTATGTATTAACAATTTCATCAGTATTAGCATCGTAACTAAATACTTTATAGTCTCCTTGAGATAATGCGTACATTCCCATCATGGTAGAAGCACTTCCGTATAGCGGAGTAATAACACTAACAGCAGAAATAAAGTTATCCCACTTAGTATAGTAAGCATTAATATCTAAAGCTGTTTTCTTTCCATTAACTCTATATCCTAAATCAAATGATTTAACGTTTTGAGGACCAACATTCCCTAAATCACCTGCAGCAACTGGAGCGCCAGCTTGTACTGAAGCTAAAGTATAAGAATTCATTTTTACTTGATTTCCATTAACATTGTAAGAGTTTCCAGAGGCACCTCTTAATTTCATGTTAAATCTATCAACATTATCAGGAGATGAACCCATTAATACAGCTTGACCTATATCTAGACCGATGTACTGGTCTTGAGCAGCTGGATTTTGGAATCCTGTTTGGTAAGAAACTCTAATATTTTGATTTTCTGAAAGACTAATAAGCGCGCCTATTCTTGGAGTTACAGTTCCTTCAAAAAACTCACTTTTATCATATCTCATCGATCCAGTTAATTTAACCGCTCCGCCTAAGATAGATTTTTGAGCTTGAGCATAAAGTCCCATATCAGTAAATTCAATAGGAGCATCATAATCAGTAAATAGCGTTCCATTAGATCTTAAAATATAATCTCTATATGAAGCACCAATTATAACATCAACTCCATCAACTAGGTCTTGTAAGTTATAATCAACCTCAAAACTATTTGACTGTGATGTATCTAATATACCTGCACCACCAGCAAAAACGTCTATACCGTTATTAACAGCTCTTTCGTAAGCAGTATTCCAGGCAGAAGATCCAGGAACTAACATATTAGCATCAGCAGCTTTTCTCGCACCTGCATGAACACCTAAATCACCACCTTTTCCAATAATGTCATTTAGAGTGTAACCGAACTGCGCGTAATAGATCATAGTGTTTAATCCAACTATTGGATTAGGATCTACAACACCAGGAAGATTAGTAAAGTAATTATTTATGTAATTTCCAAAATATGCGTTAAGACCACCTGGCTGAGCAATTGTCATCACAGCACCTAAAGCAGATACATCATGAGTATTTCCTGAATTTTCAGCAGTATGGTAGAATCTTAAACCTAAATTTCTGTTTTTGTATTCAATCTTATGTTGTTGAAGGCCAAAGTTTTTCATCTGGTTTCTATTAGTTGCATGTAACATAGTGTTACCATTACCAATTTTAGAATTCAAAATAAGCTCTGAATCTTCAGTTGGCTTGTAGTGAAAAGCTATATCTGTTTTAAAACTTGAAGCTTTGTTATCAATTAAATCAACTTCGTTGTATCCACTTGCATTAATTTGATAATTTCCAAAGAAATTTGGCGATAGATTTGCAAAAATATAGTTTACTTGAGCAGCACCTGCAGGAGATAATAATCCTTGGCTAACTAAAGATGGAATAACAGCTGCTCTAAAAGCACCAGTCATATCAAATCTCTGACCAATATCACCATATACATTTACACCGTCATAGTCAGGAAAATCTCTTGGATTTTGAGCTTCAACAGATCCATCAATATAACGACCTTCTAAATGGTTGATGTCTCTGTAATCAACTGCATGCCAGTCTTCACCTTCTTGATAACTTACAGTAATTTTAGCAGCGAATTTGTCACTAAATTTATTAGCAGCTCTAAAAGCAAAGTCATAATAATCGTTTTCACCAGCTGCTTCTTGAGAAGTAATACCGTGCTTGTATGTAGCACTTACTCCTTGAAAATCAAATGGACTTTTACTGTTCATAAATAAAATACCTTTAGTAGCATTAGCACCATATAAAGCTGAAGCAGCTCCAGGCATTAATTCTACACTTTGAATATCTAATTCATGAATACCAAGTAAGTTACCTGCAGAAAATCCTAAACCAGGAGCTTCATTGTTCATCCCATCAACTAATTGAACAAAACCATTGTTGTATACAGTTGAGAAACCTCTAGTATTTACTTGTTGAAGAAATAACCCTCCAGAGTTAATCTGAACTCCTTTAAGTCCCTCTAAACTACTGTAAAAATCAGCTCCAGTAGATTGAGCAATATCTTTATAGTCAAATTTTTCAATTGTCACAGGAGAATCAAATAATCTCTCAGCTATTCTTGAAGCTGAAACAACGATCTCATCAAGTAAATTTTGAGATTCCGTTAACTGAACATTGAAATTTAAGTTTGATGCTGTGACATTTAATGTAACAGAGTCAAAACCAACACTGGAAACAGTAATTGAAAATGGAGGCATTTGATCCACAGAAAGTGAAAAATTACCATCAAAATCAGCAACTGTACCTGTTGTATCACCAGAAACAACATTAGCACCAGGGATTGGGTTGTTATTTTCATCACTAACAGATCCAGTTACGGTTGTTTGTGCAAAAATAATTGTACTAAAAAGTACAGCAATCATTGACAAAATTCTTTTCATAATAAAGTTTGTTTTAATTTTTATTGGTTGTTTTGTAAACATATAATCTTGTAAATATAAATAAAATTGTAAAACTATAAGATTTTATAGC
>CESJ01005182.1_pt1 | contig 17938 bp, 13 predicted proteins | sample 356311 | NCBI WGS metagenome assembly CESJ01 (sample SAMEA2621487, study PRJEB7988) | marine metagenome | biome: marine biome (ENVO:00000447); feature: surface water layer (ENVO:00002042); material: "saline water (ENVO:00002010), including plankton (ENVO:xxxxxxxx)" | depth 5 m
TGTTTGTCCCAAATCTGACGAACAATGGGTCAAGATTTTAGTGGGGAAACTCGCAAAATAACCGACAGGATTTGCAAGCGCTACTGAACGAGAGTTCTCTTTTCTGAATCCTCTTATCTCCCAATCATATTTTTTGGAACAACCCACGTGTCGTATTCTTCCGCGGAAAGGTATCCTAGAGAGAGGGCCGCTTCACGAAGCGTGGTCCCTTCAGTATGTGCTTTGCATGCAATTTCAGCAGATTTGTAGTAACCGATTTTTGTGTTTAAAGCGGTCACAAGCATGAGGCTGTTGTCTACGAGATGCTTGATGCGTGGTTCGTTTGCTTTAATTCCATCGACGCAGTTTTTTGCGAACGAGAGAGATCCTTCGCCGAGGAGGCGCGCAGATTCCAGAATGTTTCTGGCCATCATCGGTTTAAATACGTTAAGCTCGTAATGGCCTTGGGTTCCTCCTACTGCAATCGCAACATCGTTGCCCATCACTTGAGCACACACCATCGTTAGCGCTTCGCACTGAGTGGGGTTTACTTTGCCTGGCATGATTGACGAACCCGGCTCGTTTGCTGGTAACTGAAGTTCTCCGATGGCCGATCGGGGGCCCGAGCCCATCATTCGAATGTCGTTCGCAATCTTGTTAAGCGCAACAGCGAGCTGGCGAAGAGCACCATGAGACTCCACAATGGCGTCGTGTGCCGCCAGGGCCTCAAACTTGTTCGGGGCGGTAACAAATGGGTGCCCCGTCGAAGACGCAATGTGGGCAGCTACAATTTCAGAATATCCTTCAGGGGTGTTGATGCCTGTGCCGACAGCTGTGCCACCAAGAGCAAGCTCGGAAAGATGGTCTAAAGAGTAACGCAAGGAGCGGAGGCCATAATTTAATTGTGCTACATAGCCTGAGAACTCCTGACCGAGGGTGAGGGGGGTCGCGTCCATGAGGTGAGTGCGGCCAATTTTTACGATGGCATCAAACTCCTGAGATTTCGCTTCGAGCGAGTTCCTTAGAGCCTCTATGCCCGGTATCGTGTTCTCGACGATAAGTGTGTAAGCGGCGATGTGCATGGCCGTGGGAAAAGTGTCATTGGAAGACTGACTCTTGTTTACATCATCATTGGGATGGACGGGCCTAGTTCCTTCGCCAAGTGTTCCTCCTGAGAGTTGATGGCATCGGTTGGCGACAACTTCGTTGACGTTCATGTTGGACTGGGTTCCAGAACCCGTTTGCCAAATCACGAGTGGAAATTGAGAATCATGTGTCCCTTCCAGGATTTCTAAACAAGCTTTAGAGATGAGGTCACGTGTTTCTGTAGGAAGAATACCACACTCACAGTTTGTCTTTGCTGCTGCGCTTTTAAGGTGGGCAAAAGCATGAACAATTTCAAGCGGCATAGAGGAAGGTGGTCCAATGCGAAAATTGTTTCGAGAACGCTCTGTTTGTGCTCCCCAAAGAACGTTAGATGGGACTTGTACTTCCCCTAAAGTGTCTTTTTCAATTCGGAAATCTGACATGGTGTGATAATTTAAAACGCGTGTTAATCTTGTGTATTGTTTGAAGCGGCACCGGCCTCCATCAGGTAGGCTTTTAAAAATCCGTCGATTTCTCCGTTCATCACGGCATCGACGTTGGAGGTTTCATGGCCTGTTCTAACGTCCTTCACCATTTTATAAGGCTGCATAACGTAAGATCGGATTTGAGACCCCCACTCAATTTTCATTTTTCCTGCTTCAATTTCGTCGCGGGCTTCGTTGAGACGTGCACGTTCGAGTTCGAAGAGTTGAGATTTTAAGAGCTGCATCGCTTTTTCACGGTTTCCGAGTTGAGATCGGGTTTCTGTATTTTCTATAACGATGCCCGTGGGGGCGTGACGTACACGTACTCCCGTTTCTACTTTGTTCACGTTTTGACCTCCAGCCCCGCCTGACCGGAAAGTGTCCCACGAAATATCCGCGGGGTTAACAGTGATTTCAATAGAATCGTCGACAAGTGGGTATACATAGACTGAAGCAAACGAAGTGTGGCGACGAGCTTGAGAGTCAAAAGGGGATATTCTAACTAGACGGTGAACGCCATTTTCACCTTTAAGCATTCCATATGCAAAATCGCCTTCAAACTCAAGGGTGACTTGTTTTATCCCTGCTGGATCACCCTCCTGCATGTGAAGTTCCCGCACTTTAAACGTGGCTTTGTCGCCGTACATTCTGTACATGCGCATGAGCATCGCGGCCCAGTCACAGGACTCTGTACCTCCAGCTCCTGACGTAATTTGCATTACAGCATTCAAAGAATCTTCTTCTGCAGAGAGCATGTTTTGAAACTCGAGGTCCTCGATGGTTTGCGTTGCATGAGAAAAAGCTTTGTCAACCTCGGCCGGATCTTCTTCTCCTGCTTTCATAAAATCAAACAGAACGGATAGGTCATCCACTTTTGAAGCGCAATCATCAAATTTTGTAACCCACGATTTCTTTGTTCTGATGAGCTTCATGACTTGCTCGGCTTTTTTAGAGTCGTTCCAAAACTCAGGATCTTGGGTTTGCTTTTCATCATCCATCACCTCCATACGCTTCTGTTCAATGTTCAGGTATCCTCGCAAAGCTTCTACACGAGATGAAAGGGCTTCGATTGAGTCTGTTGTAAGCATGAGGCAAAAGTAAAGAACTTAAATCGAGTTCATGGATGATAAAATCATTTCTAAGGAAAATCCCCGAGATTGGAGATGACGAACGAGTCGAGGGCGGTTAGAGTTCAGATCAGATGGGTGAGTATGTAAACGGGAATTTAAAACATCCTTTAGCTTTTCCGCTACCATTTCAGTGGAAAGAACCGATAGAGCCTTTGAAATTTCTGAGGAGGAACATCCTTTAGCACGGAGACCTGCTCCGATTTTATAGGGCCCCCAATGCTTTAAATGAAAGTGGTCGTGGGTGAAGGCTGATAGAAAACGAGTTTGGTTTACAAAATCAAGGGCTACCAGTTTACAGAGAAACGAGTTGGCTTCTGATTGAGTTACTCCAGACTCTTTTAAACGTTTAAGAACCTCTGCCTTAGAGTGCTCACTTCGTGCGCACCACCTGGTTATTTTTTCCTGCCAATTCACAAACAATTTCTTAAAAACGATTTTAGATTCAGTTCTGAGTCGCAAGGTGGGTTGAGATACCCGATATTTGCAAAATAATAACCACCATTTTTAACCGTAATGCGGTCTGAACTTTTGCAACGTATCCAAGATCTACTCGGGAACGAAGATCTGGAAGCCATCCGAAAAGATGTGCGCAGTGCTATACAATCCTTCCACGCCCTCACACAAGATGAGGTTCGTCGCCAACGCGATGCTTGGGAAAAGGAGACGAAAGAGCCTGATGAAACTTTCATTTACAAACCTTCAGATGAGGAGGCTGTAGTCGAAGAGCTTTCGAATTCTTTTAAAGAACGAGAAAAATCTTGGAAAGCAGCTATTGCTGAGCAACAAAGGGCCAATTTGGTCACGAAAGAAGGTCTTCTGGAAAGATTGAGAAATACAATTCAAGAAGAAGAGAATATCGGAAAAGCTTTTAGCGCCTTTAATGAAGTTCGTGAAGAGTGGGAAAAAATTGGAGATGTTCCTGGGAACAACTACAAAGAGGTTCATGACGAGTACCACCGTCTCCGCGATGAGTTTTTCTACAACATTAACATTTACAAACAGCTTCAAGATCATGATCTCAAGAAAAATCATGACGCAAAGCTTGATTTGACTGAGAAAGCGAAGGGGCTTGCTGCAGTGGCAGACTTAAAAGAGCGAGAGAAAATAGCACGCGAACTTCAAAAACAATGGCTTGATATAGGTCCATCTCCAAGGGAGACGTATCAAGAAATGTCAGATACTTTCTTCGGAATCACACGTCCGGTTTTTGATGAAGTAAAAGCGCAATATGACAAGCTCCGAGAAGGTTTTGTAGAGAACCGAGTTTTAAAAGAAGCGCTCATTGAAGAGCTAAGGGGTGTGATGACTGAAGAAATTGAAGAGGGACACAAGGTTTGGCAAACTTTAACCACGAAGGTGATAGAGATGCAGAAACGGTGGAAAGACATCGGCTTCTCTGGAAAGGAAAACAACGAAAGTTTGTGGCAGCAATTCCGCGAACTGTCTGATGTTTTCTTCGAAAAAAAGCAGGTCTTCTATGATAAGATGAAAGAAGAGGGGAAAGACGCTAAGAAAGGGAAGATCATTCTGTGTGAAAAGGTTGAATCAATTCAAGACAGCACAGATTGGAAGGACACAACCGCGCTTATGCTTCAGCTACAAAAAGATTGGAAGACAACTGGGTCATGCCCTCCAGGAGAGGAACATAAATTGTGGAGACGTTTTCACAAAGCTCAGGATATTTTCTTCAAAGCGAAAAAAGCTCAGTTTGCTGATCGAAACAAAGAAGAGAAAGTAAATCTTGGATTGAAAAACACACTTCTTGAGAAAGTTGAAGCGTTTAAAATTACGGATGACAGAATTGCGGATTTGACAACGCTAAAAGAATTTTCTGGAGAGTGGCGCACCATTGGTTTTGTACCAAGGAAAAATTTTGAAAACCTCTCTGATCGCTTTACAAAAGCGATGGACAAGCACTACGATGCATTAAGCGCCCAAAGGTCTGAGCGCTCTGTAGCGAGCTACCAAAACCGCGTTGAACGCCTCTCAAAAGGTGGAAGCAATGGAAGGTCAGGTGGCACAGACATCCGTCGTGAGCAAGCTGTTTTAAGAGATAAGATCAACCGTCTCAATACGCGTGTAATTCAAACAGAAGAGAATATGGAGCGCTTCACCGGAAAAGGAGCACAATCCATACGTGATCACGCAGAAAAATCTATCAAATCTTACAAGCGTGAGGTTGAAGAAATTAAAGCGAAACTCAAAATGTTAAGGGAGGCCGAGAGCAAATAACTCGAAAGATCGATTATTGGGAGTCTGTTAATCCAACATTTGCTTGGCTTGCATGACCACCCGCCCGTTTGTCGTGAGATTGAGTTGATGTGCTCTCAGGAAGAGCTTGAACATGATACCCACTCTCTGAGAGCCATTGAAGATATTTTGGAAGGGCGTAAAGAAGCCTTGGAGCCGCTTTTTCGCTATCGTGAAACACAACAATAGATCCTGATCTGGTCAGTTTTTTAAGTGATTTAAGGCAATCGCTTCCTGAAAGAGATCTGTCAAAATCTCCTGAAAGGACATCCCACATAACCACTTGTGTTCTTTTTGAAAGAGCTCTTGCTTGTTGAGGTGTAATTCTGCCATAAGGAGGTCGAAACCTTGTGGTTGAGCCCAGCTCTTCTTCGCATTGAAGATAACTCCTTAAATAAGACTTCCTAGGCGTTGACCATCCGCTTTCATGACCCTGGCTGTGATTCGCAACTTCATGCCCTGACGCTCTTAAATCGTGAATAATTTCTGGATGTCGCGCCGCTTGTTCCCCCACGCAAAAAAAAGTGGCTTTTAAATCCCCTGCCTCTTTCAATTGCTCCATAACCCAAGGTGTTAACTGCGGGTGGGGGCCGTCATCAAATGTCAGATATACATTCTTTGATGCGTCAAATGATGGAACCCGCCAGAGAACTGACTTGACCATATTGTGAATCGAAAGTGGAGTGCGGCTCAAGATCATACACCAATTTGACGTGTTTCACAAACAAGGGTTGCCCCTGAGATCGAAATTTGATTTCAAGTAACTAACTTTGTCTGTCATATGGAATACGATTTTCGCAGTATAGAAAAGCATTGGCAAGAGGTTTGGTCTCAAAAAAAATCCTACCAAGTAAAAGAAGCAAAAGACAAGCCAAAGTTCTACGCTTTGGACATGTTTCCCTACCCTTCCGGTGCGGGGCTTCATGTAGGACACCCACTTGGATACATTGCTTCAGATGTAATCTCAAGGTACAAAAGGCATTGCGGCTTTAACGTTTTGCACCCAATGGGGTTTGACAGCTTTGGGCTTCCAGCGGAACAATATGCAATTGCAACCGGTCAACACCCTGCAATTACAACCGAAACAAACATCTCTCGCTACAGAAATCAAATGAAACAGATCGGGTTTTCATTTGATTGGAGTCGTGAAGTGATGACCTCTGACCCTACTTATTACAGATGGACGCAGTGGATTTTCGGGAAATTATTCGAAAGTTGGTATGATGTTGAAAGTGGAGGTGCTCAACCTTTACAGACTTTAATTGATGCCTTTGAGAAAAATGGCAATTACGCCATTGAAGCTGCATGCGATGAGGGTTGGTGGAAAAACTTAGACCTGGAATTGTTCCCGCATTTCGGAAAGCACTTTGAGGGAGATTTTACGGCAACTGACTGGAAATCGATGAGTCCGAAGGCAAAGAACGCGGTTCTGATGCAGTTTCGTCTTGCGTATTTAGCAGATTCAGAGGTGAATTGGTGCCCTGAGCTTGGAACTGTTCTCGCAAATGATGAGGTGAAGGACGGTCTTTCTGAGCGGGGTGGACATCCTGTGGAGCGCAAACGTATGCGCCAGTGGATGATGAGAATCACCGCCTATTCTGATAGACTTGTGGACGGATTAGACGACCTAAATTGGACGGAAAGCATCAAAGAAGCTCAAAAAAATTGGGTGGGCAGATCTGAAGGGGCTTCCGTGAGTTTTCAGGGAAGCGGCCAAGCCTCTGGATGCACGGTGGATGTATTTACAACCAGGCCTGACACCTTATATGGTGTGAGCTTTGTGGTTTTAGCTCCAGAACATAAGCTCGTCAATGCGTTTACGTCTGATGAGAAGTTAGGCGAAGTAAATCAATACGTACTGACTGCTTCTAAAAAGAGCGAAAGAGAAAGACAGGGAGAAAAAAGCATCTCGGGGGTGGAATTGGGGGGTCATGTTGTCCATCCACTTACAGGAAATAATATCCCTGTTTACATTTCTGACTATGTCCTCGCGGGATATGGAACAGGAGCAATTATGGCCGTGCCTTCAGGCGATGAAAGAGATTGGAAATTTGCCAAGTATTTCAAGATAGACATTCCATCTATCTTTCAAGGGCATGACTCTGACGCAGCTGTAAGCTCTGACGAAAAAGCGGTTTTACAAAATTCAGAAGAATTAAATGGCCTCCGCAAGCTTGAGGCTATTCCCAAAGCTTTGAATTTATTAGAGTCGACAGGGTGTGGTGAGCGGAAAATAAATTACAGGTTACGAGATGCTGTTTTCTCTCGACAGCGTTATTGGGGAGAACCCTTCCCCATTTGTTATGAGAATGACATCCCTCGACTTATCGAAAACGAAACGGTAACACTACCAGCAGTCGATGAGTACCTCCCAACTGCCGGTGGCGAACCGCCACTTGCTCGAGCAAGACGAGAAGATTGGCCTGTCTTCCAAGGTGATCGAATGGAAACGAACACCATGCCTGGATGGGCTGGGTCGTCATGGTACTTCCTCCGTTATATGGATCCGCACAACGAAACCGAGTTTTGCGCTCGTGAAAAATCAGACTACTGGGGTCAAGTGGACCTTTATGTGGGAGGGGCGGAACACACGACGGGACACTTGTTGTATTCAAGATTTTGGACCAAGTTTTTATTCGACTTAGACAAAATCTCATTTGACGAGCCGTTCAAAACCATGATCAACCAGGGTATGATTTTAGGTCGATCAAGCTTTGTATATAGAGTTCAAGGCACCTCTACATTTGTAACATACGAGCAAAGAGAAGCACATAAAACTCAGCGATTACATGTGGATGTCTCACTTGTAGAAAATGACAAGCTCAATATAGCCGGTTTTAAATCTTGGAGAGCTGAATTCGAACATGCTGAGTTTATCACATGTCCTGATGGCACATACACCTGTGGACATGAGGTCGAAAAAATGTCGAAATCGAAATACAACGTTCAGACTCCAGATGAACTTGTAGAAAAATACGGGGCTGACACATTGAGGTGTTACGAAATGTTTTTAGGTCCACTCACCCAATCTAAACCTTGGGATACTCAAGGGATTTCAGGGGTTCATAATTTCCTGAGGAAGTTCTCCAAACTTGTTGTCGGTTCCGAAAATTGTGAAGCTTCCAAACCAGAGCTGAAAATTGTCCACAAAACAATTGAAAAGGTTACCTCTGATTTAGAGCGACATGCTTTTAACACAGTGGTCAGCGCATTGATGATCGCTGTCAATGATCTAAACAATCTCAAATCTGTGAAGTCTCATGTAGGTCTTCGTCCATTGGTCACGCTTTTAAGCCCATATGCGCCCCACTTGGCTGAAGAACTATGGAAAGTTGTTGGCGGCATGGGTTTGGTGATCGATTCGGCGTGGCCGAAAGCTGAAAAATCACACTTGGTAGAAGATGAAGTGAGTTACCCCGTGTCGTTTAATGGAAAAGTTCGATTTAAATTGACTCTCCCTGCATCTACAAACAAGGTGGAAGTCGAGTCTATCGTGTTGGCTGACGAACGCACTCTCCAACAACTTAACGGAAAAGAAATTAAAAAAGTAATCGTTGTGCCAGGCCGAATCGTTAACATAGTTAGCTAACTTTATTTTATAAATCAATACTTTCAGAATGCAAATATCTTATTTCAAACAAATAACAACTTCATTTACGCTGTTTATATTGACTTTTTCTTTTGGGCTTTCGCAATCAACTGAAAATCTCATGCCTTACAATCCAGACTCCGATGGCAGTGGGTCTATCGAGGTGGTGGATTTAATGGGATTGCTGACTCTATTTGGAGGTGCTTTTGTGGTTGAAGGTGCTCTACCGATAGAAAATGGCGGAACGGGAGAAACCACCAAGGAAAATGCGAGACTTGCTCTCACGGTGTCTCTTTTCTCTGACATCACGCCTTTGGGAGAAGAAAGTCCGGCTGCTCAAATCTCTGGAGACCTCACTCTTGATGGGAAACTGCAGCAGGGGAGCTCTACACTAGCTGATGGAGATTTTTCTTCTGCTTTAGGTGTTTCAACCTCTGCCACAGGTTACGCTTCCCATGCTGAAGGGCAAAATTCTGAAGCTACAAACACCACGGCTCACGCTGAAGGATATGCAACACTTGCCAGTGGGCTGTTCTCACACGCTGAAAACAGAAACTCAAGTGCCACCGCCACATGCGCTCACGCAGAAGGAGAAAATACGAGTGCAACAGCTGACGCATCACACTCTGAAGGGATGAATACTTTATCGAGTGGGTTCACTGCACATTCTGAAGGTTATGAAAATGTTGCTTCTGCAAGCTACTCTCACGCAGGAGGAAGACAGTCTACGGCATCTGCCACAGGTTCTTTTGCACATGGCTTCGAGCTTATTGCAGACCAAACATACTCTACGACAGTAGGGAAATACAATCTAGCAAATAGAACAGGAACCATCCTCGTGGTAGGAAATGGTACAAGTGATTCTTTGAGGTCCAACATCTTTGAAATAGACGCTGTAGGAGGACTCATCAATGGCGATTTCGCCATCACAGGTTCCATCACTGCTGACGGCATAGATCTTGTCTCTCAAAATGAAGCGCTTTCAACCAGCATTGTTGGGCTAGAATCTGAGATTTTAACTTTAGACACCTTGATTTTTAATTTGCAAGGCATCGTTGACGATCTTCAAATCCAAATCGATTTGCTCACAGAGTAAAACACCAGCTTTCTCCCTTGAAAAGTTGAAGAAAACTAACTTTTAACATCTTCACACCTTTCAAATTTTGCGTTCGGATCAAACAGCAATCTGTAGGTGTGAAGTTTTTGGTATGGAGTGTCTGAAAGAACATTAACGATGTGCATCATTTTTGGATTAAAGTCTCCAATCCAAGTGATGATCATTTTTTTGTATTGAACAGTGTGGTTTTTTAGCGCCTTCTTGATCTCATGCAGCATCAAGCTTTCCAGTCCGTTTTTTTGGTGCTGTGGAACTACGCCGAACACCACCCCAAATGCGTTTTGAGGCTTTCTAAATCGTTTGTAGAACAAGAACTTCAGCTTGCCTAAGAGGTTTAAATTCCCATGTACATATTTAAAAATCTCATTTAATTCAGGCAATGCAACCATAAACGCGACGGGTTCTGAATTGTGATACACAAACCAAACCAACTTTTCATCTATGACCATCTTCATTTTCTCGAAAATTCGCAGCGCCCTTTCTGAGGTAATCCCGGTAAAATTCGAGTGTGATTTCCAAGCAGTATTGTACACCTTTCTGAAATCTTCTGCGTATTCCGTCAGACTATTTAACTCAATATGACGAAAGCTATACCCTTCTCGGTCATTCATGTGGCTGATCTTTCGCACAAAAACATCAATCATCGGGTCTTGGATTTCCACTTCATACATGTGCTGTGTAAAAAAAACTTTGAACCCATATTCTTCGAATAGCGCACGATAATAAGAAGGTTGATAGGCGTTGCCATAAATGGGCGGCTTGTCGAACCCCTCAATTAAAAGACCCCAGTATTTATTTCTCTCTCCAAAATTAACCGGTCCGTCCATGGCTTCCACACCCAAATTGTCAAGCCAATGCTTCGCTGTATCAAACAAAGCGAATGCTGCTTCTTTGTTGTTTGTGGATTCAAAGAACCCACAACCTCCAGTTGGCTGCTTCTCTTTTAATGACTGAGTACGGTCTACAAAAGCTGCTATTCTTCCTATGTCTTCACCAGCTTCATTGATTAAAACCCATCTTCTGGCAGCTCCATTTCTAAACAAAAGATTTTTCTTCTCATCAAACACATCTTCCACCTCTTGCATAATATGAGGAATCCAATTGTTGTCTTTTTTATAGATGCTAAAAGGAACGTTGTGAAATCTTTTAATCTCTCTTTTTGTTAAAACTGGAATCGTTTTCATAGTTTATCTTTACAGATATAAGGAATTAGAAAGATATTGAAAAAGACAAATGATATTCACGAAAAGATAAAAACATTTTTGTATTATGCGGGATTGACTTAATTACTAATTGTTCATATGGAAAATAACGTTGTCGTAATTACTGGTGGAACTTCTGGAATTGGTAGAGCTTTGTGCAATCGCTACATAGCTGCCGGTTATCAAGTTACAATTGCATCTAGATCTGAACAAATTCTTCAAAAGGTTCAAGCTGATATCAAGTCACAAGGACATGATGTGTTTACCGTAAAAACAGATGTTAGGATCGATGAAGATTGTAAGAACCTAGTGGATGCAGTGGTTGAGAAGTTTGGCAGGATTGACATTTTCATTAACAATGCAGGCATTACTTGGTATGAAAGTGATGAAGGTGGCATCAACATTGAAAAACACAAAGAGGTCATCGATACAAACCTGTTTGGCACTGTTCAATGTACCAAATATGCTTTGCCTCATCTGCTTAAGAGCAAAGGAAGTTTAGTAGGTGTATGCTCTATCGCTGGTGAAGTGGGACTCCCAAATCGCTCAGCCTACTCTGCCTCTAAATTTGCAATGAATGGATTCCTCAGCTCGCTGAGGGTGCAATACATCAACAAAGGGCTGCACGTACTCATTACCTATGCGGGATACACTTCAACAAACATTAGGAAAAAAGTCAAGAAAGACCACAACTCAAATGACTTTCCTCCTGGATATGGAGAATCTATCAATGAAATAAGTATGATGTCCGCAGAACAGACAGCCATGTATATTTTCAACGGAATAAAAAAGAGAAAAAGATCTGTTAGACCAACTTCTATTGGAAAGCTAACTGTTTGGCTCAATAAATTCTTACCCAAACTAAACGACAAGCTCGCGGCCAGGTATTACAACTAAACAAAAACCTCGCTATCTCAATGATAACGAGGTTTTAAAATGTTGAGTGGTTGCCCCACCAGGACTCGAACCTGAAACGTCTGCACCAAAAGCAGATGTGTTGCCATTACACCATGGGGCAAAAACGTGTGCAAAGATAGTAAAGTCAGACTAATTTATGAAGTAAATTGCAGTCATAAATGGAAGTATTAAATCTCATTCAAGGCAAGCTCAGTGCTGCCAAAGGCGGTGAATGGCTTGACCTGACCGATCCCAGCAAAGGAAAGGTTTACGGTCGCCTGCCCAGATCGGGCTCTGACGATGTAAATCACGCAGTAGAATCTGCTGACAAAGCATATCGAGATTGGTCAACGACACCAGTTGGCGAAAGAGCTGCGTGCTTAAATCGACTTGCTGATTTGATCGCGAAAAACGGAACTCTACTGTCACTAGCAGAGTCAACTGACAATGGCAAGCCTGTTTCCTTAGCTAGCGCAGTTGACATCCCAAGAGCTGAATCAAACCTGCGATTCTACGCATCAGCAATCCAGCATTTTGCTTCTGAATCTCACTCTATGGAGGGTGTGGCTATCAATTATACGCTCAGAAAGCCATTGGGCGTAGTTGCTTGCATCTCACCGTGGAATCTGCCACTTTACCTATTTACTTGGAAGGTGGCCCCAGCTTTAGCTGCAGGAAACTGTGTTGTCGCCAAGCCCTCAGAGATCACTCCTGCAACAGCATACTTATTAAGCACCTGGGTAAAAGAGGCTGGTTTTCCCGATGGAGTCTTCAACATCATTCACGGATTGGGGGCAGAAGTGGGAGACGCTTTAATTCGTCACCCAAAAATCGCAGCGGTGAGCTTTACAGGAGGAACTTCCACCGGGGCTCATATTGCATCTGTTACTGCTCCCCGTTTTAAAAAATTAAGCTTAGAGCTTGGGGGAAAGAATGCCGCAATCATATTTGAGGATTGTGATTTCGATGATGCTTTAGCGACCACACTGCGATCGTCTTTCGCAAATCAAGGACAAATTTGTCTTTGTGGTTCTCGCATTCTTGTCGAGAAGTCTCTCTATCCCAAGTTCAGAGATATGTTGGTTGAAAAAACCAAGAAGATGAAAGTGGGTGATCCGCAAAATCCATTGACAAAAATGGGTGCCGTTGTCTCGAAAGAACACCGTGATAAAATTTTATCTTACATAGAATTAGCGCAAGCAGAAGGCGGGAAAATTCTCTGTGGAGGTTCGACAACAACCCCGGAAAATGAACCGCATCTCTCAGAAGGTTACTACATTCAACCAACCATCATAGAAGGTCTCAACTATGATTGCCGAGTAAATCAGGAAGAGATTTTTGGCCCTGTAGTTACCATTCAACCTTTCGATTCAGATGAAGAAGCTGTTCATTTTGCGAATGGCACCGAGTTTGGACTGGCGGCAACCGTTTGGACCCAAGATTTAAAAAGAGCACACAACGTGGCTGCAGCATTAGACACAGGAATTGTTTGGGTAAACTGCTGGCTACTGCGTGACTTGAGAACACCATTTGGAGGGGTTAAAAACTCAGGCGTGGGTCGAGAAGGTGGTTTCGAGGCGCTTCAGTTCTTTACGGAACCTCAAAATGTTTGCATCAAACTCTAGTCCTCTAAGAGGTCAAATAAAGCATCTAATTTCGGGGCTAGGACGACCTCAATCCTTCTGTTTCTTGATTTATCTTCTGGATCCACTGGGTGAAACTCCCCTCTTCCGGAAGCTGTTAGAACTGAAGGGTCTACACCCGGTTGTTCACTGATGATTTCAAGCACTGAAGTGGCTCGAAGTACAGACAGCTCCCAATTGTTGTGTGGGAAGCTGGGGGATACGAGCTTGTCTGAATCTGTGTGTCCTTCGATAACTATTTCCAAGTCATCTTGCTCAGCGATTACTGAACCGAGAGAAGCCAAGAGCTCTCTACCCCGAATATCCACAACCGCAGAACCTGAAGCAAAGAGCAACTCTGCTTCTAAACTTACATACACTTTGCCATCTCTTTGCTCGACGGTTAACCCACTGCCCTCAAATCCAAGAAGAGCTCTTTCTAAACGGTTACGCAAAGCTTCAGCAGCTTTATCTCGTGATGCAAGTAGGTTTTCCAATTCTTCAACTCTGGCACTTCGTGATTCAAGCGCAACGCTTCTAGCTGCCAAATCTTTTTCGAGTTCAAGGAGGGCATCTTCTCTAACTTGAAGCTGTTTTCTAATGCTATTTACGTCTTCAAGTAACGCTCTGTTTTCCGCATTAAGTGTTGACAAACGACCTCCACTTTGATCTGTTAGCGCGTCGTTTAACAAAAGAAGTCGATTTATTTCATCTGTTGATTCAACCACAAAACGGCCCATTCTAGATGTATCGGCTGAAAGTTGTTCCCTTGCATCGGAAAGTGTTTCAACTAGACCTCTGAGCTCTACAACTTCGATTTCTACATCTTGACTGCCAAGTCTTAGAACTGTGTTTTCCTGGTCTATCTCTTCGCAACGACCCTGCAGTTCATCGAACTGTTTCGCTGTAACACAACCAGAAAGCAGAATTGTTGCAATTAAAATTGCGGGGAATGTAGATGTCCTCATAGCAATGCAAGTTCTACACGTAATGCCCTAATCTGACATTTGTCAATGCGTCTTGTTCACACTTAAATGTCAATCTCTCAGCTTCATGTTAGAGGATGGGAACCGCAAATGTTCCTTGAGAAATCGTGACCCCTGCGCCTGCTGCGCTTTGCATGTTTCCAGAAAAAGATCCCGTGACATACCCTCCGGCACCTGCAACAACGTAGGTGAGTTCCATCGTAATGTTGCCTCCGTTTGAAGTCGCGTATGTCTCCGCTGACCCAATGGCTTCATATGCTCCCGCAGTTCCTGGCGCTGTCGCTAGGTTCATCGGAACCACAACTCCATTCTCCCATCCAGTGGCGGGTTCAGCAATCACAAATCCAATTTGAGCTGTTGTGACAGAAACTCCTGCTATGGCAATACTTGTTCCATCCATTGTAGCTGAGGCTGAGGCATCTCCATAAAACTGTTGGCCATTCGCTTTCCAAGAGATCGCTCCTTCGCAGGCAGGACAAGATGAGCCTCCACAATCAATGTACAATTCATCTCCATCCTGAAGACCGTTTGTACAATCACCAGTCGTTGGACAAGCATCGCAATCAGAACCTCCACAGTCAACGCCGATTTCTGAACCATTCATTTCACCGTCTGTGCATGTTGGACATGGATCACAGTTGGGGCCTCCGCAATCAACACCTTCTTCAAAACCATTAGGCAAACCATCACCACACAGCTCAGGGCAGGCAGGACAACCATCGCAACCACAGTCAATTCCAAGCTCACCTGGATCAATTTGACCATTAAAAGAAGGGTCACATGGCCCACATTCTCCACCACAATCAACCCATTGCTCACCTAAAAGCGCGTCCCAAAGGTCATTTTCACAAGGGTCACAAGGGTCACAAATGGTTCCTCCGCAATCGATAAGTTCTTCTCCATTGTTTAACTCGCCATCGTAACAATTCTCACCAATGAGATTGTCATCATTTAAACATCCACTACAAGACGCTAAAAGCGAAACAGTAATGAGAAAAGTTAGAAAAGTATTGAAAGAAGATAGGTGCAGTTTCATTGTAGGTGTTTTATATGCGTATTTTCGACGTGCCGTAAAACATGTGCTCAAAGATAGGAATAGAATCATATAGATGGATAATCTCAAATGGAAAGCGGCAGAAACTCCAAAAAAAAAGGCTGTAACAGACTTGTGTGAGGAGACTGGACTAACGTATATGGTTTCACAAATCCTTGTGCAGAGAGGGGTTACAACTCTTATTGAAGCAGAAAACTTCATGCGTCCCAAGCTTGATGATTTACACGACCCAGAGACCATGTTAAACATGGAAAAGGCCGTAAAAAGGTTAGACAAGGCCATAAATAAAGGGGAGCGCATCATGGTTTATGGTGATTATGATGTTGACGGCACCACTTCTGTTGCGATGGTTTCAGCTTTTTTAGAAGGATTAAACGTCCAGATCGTACCCTACATTCCCATGAGGTATCAAGAGGGATATGGCGTTTCGAAAGACGGGGTTGACAGGGCACGTAAATCAGGATGTACAATCCTTATCACACTAGATTGTGGAACCAAAGATTTTGAAGCACTCGACTATGCGGCAAGCTTCGGAATAGATACAATTGTGTGTGATCACCACCTTCCAGCTCACGACTTGCCCAATTGTTTTGCACTCCTTAATCCGAAACAACCCGGCTGTGAATATCCTTTTAAAGAGCTTTCTGGAGCTGGTGTTGCTTTCAAAATGTTGTCTGCCCTGGTTCCTTACCTTGGTCTGACGATGGATTCTGTCTATGATCATTTAGATCTGTTGGCTTTAAGTATCGGAGCAGATTTGGTTGATATTACTGGAGAAAACCGCATTATGGCTTACCACGGAATGAGAAACTTAAGAGAGCATATGAGGCCAGGGATTCGGGCGATGCTTCAAGTTGCAGGAATCGAAGAAGCTCCTAAAACTGTTCGAGACATGAGCTTCAGTTTGGGGCCCAGGATTAATGCCGCTGGACGAGTTGGGCATGCATTAACCGCGGCCAAGCTACTCATGGCAAACGATGAAGGAAGAGCTCTGGAGCTTGCCAGTCAGTTAGAAACCATGAATCAGGCTAGGCGAGATCTTGATGAAGATTTGACTGAGGAAGCGATTGCTCTTATGGCGGAACAACCTCCTGGCAGGTCTTGCACGATTGTACACGGTGAGGGCTGGCACAGAGGTGTATTGGGGATTGTCGCGAGCAGGCTTGTAGAACAACGCTATTGCCCTACAATTGTTCTTTCTGAGGAAAATGAAGTCCTAACTGGAAGCGCTCGAAGTGTGCCCGGAATAGATATTCATCAAGCATTTGAAAAATGTAGACATTTAATAGAACAATTCGGGGGTCACCCTATGGCTGCGGGTTTAACAATTCGCAAGGAGAATATGGATGCGTTTACCCTAGAATTGAATGATGCAATTGCATCCCAAACAGAAGGCGACATTCCCAAGCCCACAGTCGCCTTTCACATGCCCATTAACCTCAACGAATTAAACCCTACCATGTACAAGGAGTTTGAACGATTGGGGCCATTTGGTCCATGCAATGAAGTTCCTGTATTCATGGCTGAAGGAGTTGTCACAGCGATACCCCCCAGAACGGTAGGACATGGCGGGAGGCACTTAAAACTTGTAGTTCAATCTGCCGACAATCCCATGCATCGATTTGAGGCAATCGGATTCGGCATGGGAGAAAGAATCGATGAGGTGAGAGCTTGGGGGTCCTTTGATCTTGTTTTCACTCTTGCGAGAAACACGTACCGAGGAAAGTCCACATTGAATTTACACTTGCGTGATATTCGAGTTCATAAATTTGTGTGAACGTGCACGTCTCTTTGAGGGAATGGGATTGAAATGTTGTTTTCTCTAAAGGCAGCATCGATTTTAAAACGAACATCGCTTTCAATTAACTTTCTGTCCCAAGGAGACTTCACCCAACCTCTGACTTCGAAATCCAAAGATGAGTCGCCAAATGACTTAAAGATGACTTGAGGTTTGGGAGATTTAACAACTTGTGTTTGGACTTGCATAGAGTAAAAAAGGATGTCTGAAACCATCTTAACATCACTCCCGTATGCGACGCCAACATCAACACTGATTCGCGTGGTACTCTGACCCTGAGTCAGGTTTCGAACAGAATCTCCTGCAATCTTAGAGTTAGGCATAACCACAAGGTCTCCACACACGGTTTCAACGCTCGTGGCGCGCAACGCAATTTCTTTTACCCTGACCAAATCACCTCCAACTTCTAACTCATCTCCCACCCTGACACCTCCCTCAAAGAGAAGGACGAATCCTGAAATAACGTCGTTGAAAAAACTTTGAAGACCTATTCCCACGCCCACCAGAAGAGCTGCGGAACCTGCCCAAATCACAGTGAGGTTAAATCCGAAAATATCTGTTACAATAAAAATGGTAATGACATAGATTAGGGTTCTCGCAAGACGGAAAATTAAAAACCTTCTGCCTTCATCTATCCTTCTGCTTTTTACAATTTTGTTTAACGCTTGCTTAGTCGCATAGATCATGAATCTTCCCGCTAGAACCGCAAGGATTACTTCTAAAACTTCTTGAATACTTAATAC
>CESJ01286722.1_pt1 | contig 17905 bp, 16 predicted proteins | sample 356311 | NCBI WGS metagenome assembly CESJ01 (sample SAMEA2621487, study PRJEB7988) | marine metagenome | biome: marine biome (ENVO:00000447); feature: surface water layer (ENVO:00002042); material: "saline water (ENVO:00002010), including plankton (ENVO:xxxxxxxx)" | depth 5 m
TTGGAAACAGTATTCCCTAATAGTGAAGTGAAGGACGTTGTGTATAGAGGCTCAGACCCATTAGCTTCAAGCTCAACATATCAATATTTTACAACAGTAAAAGGAGAAGCAACTCTTTTTGCTAAAGCTAACGTTCCTAAAAGCGGTATAATTTCTGAAAGAAATCCTACCAATTCTATTGATAAAAACTTTAAAGAGGGATTAAAAAATAAGTATGATGAAAGTCTAATAAAAAGTTTATATCATGAGCCGCTAGCTCCAGATGACTTTTTTAAAGGATTTGTACCAAATGCTATAAACAAACTTAGTCCGTCTGATAAGTCTATTTTTAACAAGATAGAGAAGTTAAAAAGAATGTATGATATAGTTAAGATAGAATCAGAGAGTGATGCAATGAAGCCATTTGATGATACAGACTATAGAGACACAATAGATGATTATAAAAAATTATTAGCCGAATTAAAATCTTTATACTTTAAATCAAGTGACGTAGGGAAGGTACAGGAAGTATTGCTAAATATTAAAAACTCATACAAAGAAGAGATAGTACAAGAAGATTTACAAAACAATAGAGATGCTTATAAAAATGGTCATGACGGGGCTATGCTTAATGATGGCGACCACTTCCTTGTTAAAAGGGATACTAATCAAATTCACGAACTAGGCTCAGAAAAAGACATACAAGGATTTAATAATTTTGTAGCATCGAATAAATCTACTTTAACTACACTAGATAACGTAGTTAAAAAAGATGGTACTGGAACTTACTATGAGGTATGTAAGTACTTAAACTTAGTATTAGATGATGGTAAGAATAATAACAGAGCTAACTTCCAATTCATAAAAGAAACTGCTGGACAGTTTATAATGATGATGAAGTATGGTATTAAGCCTGCTCAAATATCTACGTATATAAGAGATATGAATTGGGCTGCCCTTAAAGGGTTGAACTCTAAGGAGATATACGATAGGGCTAATGAGGCTGCAATGAGCTTAGATGCTGAATACAACATAGGAGGTGAAGAGCCTGCAAATTTAAGTCAAGTTATACAGTCAGTTTTTGGTGGTGGAGTAGGTCTTTCTTTTAACATACCTTCTATCGCTGAAGAGTCTAAGAATGATGAAAAAGATGTTAATGATAAAGCTATGCTTCTTTATTATGTTACTAGTCAGATAGGTCAAGACCTTAAAGATTTAAGTCTATTCGTAGGTTTAGATAAGAAGTTTACTGCAAACCCTCTTGACAACTTAATACAACATCAAGCAGCGTTAGAAGCTTTAAAGGTTCAACCAAGTATAGATGAAAGATTAAGAGCAAAGAATCCTTTGTATAAGAGACAGTTAGAAACAAACGAAAAGCTTATACAGAAAGCTATAGACGAGTCTGCAGAATTAAGTAATGGTTATGCTGAAGGATTACTTGGGGATTACAATTTCGAAGAAGTTAAAGGTACTTCAGGAATTTTAGGTATAGAGAATATTCAAAATAGTGCTGGTGAAGATATACCTCTTGGAATATTTAATAAAAACCTAAACGGTCTAGTTAGTGACTCTGATTTAATAAGTCAACTGACTAAAGCTTTAACGTTATCAAGAGCTCTTATTCATGCTGGTTATGATGTATCTAATAAGATTCTACAACTAGGTGGTATGTTTAAGGAGGAAATGGGGCTTAAATACGAAGAGTTTGCTGCACTACCAACAAATGCAGGAAAGTTAGTACACCTAACAACTGCTGCTGGTAATGTAGCTAAAGCATTCCAAAACGATAACTCAAACAATCAGAACAAATGGTTGGGAGCTGACGGTATACTAAAGATTATGCCTACTAAGGGTTATATAACAGAGAAAGGTAAAACACAAATAGCAGATTATATTAAGTTTGATATAGATGTTGCTAAGCTTCAACGAGAGTTAGAGTTTACTGAGCATGTTGATATATATAGAAAGGATTTTGAAAAGCTTCCTGAATCCCTTAAGAGGTTCTTAGTATTTAATGACTTGTTATCAACTGGTTGGGGTTCTAAAAACCCTGGAAAGTCTATGATACCTTACATGTCTGCTGCTTATTCTTCTAAAGTGAATAGTATGTTTAGTGTTATAAACGACCCAGCTGTAAGTAACTTCACTGATGACATGGCTATAATGAAAGAAAAGCTAAGTCATATAATGAACTTCACTGGGGATAATGAACTAGACAACAGAAGAATTGCTTTAGTGCTTCAGATTGGGTTGAATGGCCCTAATGCTAAAGTGACTACTAATACAAAGACTGGAGAATCAACTATAAGGAATAAGCATAATGGAGGGTTGTTTACTGTAACAACTAATAAGATAGGTGCTAACCCACTTAATCAAGTGTCTGAAATTAAATTTGATAAACAAGCAACTTCTGCTTATAGAGATGTAAACCCTTCAGAAACTTTCCCATTCCAATATGGTAAAGGAATCCCTTATTTCAATCAGTTTCCTGAGTTATCAATGCTCAACACTATGGAAGCTTTAACTAAAGTTAAGCATGCTGAGAATGGTACTTCTGTACATGAGGTTAGTAAAGGGCCTAAAAAGAAGTTTTTAAAGATAGCATCTCATAGTAGAGACCATTTCGGAGATACAGGTGTTGCTTACACTAAAAATGAGTATGCAGCTAAAGTTCTACTTAAAGGTCAAAAAATAGAAGATTTAAGTGAGAACATGCAGGAAGACCTGGATTTAAGGTTTAAAGTTTATGAAGAGTCTGTAAAACGAGCTGCTGAAATAAATAAAGAAATTAGTAAGGAATTAGACGATACCATATACAGACTAGACCATAATAATAAAGAAAAGAGCAAGAAAGCTTTAGATAAAAAGTTTGAAGATGTTAGAGATATATACACTAACCTTAGAGATGTAATAGATAAAAGTACTGTAGTTATAGGTAAAGAGTCTTACAAGTTAGATTCTATGGCTTTTGATACATTACTTCGTTTAGCTCAACATAACTTTGGTAATCATATAGCTGAAAAACAAATCACTGATTGGGAGTATGCACACGGTAAGAAATTTGTAGAAACGGTTATCAATGAACAACACAAAAAATCTAAAGATATTTCTAGATTAAATCTATGGATGTCTCCAGGTGATTTTGGTAAAACTAAGCCAGCGATAGCTTATATAAACAAGAACATCAAAATGACTCATATGAAGTATACAAGAAACATATCTCTTGTTGCTAAAGAAATGAACGATAAATTGGATTCCTTATTCAAGCACAAGTTTGGTAGCGATTTAGCTGCTAAAGGAATTAAGGCTTTTATGGCTTACATGCCTATAGGTACAATGGGTTATAGTGAAAAGTTGTTTGAGAATTTCTACAAGTCTTACACTGGTCTTGAAAAGATAACAGATAAGGAAGGTGTAGTATCTTACAGAGATAGGTCTAATTTAGAGTTGCACCCAGATTTATTTAACAAAGGTGGTAAGTATGGTAATACTATATCTTTAAAGAAAGAAGGTAAAAAATACAAAAATTTACACGAGTCTGAGAAAGAGTATATAGAAATGTATGTTAAGTATACAAACTTCTACAAAGAATTAATAAAAGCTAAAAACTTATATAAGACGACTAAAGGAGCTAACTATGTTGCTAACATAAACTCTAGTACCTGGGAAACTTACCATAGAAGAGGTTTGTTCGGTATGTACTACCAAATGTTTAAGGGTGATGAAATGCTTTCTGATGTAATGATTAAAGGTGTTAACCCTATAACGGGTGAACCAGCAACTTTAGATTACTTTAGTTGGAAGGCTATCTTTATGCATGCTCCAGGAGAGTCGTTTAAAATATCAAGAGCTCAGATAGTTAAAGGTGGGGTAAAGATGATTTCTTCTAAAGGTAATAGCAAACAAGTTATGACTGGAACTCAAAGAGTTGAAGCATATAGAGTTATACAAAAAAGAGCTCAAGAGTTATGGGACAACAAGAAAGACGACAACGATAACGATATAAACGTAACATCACCAGTTAATGACGTTATGGCTTTAGAATCTGAAGAAGCTGTTAACAGGTATGTACACTCACGTTCTATGACTTCTGGTTACTTAGCCACTCATAATATACACCAGGCTTTAAACACTTATGTAAGAGACTTTATGTTCTTGCATGGTAATATGTTCTATGACCCTAAAGCTAAAGTTTGGAATACTCTTTCGTGGGCTGGAAACGATAAAGCTTTAGAGCACTCTTATATAAGCGACAAAAAAGTTACTGATTCTAGATATTCTGGATTAAAGCATATAAGGTCAAACGAAGGAGATGCAAGTCTTAAGGATTACAAGCTGGCTTTTTCAGGATTTAATGATAAGACTGCTGAGATAGATGCAGCTATGTCAAGTCTTGGAGATAATCATATAAACGCTAGAAAGTTTCTACAGAAAGTAGTTAAAGAAGGATTCCTTATTAAAGAAAAAAATCTTACTTTGAGTGACTCTTCATCTAAAATTACGAGGTATACATTTGGACAACAACCAGAAAAAGTTCTAGCTAACTTCTTCACTCAATGGACTATGTATATTGCATTAGGATTTAATATTCCTGCTGCAAAAGGTAACGTGTTGATTGGTAAATACAATGCTTATAGACAAGCTGGTGGTAAAGCCTTAATAAAAGGTGAAGCTAGATATTGGGGATTAAGTAGCGATAAGATTTACGACAACTCTGCTAGGCTTAAAGCTCGTAAGATGATTGACGAACTAGGTATACTTACATATCGTGCAGAGGAATTAGCCGAAGGTTTAGGTGCAAGTTCTTTAAGTTCTGTTGTCTTCTACCCTATGGTAGCTGCAGAGAATTGGATACAACAAGCACAATTTTTAGGTCAATTAACTCAAAAGCAATGGGATGGTTATTTTATAGACAAGAACGGAGACCTTAAATTTAATGGAGCAGAAGAAGATAGACTAACTCAACAGGATGTAGCTACCTTAGAAAGAAAAGTAATTGATGTACAAGGTAGAGGGTATTCCGAAACTGATGTACGTTACATACAACTATTCTCTCTTGGTACTATGGCCATGCAGTTTAAAAGATGGTTTCCAACTTTCTTAGCTGACAGGTTTAAGTCTGAAGATGTGGATGACTTAGGTAATTTACGTATGGGCTCAATAATAGGAGCTAGGAAGTTTATAGATAAAATGCATAAGGAAGGTAAGCTGTGGAAATTTAGTGAGTTTAGAAAAGAACTTAATGAGAACTTTAAACCGCACGAACGTGAAGCTGTAATGAGAGTAATGTATGGAACTAACGGTATTATGGTTGCTTCTTTACTATACGCTATAGCTATTGCTACTAATGATGATGACGAGCCAGAAGATGAAACTGCTAAGTTGTTTGAGAAACTTTTAGGAGATATGCTTTTATTAGGTAACGTTCCAAAGCTTACGTATATGACTAACATACCTGCAACAGACACGATAGAAAATTTAGCTCTTGCACTTTATCATACAGCAAAACAAACTGAATACCAACGTAAAGCTAAGTATGGAGATAAAGGAGACTTAAAATCTGTAGCACACTTTGCAAGGTTATTACCAGCTCCTCTTAGAAAACCTTTACAGTTAGAAAATAAAAAAGACAAAAGACAAAGACCTTTAAACTAACAAAAAAAACTAAAAACTTTAATTAGTATATTTGTATAAATAATAAAACATGGCTACTACTTTAAATACAGATGTTGCAGTAAACTTAGATATTACTGCTAGAAGAAACGATACATTTAAAATGATACTTACAGTTAAGGATTCTGTAAGTAATGTAGTAGCATTCCCTGCTGCAAGTGGGGGAGCTGGTCCTTCTTATCAAGGAAAAATGACTATTGTTAATTCTAGTGGAGATAAAGTTATAAGTTTTTTTAGTGATTATTGGAGAGATAACCAAGAGCACGGTAGTACTTTTGATGGTATTCATCCTAAAGATAGATTCCCTGAAGCTAATCAAGAAGGGTTTTACACAGGGGGTACAACAACTAGCTCTGCTATATATTTTGCTCCAAACACAGGTGTTGTTACGATTAATGTTCCTTTTAACAATATTGATTTTCAATCTGGAGAATACAATTATGACTTCCAAGTTTATAAGTATCCTGACGGAGGAAGTGTAGAGTATATAACATGGTTGTACGGAAAGTTTACATTAAGAGCTGACATAACACAAATATAATGGCAACAGAAGTAGCTATATCAGTATCAACAGCATCACAGACGTTAAATATTACAACGTCTGTGTCTAATGTTGCAATATCGCCAACTGCAGCTACTACAGATGTATTTGAACCTCAACCCATTAATAATTATCAATTTACTCACGTACCTAAAGAGATATATAGTTTAACAAATACTACAGGGACAGCTAACATTGGAAGCTTTGATTTGTCTGGTGCAGTTAATATTACTATGGGTTCTCTTCCTTACAGTCAACTAGCTAAAGAGCTTGATGGCTTTAAGTATGTTTTTCCTAATTTTGCAAGCACAGGAACTCTTAATTTATCTACTTTAGTAGCAGGAGATATAGTGTACTTTGCAACTGATGCTTCAGGAACAGCTAACGCTTACGCTTCAACTTTAAATAAAGTTAACTTAAATAGCACAACTGGAGGAGCGTATAATAATTTAATGTTATTTTTATCTTATACAGGAACTACATTAACTTTATTGCATAAGGGGTATTTTGATTTTAGTAATTCAGCTTCTAATATAACTAATTGGACTGCTGGAAGAACAATATATTTAAATTCAAGTGGTAATTTAGATACCACCCCAACTTCCTCTTCTGGGCATTGGATAAAGTCTTTAGGTTTTTGTATACCTAATACAACGTCAACTAAAAGAATATGGTTCGAATCGGACTCAACTTATTTAAAACTAATATAAAATGGCACATTACCCATTAATTACAGGAAACAATCACACTACTGCAAATAGCGTAGCTGCAAGCACTTTTGATTTAGACAATAACGCTGTAGAGGAGGGGTTTGATGTTTACACATTTCAAAACACTAACGATAGTGTGCAAGCAGCTTACGCTGTTATTGTTGTAAAAAACACAGGAGCTGCTGGTAGTTTGTTAAACATAAGTGAAATAAAATTAGAAAGACAAACATCATATGTGCTTCTTTCAACCGTTACGGGTAATAGTACTATTGGTTCATTTAAAATGAACCCTGAAAACAATGCAGGTAAAGTGTTTATGGGAAAGCCACAAAATCTTGCTACTGGAACTAACGTTTTAGTTAACCCTGTAGCACTTCCAAAATTTGGTGTTTCTAGTGATAACACTGCTCATGCTGCTAATATGTTCCTTCATCTTACAGCTGATGCAAATATAGATAGTACTCAAATTAACAACACTCAATTAGGACAAACTGGAAGAACTATTCCTATATATAAAATTGATAGCTTATTAGCTAATAGTATTCCAGCTAACTCTTACGGAGCTTTTATTTTACAATACAATCCTATTGTCGTAGAAACACAAAACTCTTCAACTGCAATAAAAATAACTTCAAATACAGGTTCTCATACTATTAATATACAAAGTGAATCTTTTAATAACGTTGTTCTTAATGCAAAGTTAGGGTCTCTTTCTGGTGAAGTATTTACTACAGAACAGACGGCTGTTGATACTGGTACTTTAGATTTAGGTTATTATGGTACAGCAAAAACAAATACTCTTTTTAGAGCCCATGTAGGTCAAACTAAAAGTGTTATTGAAGTTAGTGACGTAAGTACTCAAGTTGGAGGTGATTTTGCTTGGACTACTTCTGAAGTAAGTGCTTCTAGTGGTTCTCTATCTTTAGGTGGCGACACTGCGGTTGCAGTTCCTAGCGACCTTTCAAAACATAACATAGGCCAAAATTTTGTTGGAGGTAATGCCTCTGGTTGGATGAAAATATCTGCTGTTACTGATATTGATTCTGTAGAGGAAGGTTTATATACGTTAACTTCAGATTCCTCGGATTTTGATGTAAATAATACTAATATAAGTCTTTATAAAAATGTAGATTACACTCACCTTAATACTGGGTTTTTTAATGGTACTAAAAATTTGATTGACACAAACACTCAAGCTACAGGACATAATTACATTCTAAATGAATTTGCTATTGGTCAGGTTTATGGACTTCAATTTAACAGTGATTCGTTTGCTTATACAACTGCTCAGAAAAACTTTATGTTTAAGTTAAAGGCTGGTATTTACGAAAGAATGACAATACCATCAACTCAGTCACAAAAAGTTGCAGGATATAATAGAAAATCTACAGGCAATGGAGCTACACCACCTAATTTAGATTCTCAAGACTCTGTAGCTTTAAATGAAAGTACAATTAATTTAATTATTAATGTTCGTTGGAACAATTGGGCAAGAGCAACTTCAGGAGAAGATAACGGTTCAGAAATTACATTTACAACTGGAGGTAAATCTGGAGTGTTTAATTTGACAAATACTGATTTATTTTCAAGTAGTGTTGAGCCATCAAAATTTGCAATAACAGCTGCCAATAACGGTGATGGTAATTTTGTTACAGGTTCATTTGCTGCTTTTGGCTTTTCTAATGCAGACACTAAAGATGTAGCATTACATTATGACTGTAATATATCACTTACAACAAGTAAACTTTGGGGTGGTGCTTATGATAATTCTAAGATTACATCTGAATACCTTAATGATTGGGGTGTAGCTAAGTCTTCTTTTACAATGGATTCAAATGACTCAATTGGATGGAATATAGATGGTGATTATCCTCATATTACTCTTCCTAGTGCAAACTTTTATACTTTAAAACACCAACTAAGACCTAGTTATCCTGATTTGACACCACAAGAAAATGGTGTTAATACTTCCTTTCCTTCGTCTATATACACACAATTAAGTAATGTTCCAAACACTACTTCAGGTGCTACTAGTGTTATGGATGGTACTATAAATAAATCTCCAGTAACAAGTTGGTATAATGCTAGTAATGCTACAATTAACAACACGACTGGTAGTTTTCCTCTTAGCACGGCTATGGGCGTTAGAACAATGTATTCTGGACATAGAGGTGGAGTTTATGTAAACGAAAATGTTACTGTTCAAGCTTCTGGTTCTAGCACTAGTGCTGGTTGGTCAGCCCTTGCAGATACTATTGGTAGAGCTACTAATTCTATTAGTACCTCTACAAATTTATCTTATCCAGAAACACATATACAAGCGTCTTCTACTTTAGATAGCGGTAATGCTGCTGCTGCTGACCACATTACAGGTAATACTGACTATGTAACTGTTGGTATGAAAGTTTATTTAACTAATGAAAGTGGGGCTTATTTAGGTAAAGTATCTGCTATAACTAATTCTACTGCATTTAAAATAGATACTGCTATACTTGTTGCTAATCAAGGTCCTAATAAGACGTTATATTTTAAAGGAAATAAATCTTACAACACGTACACTCCTTATATAAAGAAAGCAGACAACTCACAACTTAGAGATTTTGTACCAAACAATAACATCTATAAGATGTTAAGTGCAGTTGCAGCAGTTGATGGTTCAGGTAAGTACGTTTCTTTTGGTAGAGTTCTTTTAACTAACCCAGGAGATAGTATTTTATATTTACATAGTATAGAGACTGGTACTAACTCTGGAATGTATGATTATAACATAAATGGTTTAACAAACAATAGTTCAGCTGACTTAGGGTATAAACCAAATACAAATGCTAACGACCCTGTTCTTTTGGTTTCTATACAAGGTGTAGATGGAAATGTCCACGGAACAGGAGGAACACCATCGTTTAATACAAAATATTCGTTTTACACAGAAAACGCTGCTAGTACTAGTACTGTTGGTGATTCTAATAGATGGTATTCAGATAACCCAACAACTTATTATAAAAATTTAGGAAGACAAAACGCTGTTGCAGTTCATTCTTTATTGGTTCATAAATATACTGGTGAATCTACCGTTAACAATTTTGAGAATCTTGCTAAAGACAATCAAGCTGGATATGGGGCTGGAGCATTAAATTTTACTCCAAGTTCTTCAAGTGGGCTTATAGAAAGACTTGATAAAGACCCTGCTTTAGAAGCCGACTCACTTACAACAATCACGGGATTGACTTTGGTAGGTGGGGCAAAAGTAAATCCTACTTTAAATATAAAAATGGAAATTCCTTTTGCTACATCTTCAGCAAATTCTTTTGGTAATTACCAGTCTTGGATGAGGATTGTATTTATGCCTGCAGATTATTATAATCACAGGTATTATAATACTACAAACGATGCGTTTGAAGTCTTAACACCTTCTGCTTACAACTCAAATGGTATTAGATTATATGAGTCTATTTATTTATTTAAAACTACAGTAGCTAATAATGCTCAAATAATAACAGCTGATGCAGAAGGTGATGCAGTTTCAAGTGGTCAGACTATAAACTTTGGGAATATAAGTATAGGTTAATATGCCTAGTTCTATTGAATGCGTAGCTAGTGTGTTTAATGGCTCTGGATTAAATCTAGAGCCAACACCTGCTAGGTATATGCAATTTGAAATTAAAAATACTACTAATCAAGATGTAACTATACATTCTGGATGCGTTATTCCTGCTATAAATTATGCAACATTTAGTAATTATTCTAAATTTAATTGGTATATACCGATAAGCCAGCAAAGTGGGGGTTCTTTTATAGCGAATTCTAATGAATATCCTTGGTCTGAAACCCCTTTAATACCTTTAACGGGTATTATAAATAATATAAGGTTAGTTAATTCTATTACTTTAAGTCCTTTTTCTAGCACCAACCAAGTGCTTCTTTTTAAGGTGTTATTTGCTCCTAATTCTCCAGCTAATTATATACATAATGCTGAATTAGTTTTAAAATACTCTACATTAAATTCTTTAATATTAGAATTTAAAGCTCAATTAGTAGGTGTTGTTCAAAATTCAGGTGCAATATCAGAATTTGATTGGAAGTCTTATCCAGAAATAGTTTTTTCTATAAACGGAATAGAAACTAGTAATATATTTAGCTTTACATGATATGCCAGACTTTACAGTATTAGAAATATCCGACGTAGAAGGTCAAAAAGCTTTATACCCTGCAGTTTTTTCAGCCCCAAACGTAGTATCTTCATACGAAAGTATAGATATAGTTTTCCCTAATACTCTAGGTAGTTCGGGAGAGGTTGATATTTCAGATTCAAATTATTTTGAAATACATACTAGGGTTTCTCCAGCTAGTTGGTCTATGTTCTGTTTAACTATAGATGTAGATGGAGATTATGATGATTCTAGTGGTTCTTTTGTTAATAGTAAAAACTTAAGTGTTTTAGGAGCTCAACAAAATCCTTCAGATAATATTATTATAGTAAAAGACAACCTTGGTAATTCTTATTTACCAGCATTTAATTTTAATGGAATTGGTAATTTTACTAATAATAAAGCTTATTTTATGAAATTAACAAATGCTCAATCTTTTAGCTTTAAAGGAAATCCTTTAAGTGAAGCTGATTCTAATGGAAATAGAGCTTACGGCAGTATTATTCCATTAAAAACTGGGTATAATTTAATAGGAAATCCATTACCTAATGTTGATGGACTAACAGGAGAAGAGTTTCAACACCCTACTTGGCCAATGATATTTAATGGAGTTACTAACTCTGATTTTAATAATGTCAACTTTCTTAACATTGAACAAGGTTTAAATGGTACATTAATTATTGTAAAGGATTTTCAAGGTAATGTTTATTTACCAAAATGGGGGTTTGATGGTATAGGGGTTTTAGTCGCTGGTCAAGGGTATCAATTAAAGATAGAGTATACAGGGTCTCAAACTAATTCTGGAAGTATAGAAATAACAATGTAACGATATGGGAAAGAGAAGAGGCAAGTTTTCAAGGTCAACAACTTTAAATGCTATTAGAGTGTCTAACGTTTTTACAGGAGTAACTGTTAGCCTTGCTGACCCTATTACTATTCCAGATAAGGTTGACGATATAGTATCTAAAGGTTCTGATTTTCAGGTTATTTTTATATATAACACGTTATATAATTTTTTTACTACTCTTGAGACTTCCTCATTAACAAGATTTAAGTTAAATATAATAAACAAACTAAAAGGTAGCCTTTTAGAGTACTATAGAAATAATGGGTACAGAGCTTTTTGGTTGGCTTTTTATAATAATGAAGGAGATTTAAATTTTAATGAAGAAAGTGCTGAAGTGGGTTTAAGTTATGCTGAAATATTGCAAGATATACAGAAATTTCAACAACACATATCTTTTGATATAAAACTTAAAGATTCTGGAGGGGTAACATACGCAAGCTCTGCGACTTTAAAGTATAATGAGTCAGTTACGTTGCCAAATAATTCTTATTCCTTTAGCGCACCTCTAAATGACTCCCTTACTACAGCTAAAGATGGTTTTGCAGCTAACGAAACAGTATTTTATCACTTGACTGATGATAGTGGTAATACAGTCCCTCTTACTGTTTCAGCTAGTCCTACAGTCGCAGCAAACTTAAGTCAAATAAGAGTGTCTTCTTTATCTATTAGTACACTAAACTTAAAAACATATAACAACTTATTATATACATTACTGTAATATGAAGATTAAAATAAAATCAATTAAAGTTACTGCTTTAAATAATAATATACAAGTAAAAGTAGTGTCAAAAAAAAATGTTAAATTAGCATTAAAATAAATAATATATAATGGCTAGTAAACTTTCAGCAGATATTGCACAAAAAATAGACATTACCGCAAGGAAAAATGATTCTTTTTACTTACAAATAACATTAACTAATACTGATGGTACTATATACAATATAGTAAGTGTAGGGGGTTCAAACTACGTTGCTTATATGGAAGTATATAACGCAAACGACGAAATGATTCTAGGGTTTAATTCTTTAGCTTCTAATTTTGGTGCTGGATATGTACAAGCTCAAATAATAACTGTAGTTGGTTCTACAGCTGTGCTTACTATAGACTCTCCTTCTACTAACATGGGTATAAGAGCTGGTTCTTATAAGTACAAATTATACGTTAAGGAGTCAACAGACAATCAAACAAACACAGTTATGTATGGAAAGTTTAAGATAGTAGATTTGTAATGTCTAATACAAAAATAAACATATCTCTTAAAGTTAAGTCACAGCCTACTGTAAATATTACTACCGTAGACAGTGGTACTTTGTCTGGTTCTGCTTTGGTTTCACCTACTATAAGTGTAGTTGCTACAGGGCCAATAGGAGTTGCTGGACCTCAAGGTGTTCAAGGAGAAACAAACATTCAAAACAGCTCTATTACTACAGCTAAAATAGCAAACAACGCTATTACTTCAGATAAAATAGCTGACAATACCATAGCAACTAATGATATAGGTAATCAACAAATAACTTCAGCTAAGCTAGGTACTAACTCAGTAACTACAGTTAAGATTACTAACAACGCTGTAACTTCTGCTAAAATAGCTGCAGATGCTATTAATGCAGGTCATATACAGGCTGGTACTGTAACTAGAGAGCTTATATCTGATGGTACTATTCAAGGAGGTAAGCTTGAGGACTTTACTGTTACTGAGGGTAAGATTGCAAACAACTCTCTTAGTACTATAAAATATCAAGAAAGAAGTATTACAGGTGCTAAGATAGAAACAAACCCAACTTTAACAGGCACAGTAACAGCAACTAATCTTACGTTAAATGGTAATATATCTTTAGCAGGAACTGTAGACGGTATAGATATAGCTTCAGCAGTTCCTTTAAATACTGCTAAGACGGGTATAACATCTGCTCAAGCCAATAATATAAATGCTATTAAAGTAAAGACAGATTATATATCGGTTACACAGGCTGTTAATTTAGATACTATAGAATCTAATGTCTCAACAAACAACAGTAAAGTATCATTTCCTGGATTAGGAACATCTTCTTCAACAGCATTAGCAGGTAATACTGCTTTACTACAATTAGGGACTAGCAGTTCAACTGCCCTTGCAGGTAACACTGCTCTACTTGCTTTAGGTACAAGTAGTTCAACTGCCTTAGCTGGTAATACAACTACAATTACTACTGGCCAAGCATCGGCTATAAGCGCAAATACATCTAAGTCTACAAACGTTACTACTAATCTAGGAGTTACTACAAGCGAGACTACAGTAATAGTGACTAGCTCTGATGGTAATAACGCTACTGTACCTGTAGCTACTACTAGCGTAGGTGGTGTTATGTCTAAAGCTATTTTTGACCAACACACTGCTAATGTTGCAAAGAATACAAATGTAGTTACTAATTTAGCAATCACAGGTTCGGCAGCAGCTAGAACAATAACATCTTCTGATGGTACTGATGCTGTAATTCCTTTAGGAACTACAAGTGTTTCTGGATTACTTAGTCCTGCGTTGTTTGATGAAATAGATGCAAACACAGCAAAAGTTTCTAATGTAGCAGGAAATCTTACTGTTACTGCGGTTGCTACTAAACTACAACTAAATACTTCGAACGGTTCTAATATATCAATTCCTGCAGCTACAAACACTGCTTGGGGTGCAATGTCAGATGATTTAGTTATAGCTTTAGAAGCGAACTCTGCTAAAGCAACAAATGTAGTTACTAACTTATCTGTAGCAAATAGTACAGGTGCTAGAGTAATAGCATCTTCAGATGGAACAGACGCTACTATACCAATAGCAACTGCCTCTGTAAGTGGGGTAATGTCAAAAGCAATATTTGATGAGCATGTATTAAACAATGCTAAGAATACAAATGTTGTTCAAACTACTATATCAGGTAATGCAGCTACAGCTACAGCTTTAACTACTGGTGATAAAGATATAACAGGAGATTTAAACCTTACAGGTTCTACTGATAAATTACTTATTAATAATACAGAAATAGCTCAAGTTGTTTCTAATGTAATTAATATTGGTCAGACGAATAGAGTTTTAAAATTAAATTCATCAGAGACGCAAATACTTTCATCTACAGGTGTACAATTAGGTCACGCAACTGACACTACTATAGCTAGAGTTTCAGCTGGTGTAGTATCAATAGAAGGTGTTAATATACAGAAAGAAAATGCTCACCATCACTTTATACATGCTGGGTTTTTTCTAAGCTTTCCTTTTGCAAGATACATACCGTTAAATGGTAGTTTGAATGAGCAAAATACTGCAACCTTATCTCCAGAGTATGTAAACTTTACGTTTCCGTATGACGGTTTTGTAAAGAAAATGATTCTTAGGAGTGAAACTAATATGGGTAGCACTAACTTAAAGCTATATAAAGGAGCTAGTGGTGCTACTGTAACTACAGTTTTAGGTAATGTTACTGCTGCTGTAGGTGCAAGTGCTGCAGTTTTATTTGATTTTAGTTCAGTAAGCAATGCCTATAGTAAAGGAGATACGATGGCTATAAAGGTTGACCCTACGGCTGACCCTGATGGTGGACAAAATATAACAATCGAATTAGTATTTGATTTAACAACATAATATGGCATTAGCAAGTAAAAAGTCAAACCCTATACACGACAAAGATGGGTCAGATAAAGTTAAACTTAAAGATGAGTTTGATGCTGGTCACATTGGTAAAATTGCAACTGCCCCTGATGAAGAGCCTGCGATTGCAGGAGTTATATATCAAATAGGTTTAGTACAAGAAGATGTAGATGAACTAAGAAGACATGTAGTTTCTGATGTTGTAGGCTCACGAGGCCCTAAAGGAGATGATGGTGATGCAGGCTCAGATGGTTCTAACGGTAACAATGGTAGCACAGGCTCTAGAGGGCCTACAGGTAACACAGGTGCAAGAGGAGCTGCTGGAGCTGCTGGAGCTGATGGTGGTGTATATGGAAACACAATTAAGATACTACCTACACAGTTTATGGGTAACGATGATGCTAGTTTAGAGCGTACCGTTATTGAGGATGATATAAGAAATAAGATAGGAGTTAGAGTGGTTAGCTCTGCACAAGAAATATTTGCATCTGTTGCTATACCAGAAGGTAAGAAAGTAACAGGGTATGCTGTATATTCTAGTAGTACTGTGGTAACTTTTTTAAATGGTGTAATTGCAACTACAGGAGTATTATCTGTAATAGGTAATGGAAACTCTGGTGCTGTTATAAATTTAAGAACAGCTTATAATTCAGCAGCAACTAACTATGTAGCTATAAAGGTTATAACAACAACAACATCACAAGTAATATACGGAGCAATAATAAATATAGCAGACATATAGCATGGCAACAATAAACACAGATATATCTCAAAAAATAGATATTGTAGTTAGAGAAAACAATAGTTCGATTATCAACTTAGTGATAGCTGATAGTAGTGGTTCTGCGTTTAACCTTACAGGATACACAACAACTTTCTCTGTTTATGATAACAACAACAGCAATGCTATAACATTATCTAATGGTAGTGGTATTGCAAATACTACAGGAGGTTCGGGAACATTAGATTCTACAGGTAAAATATCTATATCTATATCTACAACTAACAGTTCAATAAACCCTGGTACATATAAATACAAATTAGTATTAACAAAAAGTCCATCTATTCAAACATGGATGTACGGTAATTTTAAAGTAAATGCAGACTAGTAAAGACGAAAAAGAGAAAAATGAAGAAACTGCTAGACTCCAATGGGATAGCTGGTTAGTTGATTTAGAAGAACAAAAACAACCTGAGACTTGCGGGATTGATGATGATGACTGCGAAGCATGTGGTTCATAAACAAATTTAAAATAATTATATTTACAACAACTTAAAAATTAAGACAATGGCTTCAATACATGATTTAAACACAAGATTAACAGCTGCTAAAGGCACTGACATACATAAAGGTACAACTGTAACTACTGCTACTTCAGGTAAGTATTTTGGTTGTCAATTCTTAAATGATGGTACATACACTTTTATTATGGACGGAGTAACAAGTACTTCTATTCTAATAAACGGAGGGTGTGTATTGTTTGGGGATATAACATCTATGGATGCAGCAGATGCAGCAGATGCAGTAGCTTTATATAAAAACTAAACCATGAAAGGTGTAAAACATTATTTAAAAAATGGTACTGAATGGAAAGGTACTAGTCATAAAATGTCTAACGGTAAATTACATACAGGAAAGACGCATACAAAAACTAGTAAACCATTAGTTCACATGAAAGATTTATCTAAAGCAGTTAAAGCTAAATTAAAAAAATAGATAGACTATGGCTAGTAAAGGTTTGTACGCTAATATACACGCTAAACGCAAAAGAATAAAAGCGGGTAGTAAAGAAAAGATGCGCAAGAAAGGTAGCGATGGAGCTCCTACTAACGCAAATTTTAAACGAGCAAAAAAAACTGCAAAGAATTATAAAAATGGTGGTATGGTTAATTGTAATTTTGATAAACAACATGACTAATGCCTAGAAAAAAAGACACACCAATACGAAAAACTACTAAAGGTAAAGGAGCTAATTACAGACCTACTAAAAGTGGTGCTGGAATGACAGCTAAAGGTGTTAAGGCTTATAAGAAAGCTAATCCTGGTAGTAAACTTAAGACTGCCGTTACAGGCACAGTTAAGAAAGGTAGTAAGGCTGCGGGTAGAAGGAAGTCATATTGTGCTAGGTCTGCTGGTCAGTTAAAGAACAGTAGTGCTAAGACAAAGAATGACCCTGATTCAAGAATAAGACAAGCTAGAAGAAGATGGAAATGTTAAAGCAACTACTATATTTAATATTATTTTGTCCGTTAATAGCTAACGCACAATTATTAAAGTTTGCTACGTTCTATGCAAGTTTTTCAACAGGAGCTCCGTTTTCAGAAAACCAATCATTTATCGTTGATGGTGTAGCTGGTTCAGGACAGTTAGTAGAAATTACTAACGTAAGCAA
>CESJ01095497.1_pt1 | contig 17890 bp, 28 predicted proteins | sample 356311 | NCBI WGS metagenome assembly CESJ01 (sample SAMEA2621487, study PRJEB7988) | marine metagenome | biome: marine biome (ENVO:00000447); feature: surface water layer (ENVO:00002042); material: "saline water (ENVO:00002010), including plankton (ENVO:xxxxxxxx)" | depth 5 m
TGCAGCGTGCAACGGGGGGGAACCTCCAACCCCTATATGTCTAATAATTTTTGTATCTTTACCCAATGTACGAGATAGAATTACAGAATAGAATTGACGTAGGGTTTGTATTAGGATTTTCAATCTTCCCTTCAGATAAGGATTTTAATTATACTGAGTACATACTGTATTTAGGATTAATTAGTATACACTTAAAAACATATAAAGATGGACTATAGCGGATTAAAAGTAAAGGATGGCAGATTAATTAATGACCGTCCGGTAGGTAAAAGTGGTTTAGAGGAAGCTGCAGAGATACGCAAATCAATGAAGCGTAACGATAAGGTTAGCATAGTAGCTGACGGAATTGAGCGAGCTGAGATGCGAAAAGATATGAATAGTATTTTTCGAGTAAATCAAAAATAAACATTGTGTTTGGTGAATGAATTGATTGTGTAGTGACTTTCAATTCTCAAAGGAGGGGTGGTTCCCTCTTTTTTTTATTTAAACTCGACATATAATGTTGACTTAATGTTAACTTGATGTTGATATAAAAAACTTAAGTAATTGATTATTAATTACTTTGACGACAATGTTAACTTTTAACTTACTTTGTAGTGAAAAAAAATATATAAAGAGTATATATATATATATATATATAGGGAATCACTAACATTCGTCATTTTAACATTTGTGTTTTATAGTTAAAAAATATATTATATATTTGCATCAAATCAAATCAATAAAAAATGAATCAATCAAGTTACACTCCTAAGGAGTTGCATTTCTCAGACGAAGGTAGAGTTAAGTTATTTAAAGGTCTAGAGAAAATCACGAACGCAGTTAAGAGCACTCTTGGTCCTCAAGGTAATACAGTGCTTATAGAGTCTGAAGAACATTTATCGGGAATGACGGTTACTAAGGATGGAGTCACGGTGGCTAAATCTATTAGCTTGCTTGACCCTGTGGAGAACTTAGCAGTCAGAATAATGAAAGAGGCTGCGGAGAAGACTGCATTGTCTGCCGGTGATGGTACGACAACTGCTATTGTGTTATCTAACGCCTTAGTCCGTAATGGAGACGAGATGATTACTGATAAGCATAATAAGACAGCGGTCCTTAGAGAGCTTGTGAAAGGTACTGAGGTGGTTATTAAAAGCCTTAAGAAGATGAGTAAACCTGTTACAGATAAAACTCTAGCAAGTGTGGCTACTATATCAGCGAATAACGACTCTAAAATTGGAAACATAATAGCTGACGTATACAAAGAGGTTGGCGTAAACGGTATTGTTACAGTTGAGCGTTCACAAACACCCGACACACACTTTGAGACTACTATGGGAATCAAGGTAGACAGAGGTTACTCATCGAACTTGTTCATAAACAACCATAAGAAGGACGAGTGTATCTTTGATGGTGCTAGTGTTTTAGTTAGTGACGCTGAGATAACTAACATACTACAGATTGAGAATGTATTAAAGCCAATCATCCAAGACGGTGGTAAGCTATTGATTATTGCACCTTGCTCGACAAACGTAATTAACACGTTATCGGCAAACGTAATGAAGAACGGGTTAAAGATATGTTGTATTCAGCCACCTAACTTTGGTTATAAGCAGCACGAGCTAATGAACGATATTGCTTTATCGGTTGGGGCTACTTACTTCAGTGAGAAGACGGGTGATGACTTGAGTTTAATAATGCCTAGTGACTTGGGTAAGTCTAACAAGATTATAGTTGGTCGTGGTTCAACGATTATATTAAAGGACGATGACGTTGTTTCACAAAATGATATTGATGAGAGGGTTGAGCAGTTACACGGAGCACACGCTGCTTCAAGTACAAAGACTGAGCGTGAGTTTATCCTATCAAGGATAGCGTCACTTACCGGAGGTGTTGGTGTTATATACGTTGGTGGTCAGACTGATTTAGAGCACAAGGAGTTGTTTGACAGGGTTGATGACGCTGTATGTGCGGTACGTTCAGCTACGCTTGAGGGTATCTTACCCGGAGGTGGATTGGCACTTGAGAACATATCACGAAATATGGTAGAGTGTAAAGCAGATTGGTCTGAAGAGAAGAGGATTGCCTATGATATACTTGGTGACTCGTTGCTTGCCCCGATAAAAACAATACTAGAGAATGCAGGATTAGACTACTTAGATATATATAATAGTGACGAATGCATTAAAGGTTTTGGGTACGATGTAAAAAATAATATGTACGGTAATTTAATGAAGATGGGAGTTATTGACCCAATGAAGGTTACAAAGAACGCACTTCAAAATGCTGTGTCAGTAGCTGTCACACTATTAAGTACTAACGCTATTGTAACAATGGCACGAAGTTATGACACAAAAGATTAAATTATGAAACCAATAGGGAAATACATAGCAATCAAAGAAATCAAGGAAGAGGTAAAGACCAAGTCAGGTCTTCTTCTTTCCGGTGATGATGTTGATGGTATACGTTATAAGAAGGCAGTAGTCTCTGAGTCAGGTACTTCTGTTGAAGTAATTAGCAAAGGTGATACGATATACTACGATAGTAGAGCCGGTTACTCTATGTTTATAGAAGACGAGCAGTTTACTATTATTCAGGAGCACGATGTCGTTGTTGTCGTGTAGTAGCGTTTATCTCTTTAATAAAATTACGATACACTTTATCGGTGTACTTTACATTCTTGGCAAACATAGGATTGCCTGACAAGCTAGTGGGGATTTCTTCCCCACTTAGTTTTTTGTATATAGATGTAACGAGCCTCTTACTTTTATAGGAGAGCATATAAAGCGTCTTGGTGGGACCGCATCTTTTCCTGAACACTTGAATCCACCCATCCCTTAATAGCTTCTTAAAACGATGCTTATCCCAACTTAGGAGCTCATCGAACTCATCAAACTTATCCTTACCAAAATACCCTTCTGAATTTAGAAAAAGTATTACATCTAATTCACCTTGGTTTAGTTCGTACTTAGCTTTAACGAAGTATCTTATAACACGCCAATATTTTAGGTAGTCATTATTCATTTGATTTAATTTCGTAGATTTGTGCTAGCAAAGGTAAAATATTTTTTAGTTATCTTTGTAAAAACAAAAACATTACTATGAGAGATTTAAGTAAGCCGTTGGCTCCTACATTTGGAAATCCAATTAAGAAAAGAAAAGCTAAAGTAGCAAAAAAAGTTTTAAATTCTAGGGAGTCTAAAATGAGGGCAGAATTAGCTAATAAATCTAACAAGCCTAAGCTAAAAAGCGTAAAAGTAAAAAGTTCTAAGCTAGGTGAGCTTGTACAGGCAAAAGAAGGTATTGCAGAGAAAGTTACTTCAGGACCAAAGCTTATTAAGTACTATATGAGTCAAGGTATGTCCCTAAAACAAGCTACAGCTAAAATGGTTAGAGCTAAAACAGGTAAAAATAATTAATATGAAAAAGCAAGGTTACAATTCCCGATTAGATGAATCTATGGGAGCAAGAAATGGCAACAAGAGTCAGTCAATGAAATCTAGAAGAGATGAGTCGAAGGCTATGTCTAAGAAAGGTTCAGGTCACGCTTATGGTGGAGACAAGTCTATGTCATACGAGCATAAGTGTATTAAGGATGGTAAAGTAGGTCCTCACTTGACTTCAATAATTAAGAAGTAATGAGTAAGTTTATGCGTCTAGTCAATAAATTAGTTGACGATGGCAAATCACTTTCTGCTGCAAAAAAGATAGCTTACAGTATTGGAGTAAGTAAATACGGAAAAAAAGGAATGGCTGCAAAGTCTGCTGCAGGTCGTAATAAAAAATAAAGCTATGTACAAAAGAGATTTAAGTAAGCCTTTAGCATCTACATTTGGAGACCCACCTAAGAAAAAGAAATCATTTGGGGTCCTTAAGTCTGACGCTAACAAGCCTAAGAAGTCGGGTCCAAAGATGGAACCGGGTAAAAAACCTTTCACTAAAAATGGAATCACCTATACTTGGGATAGAAAAAATTCTGTTTACATGGGAGATTTAAAGGGTAGATAGATGAAATCGAAAGGACTAGGAGATACTGTAGAAAAGTTCACTAAAGCTACAGGAATAAAGTCTGTCGTAAACAAGATGGCGAAAGCTATTGGTAAAGAAGACTGCGGTTGTGGTCAAAGAAAGGATACATTAAACAGGGTTTTCCCATACAATAAAGATAAGAAATAATGGCATATCAAAAACTACAAGCCGGACGAGCATTAGCGGTAATACCTAGTGATACGATTAACATACCTAACATAGCGGCTGTGTCTGCTTCAGGAACAACAACGGCAGGTACGACAGATAAATTAACTGACACAGGTGGTGACTTTATAAACAAAAGAGTTTCTATTGGTGATATTATATATGCGGGTGCGGTTACAGCAACAGTAACCGCTATTGATAGTGCTACTATACTTAGCACTTCAGTTACTATACCAACTAATACAGCGTATACTATCTACTCACAGGCAAATAACCCTCAGAGCGGTTGTGTGTTATACTGTGGTGGTGAAGGAACAATTAAAGTTCTTACAGCGGGTGGTGATATAGTAGAGCTTGTAGGTATACCTACAGGATTGTTTATACCTGTTCAAGTTCTTAGAGTATTTAGTACTGTAACTACAGGAACGATAGCAACTAATATTGTAGCCCTTTGGTAAAATATGCAAATATCTATAGCAAATGCAATCCTAGTAGCACGTCTAGTAGGTAAATCTATTGTAAGACGAGGTTTAAAAATGTGGTTAGACTTTAAGAAGTCTAATATTCTAGGGTGTGAGTTGGTGGTTGATGGGGATTTCTTATTGACAGGAACACAAGCAGCTAGTGTGACAGGTGATTATTGGCAAACAGGCTCTGCTTGGACTATTGGTTCAGGTAGCGCTCATTACGATGGTACTTCTAACGGCTCTGAGTTAAGGCAATTTCCTGTATCTCCTTCTCTAAGTGCAGGAACAACTTTGCTATTATCGTTTACTATATCTAACGTACAGGCAGGAAAAACAGCTTTCTTTAAAATAGAAGTAAGTGGTGTTCCGATAATTGTTTTTGGTTACACAAACTTCAATGAGGGTTTTCATCAATTCACTTATACTTTAAGTGGTTCACAAGACCGTATTTTAATTGTTCCTTTAACAACCGGAACAGGTGGTACGTTTAGTATTAGTGATATAACCACAAAACAAGTAGCCCAATTCGCTCCTGACGAATCAAATAACTGTAACGAAGCTGAGTTGTATACAGGGAAGGCTTTGAGTTTTAATGGGAATGATGAGGTTTCTGACTTCGGAAATCCTAATATAAATTTGAAATCAATTTGCTTTTGGGTTAATTTGAGTACAACTTCTGAGCAGATATTTAATCTTACGTCTACGCACAATATAACTGCTTCTAGTGGCGTAATTACTTTAGGAGGTACTTGGTCAAAATCAAATATATATGTGAATGCAGTAGATACAGCTACGATAGGAACAACATTTACAAGAGTGGTAATTACAACGGACACTAATATACTTGTAAATGATTTAGAGTTTGCTAGAATTGGTTCAGATTATGGTGCTTTAAGTTTGGCGGATGTACAGATTTACGATGCTGAATTAAGTTTGGCTGATGCTTTAATTGATTACAACAATCCAAATGACCTTGTATTTAATAAAGGAGGTTCGATTGCTTTATCTAATTTAAAAGGGTATTGGGCATTATCCGAAGGTAGCGGTTCGATTACTTACGATAGTTCAGGACAAGGAAACAACGGAACAATTACAGGTGCTACATACGATGACCAACAAACTATAATTCCTCAGTTGGGGATGGTTGATTGGGCAAAGAGTACACCTGTTGCTACGGAAGTAACTTTAATAGAAGCACCTAATAATGTAGAATTTGACATTTTAGGTAACGCTTTAAGGTTAAGAGAGGGCGGGTTAAATTTAGATGGTACAGGTTATGCACAGGTTGCTGATGATGCTAGTTTAGATGTGACAACTGCGGTAACTTTAGAATGTTGGGTTAAGTGGAATACTGAAAACAGTAAAGGATTGATAGCTAAGTGGGGACCGGCAGGTGATAGGTCTTTCTTAATGCAAAAAGTTACTAATGGAGTGGATTTTTATTTATTTTCAAGTTCTTTTTTAGTTGCTAGTTCTGACTTAGTTACAGGTACGGGAGATTGGAAACACATAGCTTGTACTTACAATGGTAGTACGCAAACTGTATATATTAATGGTTCTGTAAGTGGAACTCCTGCTTCAAATTCGGGTAATATACGGGTAACAACAAGAGATGTAGAAATTGGTAGATATGATAGTAATAATTACTATAGCGATATCATAGACGAAATAAGAATATACAATATTTCACTAACAGCAACAGAAGTTTTAAACAACTATAAAGTAGGATTACCAAAACACTCTTAATTATGAAAGGAAATATATTTATATGCCTTAATGAGGCAACGTACAAAGGGTTAATACCTAAAGAACTAGAAGGACAATATGCTCGTCAAGTTTACGATATAGAAGATGATTTAGTTGAAATATTACCTACAACATTTGAAGAATTGGCTTCTGACAATAGAGTTAAGTTTGGGAATGTTATAGAACTTATAATATCTAAAGCTAAATATTATGTAATTGAACTAGATTGCTCTTGGTTGGGCGGTGAAGTTTCTGCTTTATTAGACTTAGGTTCAAAACTAACTTACCCCAACAATTGCTTAATGACAAATGCAGAAGCAATAAAGTTAGTTAGAGATAATCAACTTGAAATAAAATAGTATGTGGAATATATCAGCAACATTTAACTTCACAAACATAAAATATGTATGGACAGTAAAAGAAAAGCCTCAGCATTAAAAAGAGCAGGTGTATCAGGTCTTAATAAACCTAAACGAACACCAAGTCATCCAAAGAAATCACATATTGTTGTAACGAATTGTAATAATAAAGTAAAGACAATACGGTTTGGTGAGCAAGGTGCAAGTACTGCAGGAGCTCCAAAGAAAGGTGAAGGTTCAAAGATGAGTGCAAAGAGACGTTCGTTTAAAGCTCGGCACGCAAAAAACATAGCTAAAGGTAAATGCTCTGCTGCATATTGGGCTGACAAAGAAAAATGGTAATTATGAAAAAGGTAATTAGACAGTGGTTAGAAGCAATGATAAGCATAGTAAAAGATGGATAAGGACGTTATAAAAAACATGGCAGTAAACGGAGCTGCTATAGGTATGAGTTTTACAGAATTAGAACAAGTATTAAGACTTGCAGCTTTAGTTATAGGTCTTGCTTATACAATTTATAATTTTCATGTAGTATATAAAAAAAATGAGAGTAAGTAAGAACTTTTTATTGTCTGAACTAATAAGAAGTAGTACAGCTAAAAGATTAGATATAGATAATGAACCTACCAAAAAACACTTACGTAACTTGCAACGTACTGTTGATTTACTTTTACAGCCTCTTCGTGATGCTGTTGGTCCTATTCGGGTTAGTAGTGGTTATCGTTCCAAAGCACTTAATCGAGCAATTGGTGGTAGTTCTAAATCGCAACATTGCAAGGCTGAAGCTTTGGATTTGCAATATTGGGAAGACGGAATAATGAACAATAAGGTTATCTATGATTGGATTATAAAATCAGATATAGAGTTTGACCAAATGATAAACGAGTTTGATTTTTCTTGGATACATATATCTCTAGCAAAGAAAAAAAATAGAAGACAAGTACTTGAAGCGTTTAAAGACGAGGAAGGAGATACTAAATACAGATACGCAGATGATTAAGAATTTAATAGGAAAGCTAATCGGTCAAGCTTCAGAGATTATAGATGAAGTCGTTACAACGGATGAAGAAAGAGAGCAGCTTAAAAAGCAATTTAAAGAAGTTGTACAGAATCACGAAAGGGATATGTACGCTATTGAGGTTGAAGATAGAAAAAGTGCTAGAGTACTTTTCAAAGACGATAGTTATATACAGAAGATACTAGCAATAATATTCACATCGGCTTACTTTTTTTTATCGTACACGATGTTTGAGTATTTCGTTATGAATACAATAGAATTATCTGATTATGAGATAGGATTTATAAGCACGGTATTTGGAGCTATGTCAAGTAAGGTCAACACAATAGTTGATTTTTTCTTTGGAGGTTCATCTAAGAAATAATTACCTATATTTGTAGGAAACTAAATCTAATCAAATGGCAAATTTAACAAACGAGGAGTTAGAAACTCTTCAAGGTTCATTAAAAGAATTTAATAAGTGCAAGATGCAATTAGGTGAAACAGTCCTTCAGCAACAAGCTCTTATAAGTAAGATGGCGGGTCTTCGTGAGGAGTCTGCAGAGCAAGAAAGAAAGTTAATAGATAAATACGGTAAGGATTCTGTTATCAATATTGAGACGGGAGAGATAAAGCCACCTGAAGAAAAATAAGCTATGCCAAAGATAAGTTCATATACAACAACAGCACCTTCGTTTACAGATAAGTTAATCGGTACAGATACTACTGACAACTCAGCTACAAAAAACTTCTCTGTAAGTAGTGTGTTAGAATTAGGTAACCCTAATAGTTTCAACTTAGTACTTGAGTCTAATACAGGAGGCGATTCCCAACTTGCAAGTGCTACAAATACAGCGACTACAATATTGTTAGGTGATGCAAAATCAGGAACAGGAGTTGCTCTTGATAGTGCAGGAGACATAACTTTTTCAACTGAAGGTAAGTATTACGTGCAGTTATTAGTAAATTCAGGCTCTGTAAATGTTTCTCCAAATAACATTGTATCATCAATTTACTTTAATTCATTTAAAAATGGTGCTGAGTATGGTGATGCAATAGAAGATTCATTAGCTTTAGTAGTCGGACAGGTTTCTACAACAGAAGGGTTGTCAATTAATATTATATTAAATGCTGCAATAAATGATGTGCTAAATTTTAAGTTTTCAGTAAGCAATTTAATAATGGGACTTAGTTTTCAAGCTAGTATAGTTGGGTCTGTAAGAGCTGCCGCTATAAAAATTTATAAAATCTAATGGATATTCGTAAAATATCCGTAGGTCCGGACTACAAGTCGGGTGCTATGCACTACATTGTAGGTCAGGACATTTTAGGAGCGTCACATAAGATACATCTAATTCAATACGACAAAGGAACCTTGTCTTATAAGATTTGGATTCAACGTGAGGATGTTATAGTTTTGTGGAAGGAGTTTAACTCTAATATGCCAATTTCAATCGAATACAATATAAACTTCTAGTATGAGTAAAGATAAAGAGTGTAAATGTGGTGAAAACTGCAAGTGTACAGAAATGGATAATTGGCTAAATGATTTAGAGTCTAAGGAGCAACCGAAAGCTTGCAATATAGATGACGATGATTGTGAAGCTTGTGGTTCATAATGAAGTCTCCTTTTAATTTTATAGTAAGACCTATTGAGGGTAAACGATACAACAACACTAAGACTATTGGTGGGATGGAATTTATCGTTAACACCTCGGAAGAAGAACATAAGTTTTCTAATAGGCAAGCCACAGTAGTAGAAACTCCTGTAGGGTATGATGGTCCTATAAATATAGGCGATATACTTTTAGTTCACCATAACGTATTTAAGTTTTACAACGATATGAAGGGTAGACGTAAGAGTGGTAAAAGTTACTTTAAGGATGATTTATTCTTTGTAGATAGTGACCAATTCTATCTATATAAAAGAGATGGGAATTGGCATAGCCACGATAGGTTCTGTTTTGTTAAGCCTATAGATACGTTAGATAGCTTTATAGATAAGTCTTGTAAGTACGAACCACTTATGGGGGATATGGCATACCCAAACGAGTACCTTAAATCACAAGGTATTAATAAAGGTGATAGGATATACTTTACTCCTGATAGCGAATATGAGTTTACAATTGATGATGAGGTATTGTACAGAGTGTTTGACCATCAGATAACTATGAAGGCGTAGTATGGATTCTACAGAGTTAAGGAAAGAAATTATAGAAGCAGGTTATAAAGCTGTTAAGCAATTAATTAAAGTTGCTAAAGAAGAGATTATAAAGCCTGACCCTGAGGATGAGTTGGCTGCAGATAAGTTAAAGAATGCAGCAGCCTCTAAGAAACTATCTATATTTGATGCGTTTGAAATTCTTAAACGTATAGATACTGAAAAAGATAACATTAAATTAGAGTCTCAAGGACCTAATAGAACTGATACCAAACAAGGATTTGCAGAACGAAGGTCAAAATAGTTTATGCCGTATAGTACCTGACTATATACCTAAAGGACCACTATCTAAAAAGAATAGTAGTCACAGTTGGCTGTATGGTTATAACGAGAAATACGACTTTATAAATATATCTAAGACCGGACAGGTTGGCGATATAGTAGAAATATCAGGAGTTAAAATAGGTTTACCTAAAAGACCTGAGTTAACACCTCAGAGACACACTACAAAATCTCTTCAGTATTGGGAGCGTGAGGAGTTTCCTAAAGAGCTTCAAAAAATATCATCTATATTTCAATGGAACGAAATGCCTACCAACTTTAAAGATAGGTGGGTTGATTACATTGAGTCTGAGTTTGATAGAAGGGAAGAAGGATATTGGTTTATGAATAAAGGAGAGCCTACGTACATTACGGGTTCTCACTATATGTATCTTCAGTGGACAAGTATTGATGTGGGATACCCCGACTATCGTGAGGCTAACAGAGTATTCTTTATATTTTGGGAAGCTTGCAAGTCTGATAAGCGTTCATTTGGAATGACTTATCTAAAGATTAGACGTTCAGGGTTTTCTTTTATGGGCTCTTCAGAGGCTGTAAACTCAGGAACATTAGCAAAAGACGCAAGGGTAGGTATACTATCTAAGACGGGTTCTGATGCTAAGAAGATGTTTACGGATAAGGTTGTACCAATATCTAATAGGTTACCATTTTTCTTTAAACCTATACAAGATGGTATGGATAAACCTAAGACTGAATTAGCTTTTAGGATTCCTGCATCTAAGATTACAAAAAAGAATATGCACGAGGTTGCAGTTGATGAACTTGAAGGGTTAGATACCACGATAGATTGGAAAAACACGGACGATAACTCGTATGATGGTGAGAAGTTGTTACTTCTTGTACACGATGAGAGTGGTAAGTGGATTAAACCAAACAATATATTAAACAATTGGCGTGTTACTAAGACTTGTTTACGATTAGGTAGTAAGATAATAGGTAAGTGTATGATGGGTTCAACATCAAACGCACTATCAAAGGGTGGTAGTAACTACAAGAAGTTATACGAAGATTCAGATGTAAATAATAGAAACGCTAACGGTCAAACTAAAAGCGGTATGTATTCTTTATTTATACCAATGGAGTGGAATATGGAAGGATTCATAGACAAGCACGGTATGCCTGTCTTAACTAAGCCGACTAAATCCATACTAGGAGTAGATGATGAAATTATTTCTAATGGGGCTATAGATTATTGGAATGCAGAAGTTGATTCTCTTAAAAGTGATGCTGATGCGTTGAATGAATTTTACAGACAGTTCCCACGTACAGAATCACACGCATTTAGAGATGAAAGCAAGTCTTCATTGTTTAATCTTACTAAGATATATCAACAGATTGATTATAACGATTCAATGATAAAAGAACACCACGTTACGCAGGGTTCATTTCATTGGAAGGACGGGCAAAAAGATACAGAGGTTATATTTAGCCCCGATATAAGAGGTAGGTTTTTAGTAAGTTGGGTTCCTAACAAGTCCTTACAGAACAATATAATAACTAAAAAGGGAATGAAGTATCCCGGAAATGAGCACATAGGTTCTTTTGGATGTGACTCATATGATATATCAGGAACGGTTGGTGGTAAAGGCTCTAATGGTTCTTTGCACGGTCTTACTAAATTTAATATGGATGATGCTCCTAGTAGTGAATTTTTCTTGGAGTATATAGCTAGACCTCAGACTGCTGAGATATTCTTTGAAGAGGTTCTTATGGCGTGTGTATTCTATGGTATGCCAATACTTTGTGAAAACAATAAGCCACGATTGCTATACCACTTTAAGAATAGGGGTTATAGAGGTTACTCTATGAATAGACCTGACAAGCAGTTTAATAAATTATCTAAGACTGAAAAAGAGTTGGGAGGAATACCTAACTCATCTGAAGATGTTAAGCAATCACACGCTTCAGCTATTGAGTCTTACATAGAAAAGCATATAGGGTTAGATATGAGTGGTGCTTACAGGGATTCTGATGATATGGGTACTATGCCTTTTCCAAAAACCCTAGAAGATTGGGCAAGGTTTGATATTAACAACAGAACTAAGTTTGATGCTTCTATAAGTTCAGGGCTAGCTATAATGGCAAATCAAAAGCATACCTACCTTCCGGAGCAAAAACAGTCAAAAATTAGTATTACCTTTGGCAAGTATAACAACAAGGGGTCAATCAGTGAATTATTAAGATAGATGAAAGAGGTAAATATAAATATTGCGTCAGCAGGTTTTCCAAGTCAATTTGTATCTGATGCTGAAAAAGCTTCAGAAGAATTTGGATTACAAATAGGTCAAGCTATTCAGTATGAATGGTTTAAAAAAGATTCTAACAACTGTAAGTTTTACGACCAACAGAGAGACTTTAGAAGACTACGTCTATACGCTAGAGGTGAGCAATCTATTGCTAAATATAAAAACGAGTTAGCTGTTGATGGAGATTTATCATACCTTAATTTAGATTGGACTCCCGTTCCTATACTACCTAAGTTTGTTGACATAGTAGTTAACGGTATGTCGGGTAGATTATTTAAGGTAAATGCTTACGCTGAGGATTCTATGTCTCTATCTAAGAGAAGTAAGTATCAGGATATGATACAGGGTCAGATGGCAGCTAAGGAAGTTCTTACAACCATACAGGATAATACAGGGATGAATCCATTTACTATGGACCCTAATGACTTACCTGAAAATGACGAGGAACTTTCGCTTTATATGAACTTAAACTATAAGCCTGCAATTGAAATAGCTGAAGAAGAAGCTATTAATACATTGTTTGCTTCTAATAAATATATAGACCTACGTAAAAGGTTTGACTACGACCTTACTGTTTTGGGTATAGGTGTAGCAAAGCACGAGTTTTTACCGGGTTCAGGCGTAAAAATTAGCTACGTAGACCCTGCAAATGTAGTATACAGTTATACCGAAGACCCTCACTTTAAAGATTGTTTTTATTGGGGAGAGATTAAGACATTACCTATAGTAGAGCTAATGAAGATTGACCCTTCATTAACAAATGAAGACTTAGAAAAAATATCAAAGTACAGTCAGAGTTGGTACGACTACTATAACTCAGCTCAGATGTTCCAAGATAATATATTTTCTAGAGACTCAGCTACACTTTTATACTTTAATTATAAGACCACGAAAAAGATTGTATACAAAAAGAAGGTATATGATAATGGTGGTTCAAAGATGATTGAGAAGGATGACCAATTTAATCCACCACAAGAGATGATGGATGATGGTAACTTTGTAAAAGTTGAGAAGACAATTGATGTTTGGTACGATGGCGTTATGGTTATGGGTACTAACATTATACTTAAGTGGGAATTAGCTGAGAACATGGTTCGTCCTAAATCAGCTAGTCAGTATGCTATACCAAACTATGTAGCTGTTGCACCAAGAATGTATAAGGGAGTTATTGAATCATTAGTAAGAAGGATGATTCCTTTTGCTGATTTAATTCAGATGACACACTTAAAGCTGCAGCAAGTTATATCTAAGGTTGTTCCGGATGGTGTGTTTATAGATGCGGATGGGTTAAATGATGTAGACTTAGGTACAGGAAACGCTTACAACCCTGAAGACGCTTTAAGATTATACTTCCAAACAGGTAGTGTAATTGGTAGAAGCTATACTCAGGAAGGTGATTACAATCAAGGTAAAGTTCCTATCACTCAGTTAACATCAAGCTCAGGAGCTAGTAAGACTCAAATGCTTATTGGTAACTATAATCATTACTTAGGAATGATACGTGCTGTAACAGGCTTAAATGAGGCTAGAGACGGCTCTACACCTGACCCTAATTCTTTAGTTGGTGTAAATAAGTTGGCTGCATTAAATTCTAATACGGCTACAAGACATATACTTGACGCAAGTTTATTTATATACAGAAGTTTAGCTGAAGCTTTAACGTACAGAATATCTGACATTTTGCAGTACGCTGATTTTAAAGATGAGTTTGCTAATCAGATAGGAAAATATAATGTATCAATACTTCAAGACATTAACGACTTATATATATATGACTTTGGAATATTTATAGAGGTTTCACCTGATGAAGAAGAAAAATCACAGCTAGAGCAGAACATACAAATGGCTCTTTCTAAGGGTGATATAAATTTAGAGGATGCAATTGATATTAGAGAACTTAGAAATCTTAAGGTTGCTAATCAGCTACTTAAAGTTAAACGTATTAAGAAGCAAGAGCGAGACGAGAAGATGGCTATGCAACAGCAAGCTGTCACGGCTCAACAACAAATTAAGTCTCAACAAATGGCAGCTCAAACAGCTATGCAGAAGATACAGGCTGAGACTCAAGCCAAGATGCAGATTAAGCAAGCAGAGGTTGCTTTTGATATTGAGAGAATGAATAACGAAGCTCAACTAAAGTCTGTTCTTATGGATAAGGAATTTGACTTTAATATGCGTTTAAGAGATATATCAGAAAACGCTCTACAGAACCGAGAGAATCAACGTGAAGACGCTAAGAGTTCTCGTATAAGTCAGCAGAATACAGAACAAAGTAAATTAATAACTCAAAGAAAAAACAATCTTCCTCCTCAAACATTTGAGTCAAACGAGGATAGTTTAGATGGTTTTGATTTGTCTGAATTTTCACCTAGATAATATGGCGGCAAACGGAAGAACTAAAAAAAGCAAAAAGATATGCCCTTCAGGGATTGCTTGGGCTAAAAGAACATTTGATAGATACCCATCAGCATATGCAAATATGGCTGCAAGTAAATACTGTAAAGACCCTAACTACGCTAAAAGCTCTAAAAAATAAAACTATGGCATTTAAGATACATATGATGTATAAAGGTAAGCAAGCTATTAAAGCTCTTACAAATAAAGACCACTTATCTTTAAAGAAAAGAGGTTTTTCACATACAAAACCTAAGCCAAAAGCAAAGCCAAAATATTAATGGGTGCGTTAAAGAAGTGGAGAGACGAGAAGTGGGTTCGTATTAGTACTGATGGCTCTATTAAGGGAGCTTGTGGAACTAGTAAGAATAAGAATAATCCTGACCGTTGCTTACCGTTAGCTAAAGCTAATAGTATGTCTAAATCTGAGAGAGCTGCAACAGCTAAAAAGAAAAAGAAAAGTGGTAGAACTAAACAATTTGTATCTAACACCAAGGCAGGCAAGGTTACATCTAGGTTTGCTTAAATCGTATTAATTAATTGTTTAACTTTGCATAAAATCAAATCAAATGGATATTAAAGTAAGAGCACTCGATGATGTAGGTGAAAAATCTACAGCACAGGTTGAAGAAGAATTACTTCAGAAGCACGAAGATAAATTCGAAGACTCAACAAGTAATGAACAGGTTGTAGTCGAGCAACCACAAGAAGAGGTACAAGGGCTAACCGAAGACCAAGTTCTTTCACATATTAAAGAAAGATACAATAAGGAGTTTACATCAATGGATGATATCTTTGAAGAGCGAAATACTCAAGAAGAATTACCTGAAGATGTAGCAGCTTATTTTAAGTATAAAAAAGAAACAGGTCGAAGCATAAATGAATATGTTGAATTACAACGTAATTACGATGATGCAAATCCTGAGTCTTTGCTACGAGATTATCTTAAAACTACGGAGACTGCTCTAGACGATGACGATATACAGTCATTAATGGATGAGTACTCCTACGATGAAGACTTGGATGAAGAGTCACAGATTAAGAAAATTAAAGTAGCAAAGAAAAAAGCTATTGCTAAGGCTAAGAATTATTTCACAGAGCAACAAGAAATGTATAAGCAACCACTTGAGTCAAGGGGTAGTGGTGTTTCGGAAGGCGAAAAGGAGCAATACGAAAGCTATAAGCAATATTTAAACGAAGCGGCAACGCAAAAAGAGGAAACTAAAAGAAGGTCTGAGTGGTTTACACAAAAGACTGAAGAGGTATTTAACAATGATTTCAAAGGTTTTGATTTCAAGATTGGAGAAGACCAAATCACTTTTAGTCCCGGTAACGCAGAAGAAACTAAGAAGTTACACCAATCACCTATGACTTTTGTTAACAAGTATTTAGATGATAGTGGCTTAATGAAAGATGCTGCAGGTTACCATAAAGCGTTAGCGGCTGCAATGAACCCTGATAAGTTTGCTCAATATTTTTATGAGCAGGGTAAGTCGAATGCAACAGAGGATGTAATGAGGAAGACTAAGAACATTAATATGACAACTCGTAACACACCTGAAGTATCGTCTAAATCAGGAACACAGTTTAAGTCTTTAAATAACGACTCAGGTCGTGGTTTAAAGATTAGAAGTATTAAAAGAAAATAAATTTAAAAACTAGAAAAAATGGCAGGAGCTATTACAGGAAACGGATTTGACTTACAGCCAAGTTCGGAACAAGTTGCTTTAAGCAGCAATTATATTACAAATTTTGATTTCTTAAATCAGTATCTACCTGATACTTACGAGAAAGAATTTGAGCGTTATGGTAATCGTACCGTAGCATCTTTTTTACGTCTAGTTGGTGCAGAGATGCCTTCTAACTCTGACCTTATCAAATGGGCAGAACAAGGACGTTTACATACTAAGTATACCGATGTAACTACCCCGACAGCAGCAGCTGCTTCGACAGCAGTATGGACTATTGGTGATACTTTATTACCGGGTAGTGGAAGTATTGCAGTTCGTGTTGGTCAGACAGTTATGTTGACTAAAAACACAGGAGGTGCTAACCTTAAAGCTTTAGTTACAGTAGTAGATACAGCAGCGGGTACAATTACTCTTGCTTACTACGGAGCAAACCATACAGGTGTTGGTACAGATAAATACACAATGTTTATCTACGGTTCAGAATTTGCAAAAGGAACTCCGGGAATGGTAGGTTCTTTAGAAGCTGATGACGTATTCTTCGAAAATAAACCAATTATCCTTAAAGACCGTTACGCAGTATCAGGTTCTGATATGGCTCAAATTGGATGGGTTGAAGTGACAACTGAGAATGGTGCATCAGGATACCTTTGGTACTTGAAGTCAGAGCACGAAACTCGTTTACGTTTTGATGATTACTTAGAGACAGCTATGTTGGAAGCAGTTCCTGCATTAGTAGGTTCAGGTGCATCAGCAGCGATAGGGAATGGCACGGATGTAGCAAATGCTCCAACAGGTGCAGGTTCAGAAGGTGTATTCTATGTTGTAAACAACAGAGGTAATGTATGGTCAGGTGGGAACCCTAATGTATTAGGTGACTTTGATTCAATCATTCAACGTCTTGATAAGCAAGGTTCTATTGAGGAAAACGTAATATTCGTTGACCGTCAGTTTGGATTTGATATAGATGATATGTTAGCAGCACAAAACTCTTACGGAGCAGGTGGTACTTCATACGGTCTATTTGACAATGACGAAGAGATGGCATTGAACTTAGGATTCACAGGATTCCGTAGAGGTTATGACTTCTACAAGTCTGATTGGAAGTACTTGAATGACCCAACTATGCGTGGTGGTTTACCAACAGGTGCAGGTTCAGGTAGAATCAATGGACTTTTAGTTCCTGCAGGTTCAACATCTGTATATGACCAAATCTTAGGTAAGAACGCTAAGCGTCCTTTCTTACACGTTCGTTACAGAGCTTCAGAGACTGAAGACAGACGTTACAAGACTTGGATTACAGGTTCAGCAGGT
>CESJ01142797.1_pt1 | contig 17890 bp, 15 predicted proteins | sample 356311 | NCBI WGS metagenome assembly CESJ01 (sample SAMEA2621487, study PRJEB7988) | marine metagenome | biome: marine biome (ENVO:00000447); feature: surface water layer (ENVO:00002042); material: "saline water (ENVO:00002010), including plankton (ENVO:xxxxxxxx)" | depth 5 m
ATGATCGATACACTGTAGATTATTCATCACATGATCTAACACAAATCGGCTCATTCAAAGACAAGTACTGCCGAAAGTGCCAAGAATAAGCAGAAGGTCATCGACTGTGACATTTCCGTCTTCATTCACATCATTCTCACAAGAAAAACTGCACCCGAATTCACTTAATACGAGCAATAAATCCTGGACCGTCACGGCCCCATCTTCACTTAAGTCTGTGGTACAGTCCTGACTCACGTAACAATAGTTAGGTCCGTATACAGCATTTCCTAGGAAGAAAGAACATGCTGGTTCATCTTCAAAGCTGACATCTAGATTAAGCCAAACTCCATTTGATGGTATGTCAATAACATAAGTCGAACCTGACTCTTGCAATACAATAGAATTCCCATTTACTGTAAACCCGCCTGTTTCAGGCGCGCCTGTGTAATCAACCTTAAAGCTAACTGAGTAATCTCCTGTGGCTGGATTGCAATCTGTGTATGAAATAACTTCAATATTTGAAATATCACAAGGAATATCCGCACCAGTCCAAAATTCATATCCATGAGATCCATCACCTATATATTCAAAAGGAGGGAGAGCGTTAATGAAAGTGCCAGCTTCCCAAAAACCGAGGGATGAGCTAATGGATTCGTTGAAACTTCCTGAGCCTCCCCACTGAATGTAGTCCATGACCAAGTTGGTGGGTCCGTACAATTGTAAATCGCCCAATGTTTCGTCAGCGGACCAATTTGACCAAGCCAACTGAATCTCAGCACCTGCCTCTAAGTATAAATTTTGGCTGCCAGAAAGCTCATCAAAGGAATTGTACACTCCGTTAGAAGCGACTCCCCAACCACTGATGTCACCTCCACAGTCCGAAGTGTTCTTCACCCTAATTACATTGGAGTTGGGATTTACGTATTGCAAACGAATCAAAGCGCAGCACGGATCTCTCTGGGTGAAGCAATTGGGAAAGCTTGCAGAGCATGTTTCTTCGGTATTAACAAATACTTCAACGTCCACATTTTCACTGTTTGCGGGAGTATTTACTAAAGAGATGATCTGCGGGCTGTTGTTGATGGCGTGAAAGGTGCCGTTAACGTTAAAAAGACCTAAACTGGGAGGGTTTTCATAGGTAAGTACCAGCTGTTGCGTGTAGGAGTTCGTCAATGGATTGCATGCCAGTTGCTCTCCAGGCGAGATGTTAAGTATTTCACATACAGGAGGCTCCATATCACAAGTCGTGTAAATCGAATTAACAAGGCTTTGGAAAGAGCCTTGAACAGATTCAACTAAAGTGTGGTCAGGGCATACAGTATAGATCGTTGGGAAATATGAGTTTCCGTAAGCGTTAAAGATACCCTGTGCGTTGTCGAAAACCGGGTAAGGAGTCCCGGTTACCCAATCACCAATTGTATTTGGTCCATTGCCATATAGATCTGCAGAAGTAGTGGATCCGTCAGACTCCAAAGAAAACACGTAGACATCTCCTGTACCGCCTGGACCGTAGATATTCCAAATGTCATCTAAGATTCTACTTTCTTTGTAGTCCCAGCATGGTCCACACCACGTAGCGAAGAAATCAAGAATAACACTGTTTCCAGCATCTAGGAGTTCGTAGAGATTGTACTCTACACCATTAATGTCAGTAGCAGTAAAATCTGGTGCGATACTGCCGTTAGGCAATTGTGCTGAGCTATCCATTGATAGGATTGATAGGATAGCTAGTGAAAGTGTGCGAATATATTTTTTCATCATGGGTTAATTCAGATATTCACATACCAGAAATAAAAGATCTCATTGTCTTCAATTAGATTTGTAAGATAATACTATTTTGATTTATTGCGTTAATTTGATAGATTGATTGATTGATGCGATGAATCTATCACAATTTGATTGAGTTAAGACTTGGCAACACTCAGTTCGAGTTCTTCTCTTCGTCACAAAGTTTACGTCCACTGAGTGGGCATCTTTTTTACCCTCATGTTTGAGAGTTTGATGTGGTGATGAAAGTCAAGATGAATGAAACTAGACAACCGTTTTTTTTTATAAATACAGAATTCCTGATGATCACCTCTCCTTCACGCACTCTCCACTGGTTCCGAAACGATCTTCGTCTGGACGACAACCCCGCCTTGGCCTGTGCCTTGCAAAATGAAGAGGTTGTTCTAGTAGTTGTGTTAGATGAGCACTTTTGGGATCAAGATCGTTGGGGACATATTAAAACAGGTTCTTTTCGCACGCGCTTTCTTCTTGAGAGCATAGACGACTTGAAGAATTCCATCGCGCAGTTGGGAGGGAGTTTACTGGTTAAACAAGGCCGACCTCAAAAGATCTTGCCATCCTTAATGCAGACATGGTCATGCAACACGCTCACAGCTCAGGCGGAGCATACGCCAGAAGAGATTGATATCCAGGAATCTGTAGAGAGTGCTGTTTGTCAAGTAGGAGGGGTCTGTTCATGGATTGAAGGACAAACCCTGTTTCATCCAGAAGACATCCCGATGAAACTAGAGTCACTTCCAGACACTTTCACTCAGTTTCGAAAAAAGATAGAAAAACTCAGCGTGGTTCGCGATTGCATTTCTGCGCCAAAAACTCTTTGTTGTCCAAAGGACTTAATCTCAGATGATGTGCCAGTCCTAGGAGAGTTTCTGGCTACATTCGGTCTAACCAGTCCTACCTTAGACAGTAGGAGTGTCTTGCCTTTTAAGGGAGGAGCTTCAGAAGCAAGATTGAGACTAAAGTATTATTTTTGGGAAGCGAAACGTCTTGCTGTCTATAAGAAGACCAGAAATGGTCTTCTAGGGGCCGACTACAGCAGCAAGTTCAGTCCATGGCTTGCCCACGGATGCATCAGCCCTCGACGCATTGCAAGTGAAGTCTATCGTTTTGAGAGAAAATACGAAGCAAACAAAAGCACTTACTGGTTTGTTTTCGAGTTAATGTGGCGTGACTATTTTCGCTTTATAGCGATGAAATACGGGGTGCGCATCTTTCACCGCAAAGCGCTTAAGCCAGAAAGCGCTAGCCGAGAAATACGAAGTTCTGCTTTTATATCTTGGAAAAATGGACAAACGAAGGACAACTTTGTCAATGCCAATATGCGTGAACTTGCCCGAACGGGCTATATGAGCAACCGAGGCCGTCAAAATGTTGCCTCTTACTTGGTCCACGACCTTGGCATTGATTGGCGGCTTGGAGCATCGTGGTTTGAGCATATGTTGCTCGATTACGATCCAGCAAGTAACACAGGCAATTGGATTTACATTGCAGGGGTTGGGAATGACCCCCGTCCCAACCGCAAATTCAACACTCAACTCCAGGCAAATATGTACGATGGCAAAGGTAAATACCAAACACTTTGGAGCACAGATGCTTTGGAACTTGACGTACGTTGAATCTGATCCAAGCGTCAAACGAGCCATCGTCAAGAAATGACAACCATTTGGGAGAGGAATAGTCTCATTAAGCCTGGCGATTTAATCTTTGCCATTTTATGCTTGCCTATCGTTTATTTTTAGTGCACTTGAGATCAATCAATATGCAGTAAGTCAAACATTTTTTCTAGGTATTTTCAACTGAACATTCATCGATCAGTCTTTGGTTTTTGATGTCATAAAACCTTTGAACAAAGAGTTTGTGTGATGTAATGTTGTTGATTTTCAGTTTGAGAAGGTGTCGGGGAAATTGCATCACGAAATCATCTCCACTTTTCATGAAACTCAATTGTGAATACTTACAATACAAACAATATTCGTCATGGTGAAGTCTGAAATAGCCAGCGATTCCATAGGGTCGTATCTCAAAATTGATATTCACAGTGCCGTTTTCATTTTCCAGATCTATGATGTCTGGACTGAGCGATGTGATTTGATACTTGGGGGAACCAAAAACACGGTTTTTCAATTTATAAAAGATTGAAAAGCTGTTGCCTATTTCTTGATTTAGTTTGAGAACCTCCTTTTTTCTTTCAATGTTTAATCGAGAGAGCATTCGTTTAATAAGTTTAATTCGAGTTCCTTAAAATCAGTTGTTTTTATTCAAGTCAACATTGAAACATAAGATCACTTTTTTCTCATGTTGTAAAAGGTGTGTAGCTGTTCAAACTCTTGATGAATGAGAATTGCAGACCATTTTTTATTATGAATATTCTACAACCGTGTAGAGATGCAAATCTATAAAAAAAAACAATAAAAAAATAATGTGCGCTAGGCTTGTAACAAGAGTAAGAGTAACAATACCCAAACCAAAGATCAACCCTATAAAAATATTCCTTCTTGAGATTGATTTCCCTTTTATGTTTAATTGTGTCACAATTCAGGTTGTTTCAAAGGTTGTATTGGAATGTTAGAATTGTTGAATGGCCTCTTAAAATACCCTATGTGTGTGATTCCAATTTCACATTTAAATCCCATTGTTCCTTTATTGATAGCATGAACTCCCACATTTCGATCACAATACACCATTCAAATTACATGGATTAAAAATCGGTTTGAGCCGTGTGCAGTTTCTATCTTTACTGCATGCCAGTCCTTTTGTTAAAATCACTACATATTATCTTTATCGTGACTTGGTTTGCAGGGCTGTTTTATATTGTACGACTCTTTATCTACCAAAGAGAAGCTCAAGATAAGACCGATGTCGAGAAAAGAGTTCTGACGGATCAATTCAAAATAATGAGTAGTCGTTTGTGGTTAGGCATTACTTGGCCGTCTGCTATATTGACTGGAATTTTAGGGCCTTGGTTGTTGATAAAGCTTCCAGGTTACCTGAATCAACCATGGATGCATTTGAAGCTCTTCTTTGTTGTACTTCTGTATGTTTACCAAATTTATTGTCACAAGATCTTTAAAGATCAGCAGAAAGATCAGTATCACTTGGACTCAACTCAGTTGAGAATTTGGAACGAAGTGGCGACTCTTTTTTTGTTTGGAATTGTTTTTCTAGTCGTATTTAAGTCCTTGACAAATTGGACCATGTTCGGTATAGGAATGACTTCGTTATCTCTGTCTTTAATTGTTGCTATCTTTTTGTACAACAGAAAACGGAAGAAAACATTCTAAATAGTCATTGAGAACACCCTTGTGTTTGGAGCCTTTCTGATCAGGTGTAAATCAAACGCCATACAGACATTTCTGATGAAAGGACGACCTATTTCAAATACCTTAATGTAGTCTTTTCCAATTTCAATAAGTCCATCGTCTTCCATTTCACGAAGTCGCAACAAGGTGTCTTGAAGTTCTGGAAATTGCATCTTAGGATCTGCAAAGTCAGTTCGAAAATGGCACATGATATTTAGAATGTGCTTTCGAATGACGAGGTCCTCATCACTCAATATATGTCCCCTGAAAATAGGGATCTCGCCAGCCATTGCTTGACGCTCATATCCCTCTACAGTTTTTGTATTTTGAGCAAAACTGTACCAAGAATCACTGATAGAAGACATGCCGAGTCCGATCATCAGTTTCGTTTTCCCAGAAGTATACCCCATAAAGTTTCTGTGCAATGTTTTTTCATGCATAGAACGAGTTAAACCATCTGTAGGAAGTGCGAAATGATCCATTCCGATCTCTTCGTACCCCAACTCTAAGAAGCGCTTTTTACCGAATTCATAGAGAGATCGCTTTAGTTCATCTTTAGGAAGATCCGCTTCGCTGTATCCCCTTTGACCCAACCCCTTAATCCATGGAACGTGTGCATAGCTATAAAAAGCAATGCGTTCAGGCATCAACCTAGCTGTTTTTTCAATAGAATCAGTGATACTTTCAAGTGTCTGGTGTGGAAGACCAAAAACCAAATCATGGCTTACCGAGGTGTATCCCACTTCTCTACTCATATCTGTTACTGCCTTGACCTGTTCATAGGATTGCACACGGTTGATGGTTTTTTGTACAAGAGGATCATAATCTTGCACTCCAAAACTGTTTCTTTTAAACCCCAGATCATAAAGTGTTTTTAGATGCTCTTTTGTGGTATTTTGAGGATGCGCTTCAAAACTGAATTCATAGTTTTCAGTTTTTTCAGCTTTGCTCATAATCTGTTCTATAAGCTTGTTGAGGTTTTCAGGATTAAAAAATGTGGGTGTTCCTCCGCCAAGATGGATCTCTTTAATCCTTGGCGTTGCTCCAAAGACTTTGATATACGAATCCCACTCTTTAAGCACAGCATCGATGTAAGGTGATTCAACGCTGTGTCTTTTTGTGATTCTCTTGTGACAACCACAAAATGTGCACATGCTCTCGCAAAATGGAAGGTGTATGTAGAGGCTTATGCCTTCAGCATCGTTGCTTTCAGAAAACGATTTGGCTACTGAGTCGAGCCATTGTGTTTTGTTAATAGCGTCCTCACTCCAGTAAGGGACAGTAGGGTAGCTTGTGTACCTGGGACCCGGGATATTGTATTTCTGTAAGAGACTTTTCAAAGTTCTGTGTTTTTTAGAATTCTAACAGCATCTCTCGAAAAGTAAGTGGCAATTAAATCTGCACCAGCTCTTTTAAAGCTCAGTAGACTTTCAAGAATGACTGCATCTTCATCAATCCAACCTTTTTCTGCTGCTGCCTTAACCATGGCATATTCTCCACTAACATGGTAAGCTGAGACGGGAACCTCCGACACTTCTTTCACTCTTAAAACCATGTCAAGATAGGGCAGCCCAGGTTTAACCATAACGATATCGGCACCTTCTTCAATATCCAGCAAAGCCTCCTTGACACCTTCAATCGAATTTGCAGGATTCATTTGGTAGGTCTTCTTGTCGCCAAACCCCGGCTTAGAGTCCAGTGCATCACGAAATGGGCCATAGAAACTTGATGCATACTTTACGCTGTAACTCATAATTCCAGTGTTATGAAATCCCTCACTGTCAAGACGTTTTCGAATCGCAGCAATTCTTCCATCCATCATGTCACTGGGAGCGACGATGTCAGCACCTGCATGTGCATGACTTAAAGCTATTTCTGCCAGTACTTCAACAGTAGGGTCATTAACCACTTCACCATCCTGAACGATTCCGTCATGTCCCCATGAGGAATAGGGGTCTAGAGCTACATCTGTCATCACCACCATTTGAGGTACAGCAGACTTGATGGCTCTAACAGTTTGTTGCATGAGACCTTCAGCATTCATTGCCTCTTCACCTTTGTTGTCCTTTAAAGATTCTCGAACCTGTACAAATAAAAGCACGGACTTAAGTCCCATCCCATAGAGCTTTTTCACCTCTTCAATTGTAAGATCTAAGCTTTGCTTGAAGTACCCAGGCATGGACGGTATTTCATGTTCTTGTCCTTTCCCTTCAATGACAAATAGAGGTGTTATGAGGTCATTAAGGCTCAAGCGGTTTTCAGCGACTAAATCCCGCATTGATTGGTTCACTCTAAGTCTACGTGGACGCTTTAATCCATTCATGACTTGTAGTTTTTCACAGCATTTACGAAGGCTTGAGCGTTTTCTACAGGTATGTTGGGTAAGATTCCGTGGCCTAAGTTTGCAATGTATTTGTCTTTTCCAAATCGGTCGATCATGTCCTTGACACCTCTTTCGATTTCTGGAATCGGAGAGAGGAGTCTAGAGGGGTCAAAATTTCCTTGCAATGTTATGTTTCTATTCGAAAAAGCTCTCGCGTTTTCTGGAGTAATCGTCCAATCTACACCCAGAGCACTTGCACCGCTTGTCGCCATTTCTTCTAGTGCAAACCAACATCCCTTTCCAAAAACAATGACAGGAGCTTCTTCCTTCAAAGCATCAATGATTTGCTGGATATATGGCCATGAGAATACTTGATAATCTGCGGGTGAAAGCACACCGCCCCAGCTGTCAAATATTTGGACTGCATCAACACCGCTTCGGACTTTTGCTTTCAAATACATGATCGTCGTGTCTGTAATTTTCTGTAAGAGCTGATGCGCTGCCTCAGGTTGAGAAAAACAAAACCCTTTGGCTTTATTGAACGTCTTAGACCCATGACCTTCAACTGAATAGCACATTATTGTCCAAGGAGATCCCGCAAAACCTATCAGTGGAACTTCGTTGTCAAGTTCGGACTTGGTCATCTTAATGGCTTCCATCACATAATCCAACTTCTCTTCAACGTTGGGCACTCTGATTTTGTTGACATCAGCAGCTGAGCTGATAGGTTTTTGTAACCAAGGGCCGATGTCTGCTTTCATTTCGAATGGCAAATCCATCGCCTGTGGAACGACAAGAATGTCAGAGAAAAGTATCGCGGCATCGGTGCCTATTTGATGAATGGGCATCACCGTAATCTCCGTGGCCAATTCAGGAGTCCTGCAACGTGTAAAGAAATCATATTTGGCTTTGAGTTTCATGAAATCAGGCAAGTACCTCCCTGCTTGTCTCATCATCCAAACTGGAGGTCGGTCCACGCTTTCTCCTTTAAGAGCTCTTAAAAATAAATCGTTTTTCATCATATCCTTGTTTCTATAGCTTTGTCAACAACTGATTCTATCGTGGTAGTGTTAGATACATCAGCCTGTTTGATGTGTTTCAACACTTCACAACGTGTTGTGTTGCCAATGCAAATTGCGGTTCCGTCAAACGAGTTGTCGGCAAAAAAACTTTCAACACCACTGGGACTGAAAAACAAAACCAATGAGAAATATCCTGGTACCGCGGAGGGTGTAAGTAAGGTGTTGTAAGCTTCAATAATTTGAAGCTCTCCCCCCATCTCTTGAAACACTTCGTGAACACGATTCATCCGTCTCACCCCACAAATAAAGGTTGCAGTTTTATATTTTGAGGCGACATGGAGAGCCATTTCTTGAGAGTCTGAAAACACTCTAGAAACTTGCACGTCATTTGCCTCGATAGCAACCTGGGTTTTTTGACCAACACAATAAATGTCACGGCCATGTAAATCTATAAAATCTGCTGCATTTTTGCTGCTGATCATCACCGCTTGGTTGTCAATTTTCTGTTGTGCTTGACTCTTGACAATTTCAATAAAATCCATTTGAATCAAGTCAAAACCTGAGTCATGAATCTTTTCACATAATTCTTGGCTTAAGATTTTTGTTGATAGAATTCTAGGCTTATTTTTCATCAGCCTGTGATTTGATGTCCTTCATGAGTTCTTTTCCACCAGAGCTCAGAAGTTCTTGGGCATATATTTCACCCAATTCCATTCTTGCATCTTCGGATGTCTTTTCAATCTTCAGTTCAGTATGTCCATCTAATGAATTGATGATGCCCGTAAATCTAACATTATTTCCTTTAACAATTGCCAGAGCGCCAATAGGAGCAGTACATCCCCCTTCAAGGGTTTTTAAAAAGGCTCTCTCGATACTCACTGCGAGTTGCGATTCATGGTGATTTAGCCTGTTGACTTTCTGATTCAATTCAATGTCATCTGATTTGCCAACAATCACAAGAGCTCCTTGTGCCGGGGCTGGAACCATCCATTCTAAAACTTCAGCGTTTTCTGGCAAAATGTTGGTTCTCATGAGACCTGATTTGGCAAAAATAGCTCCCACATAGTCGCTTGAAGCAACCTTCTTCATTCTCGTATTGATGTTGCCTCGAATCCCCACAATTTCATGATTGGGATAACGATGAAGCCACTGTGCTTTTCTTCGAAGACTTCCCGTTGCAATAGCGTTGCTTCCTCCAGGACCTTTCACAAGGACGTCAAATGGGTTTTCACGTTCTAGAACAGCAAACTCAACAAGACCTTTGGGTAAAAGTGTTGGAACATCCTTCATGCTGTGAACGGCAATGTCGATGTCATTGCGAAGAAGAGCTGCATCAAGTGTCTTTGTGAAAACACCAGTGATGCCGATTTCATACAATGGCTTGTCAAGAATGAGGTCTCCCTGCGATTTAATTTTTACAATTGAGCACGCATGGTCTTCAGCTTCTAATAACGCTTTCACTTTGTTGGCTTGCCAAAGGGCCAGAACACTGTCTCGGGTGCCAATTCTAATCATTGTCTTGCTGTAATCCTTCTAGCTTGAAGATGTCTTGAATGGCTGCAATGTCAGATTCTGGTTTGGTGCTGTTGTTGCGCAAGTGATTGGCAATTTGCCCTGTTATCTTAAGTACAAGCTTGTCAGTGACTGCAACGATGTTTGAATGTTGCGATGCGTCCACATCTTTAAGAATCTTACTCAACTCGTTGTCTCTGTAACCTTTGATTTTTGTATTGAGCGCGTTTAAAACCGGAACAATCTTTCTCGAATCTAGCCATTCCTTGAATTCTGCATATTCTTCTTTGAGAATTTCTAAAGCCATTGGGAGGTGTGTAAGTCTGTCCGCAAGAACTTTGTTGGCCAGCTGACTTAATTCATCAAGATGTATGATCGTGACATGTTCTAAAGATTCAGCCTTGGGGTCTACGTTGCGAGGAAGGCTTAAATCGAGAATTAAAATCGGCTTTTTTCGATGCAGCATTTGGGGAGTTACAGTATACTCTTGAGCGCCAGTAGCAACAAACATAATGTCACACACGTCAATTTCATCCTGAAGTGAGGTGATGTCACGACTGACGACATTGTATTTTTTGCTAAGATTAATGGACTTTTCTTCGCTTCTGTTAATGAGTGTAATGCTGTTGTGCTTGGAGTGCTTGACCAGATTTTCGCATGTGTTGGAGCCCATTTTCCCAAGACCGAAAAGCATGATTTTTTTAGACTCCAATTCCTCTACATGATCTCTAATGTATTGAACTCCGCTAAACGCTACAGAGGTTGCTCCTGAACTTAAATGTGTTTCGCTTTTAATTCGCTTGCTGGCTTTGATGACAAAATTCACCAATCTGTGAAGAAGGGTATTGGAACTTTGAGTCTCCAGAGAAAGAGCAAAAGACTTTTTTACTTGACCGATGATTTCAAAGTCACCTATAATTTGGGAGTCTAAAGCACAGCCAACAGAGAACATGTGCTTGATAGCAGAAATGCCTTCTTTGACAAAAGCGATTTGATTGAGTATATCTAAAGAGCCTCCAGATATTTTTGACAAGACCTCTTGGAGTTTTGAGGATGTCAGTCCTTCACAATAGATTTCAGTTCTATTGCAAGTTGACATGACAAGAATATTATCTCCTCCCAATTGAAGAAGTTCGAGTATGACTTTCTTTTGAGAGTCTTTAGACAAACTGTAAAGGCCTCGAGTTTCAGTCTCGGTCTTTTTGTAAGATACTCCAATGACAATAAAGTCATTGATATTTTTGCTTTTGTGCATTGAGGCTTTTTATTACCTTGATAATACAAAAATACTTTGAATTTTAAGTGTGGAAATAACGTTGGTAGGACTTTTAATATCACAATAGGTTTTGGCTGATTTTAATTTATCTTTGTTGTATGTTTTACTGACTATTCCACCCTTATTGGTGGCATATTTATAACCAGTCTAAATAGTGAAAGAGCTGAAATTAAATATCGCTGAAAGTTCTTCGGAATTGTTCATGCTCGATGAGGGTTTGATTTTACTTAATATCAGTCAGTTAGATGAGCGTTGTAACTATCTTTTGCAAGAGTTGTCTGCAGAGTACATTCAATTTCATTTTGTGTTGGAAAAAAATGTCAAAGTCCACTTTAATCAAAAGAACTATTCCATAGATGTTCTTCAGGAGCAAAGTCTGCTGATTTACAACCCAACCCAAAATTTACCACTAGATATAGAGATCCCAACAGGCGGAAGAGTGATCTCTCTTTTTGTAAAAATCGTACTTTTTCATAGTTTTTTCTCAGAAGTGGCGAAAAACATCCCGTTTCTTAATGAAGAGCACAAGGACAAGAAATATTACAATCAAAGTCCCATCTCACCAGAAACGATACTTGTCTTAAATCAAATCAACAAATTTCATTTTCAGGACCACCTTCAGCCGCTTTATTTGAAAGGCAAGGCCTACGAATTGATTAGCGTGTATTTCAATCAAAGTGCCGAAGTGGTTAAATCTTGTCCATTTTTAATGGATGACGAGTATCTGTCTAAAGTCAAGAAGGCGAAGGACATTGTCCTTGATCGGATGATTGACCCACCTTCATTGGTCGAATTGTCTGAAGAAGTGGGCCTAAATCTGAAAAAATTGAAGCAAGGATTCAAGCAGGTCTATGGAAGTTCAGTCTTTACTTTTTTATTCAATTACAAGATGGAGTATTCTAGAAAGCTTTTAGACTCTGGAAAATTCAACATCAATGAGGTTGGTGGAAACTTGGGATACAGTTCTGCAAGTCATTTTATTACCTCGTTTAAAAAGAAATATGGCATTACGCCGAAACGTTACGTTACATCTCAAACCAATCTTCGTTAGTTGTGATGAGAGTATTACAAGTTGGGGTTCAAACTTTCAATCACTGTTGGATGCCAGAATTGGTTGAATTTTCGTTCATTCTAGGGCAATCTGTTTTGAATCAAGCTCGGGTCCAAGTGGGTCCAAAATTTTAAAGATATGCAAGCAAAAATAGGCGTGTTATTGGTGAATCTAGGAACACCTGATAGTCCTCGTACGAGAGATGTCCGAAGCTACCTTTTTCAGTTTTTGAATGACAAAAGAGTCATTGATATTTTTTGGATGTTAAGATTGATTTTAGTGAATGCGATTATCGTGCCTTTTCGCGCTCCCAAATCAGCGAAAATTTATCAAGATTTGTGGAGTGAAAAAGGATCGCCAATTATTTATCACACAGAAAGTGTATGTAAAAAATTACAATCTTCCTTGGGCGATGAGTATCATGTGGATTTTGGAATGCGGTATAAAAACCCTTCATTTAAAAAGATTTTATCAAGCTGGGAAGATAAAAATTTCAAGCAGATTATCATTTTACCTCTTTTTCCACAATATGCTTCTGCCACAAATGGTTCAGTGCTCGAATTGGCCATGGATGTCATCAAAAAGTGGTGGGTCATTCCAGAAATCAGTCTGGTTTCGCAATTTTTTGATCACGAATTGTTCCTTCAAGCTTGTGAAGAAAATGGAAGAAAATACAATTTTAAGGATTATGATCATGTATTGTTTAGTTTTCATGGACTTCCAGAAAGACATGTGGACAAGGTTTACAAAGATGGAATATGCAAGGATAATGATTGCGAAAATGGGATCAATGACGCCAATTTATTTTGTTATAAAGCGAGTTGTTATGAGACAGCAATTCAGTTGTCCAAACGATTTCAATTTAAAGAGTCAGATTTTACTGTTTGCTTCCAATCGAGGCTGGGTGGGGGATGGATTGAGCCATTTTCAGATGTTGTGATCGAAAATTTGGCCAAAGAAGGGAAGAAAAACATTTTGGTTTTCTCTCCCGCTTTTGTAGCAGATTGTCTTGAAACCATTATTGAAATAGGAGATGAATATCAAGAATTATTTGAAAAGTGTGGGGGTGAAAAAATACAACTTGTTGAAAGTTTAAACGACAGCGAAACTTGGGTTGAATGTTTAAAGCAAATCGTGTTAAAGCGAAGTGTTTAAACTAGCCCTCTTGTTTTTTATTCAAAAGAAAAAGACATCATGACCTCGTTGAGGTTTTTTTTATCACCCATTGCATGCATCAGACATTTCATCATATTTTTCTTTTTCGTGTGCCTCAAGAGCCGATGTTTATAACGATGTCGGATTTTTTCAAAAGGCTTCTACTTCCCCACATTAATTTCACAATACAGACCTATTCAAGATGAGATATCAGAGATCTTCCCAGCTGTTTAAGGATGCCAACTCTTCTATTCCTGGTGGCGTAAATTCGCCCGTTAGAGCTTTTAAATCCGTGGGTGGTACACCTGTGTTTATGCAAAGTGCTAAGGGAGCTATTTTACATGATGTTGATGGAAATCATTACATTGATTATATCAACTCATGGGGTCCGCAAATACTGGGTCATGCTTTTGACCCCGTGATTTCGGCAATCAAGGAAACTGCTGAAAAGGGTACATCCTTTGGGACACCTTCAGAAATCGAAGTTGAAATAGCCAATATGATTACATCGATGGTTCCAGGCATTGAGATGATTAGAATGGTTAATTCTGGAACTGAAGCATGTATGAGCGCCGTTCGGTTGGCCAGGGGTGTAACAGGAAGAGAGAAGATCATTAAATTTGCAGGTTGTTATCATGGTCATTCAGATGCTTTCCTCATTGCTGCAGGCTCAGGCGCCATGACTTTTGGAACTCCCAATAGCCCTGGAGTAACAAAGGGAACAGCCAAAGACACCTTGCTTGCTCAGTTTAACAACATCGATTCTGTTCGCAAAATTCTCATCGACCATGGACATGATGTTGCCACTCTCATTGTTGAGCCTGTTGCGGGAAATATGGGGTGTATTGCTCCAGCACCGGGCTTCTTAGAATCGCTTCGCACCCTTTGTGATGAATATGGTGTACTGCTTATTTTTGATGAAGTCATGTCAGGTTTTCGTGTTTCAGCAGGGGGTGCTCAAGAGCACTATGGTGTTACTGCTGACATTGTATGTTTCGGAAAAATTATTGGTGGCGGTCTGCCGGTGGGGGCTTTTGCCGGTCGGAAAGAAATCATGAACTATCTGGCACCTGCTGGTCCTGTATACCAGGCTGGGACACTTTCAGGCAATCCGTTGGCAATGGCAGCTGGATATACGATGGTGAAACATTTGCGAGATAATCCTAAGATATATTCTGATCTTGAAAAGACGTCTTCTGAAATAGAAGAAGGCATCCGTGCTGTTTTATCATCGAACAGTATTGCTCACACCATCAACCGAGTGGGGTCGATGATGAGTGTTCATTTCTGTGACAACCCTGTTGTTGATTTACAATCTGCTATGGTCGGTGACAACGATACTTTCAAAAGATTTTTTCATCACATGCTTAACAATGGAGTGTATCTTCCTCCCTCAGCTTTTGAGTCTTGGTTCGTATGTTCAGAGATCAACAGCTCAGAAGTTTCTCAAACCCTGGATGCGGTCAGTTCATTTAAGAACGATTAAGCTGATTCCTTGACTGGTTTAATACGCATTTGTATCTAGGTCAATCTTTTGGATGGAGTGTTTATAGACAGCCTGTTTATTGCCCCAAAGCATCAGAAAATATTTTTGTTGCCAAGCGCGGCATGGCACGTTGCCCCAACTCTTCCCATGTGATTACTTCACCTCCTACATGGGCAGCGAAGGACTCCATCGTGTCCTTGTCGGGAGCTTCCCATCCTTGAATAGTGGCCTCAATTTTGCGATGCGTTAACAGATGTGTGACGGGCTTCATGAGTTCTCCAAGAGAATGAAAATCTTTGGAGGGTGGCGTTTCAGGAAAGGCCCAAAGTTTAGCCCACACTCCTGTTTCAGGGCGTTGTATGGTGACTGTGAAATTTTGAAAGCGTGCAATATGCCATGTCAATTCCCATCGGATGGCTTTTTTTTTGGGTTTCTTGGTCGGAAGAACCCCCCACATCTCTGGTTGGAAGGCTGACACACAGCTGCTCGAAAGTGGGCAGCGGTCACACAAGGGGTTTCTCGGAGCGCAGACCAGTGCCCCCAGTTCCATTACCGCTTGGTTGTGGTTGCCTGGTGCGTTGTGATCAAGCCACGCATCTGCTACCTCTTGTACTTCTTTTGCCCCTTTTTTCCCGTCTACAGGGTCAGAAATGCCTGCCCAACGTGCGACCACTCTTTGAACGTTTCCATCAACGGCTGCAACAGCCTCGCCAAGCCCAATTGAAGCGATGGCCGCAGCAGTATAAGGTCCTACGCCTGGCAATGTGAGCCATGCAGCATGGGATTTTGGAAACTCTCCTGTCTCGTTGACGATTTTGGCTGCTTTGTGAAGATATCTAGCCCGTCTGTAGTAGCCAAGTCCCTCCCAAGCCTTCAAGACTTCATCTTCTGAAGCACGTGACAAATCGTCGACTGTTGGAAAGAGATCCATAAAAAGATGCCACTTGGGAATCCCTGTTTCCACGCGTGTCTGTTGCAACATAATTTCACTTAGCCATGTTCCGTAGAGTGATGGGGCGAGCCGCCAAGGCAAGTCTCGTGCATGGTCTGAATACCATGATTTCAAGCCTGATCTGGCGATTTGTATGTTGTTCAGGGTATTCATTTTGAAGCGGTAAAACAGCAAAGTCTACTTGAAAGGACTTGAGTTTTTACTTTTTAAAATCATCTGTTTATGTGTGCTTATTTACTGCTTTATGTTTAGTGAATGAGTGTGACACGTTTGAATCAGAGCTCGTCATTCATCTCTTTTTTGATTAAACTTATCTGTGCTGAGTTGCTTGTTAATCTGTTGCTGTTTTCTGATAGACCATGACAGCACTTGTTCGTCTTGTGTGAGATCAGATTGTCTCAGTGTTGTGTTTCATGCTTTCGTAAAGATAGCATCATCTTGAAAAGCAAAGTACCAGGGTGTCAGAATCAATCCCGATGTCACTCAAAAACATGCATTCAACACAAACGTGAAGTACCTTGACCTTCACCACAAAATAGAGTTCTTAAAATGTGTGGTGTGTGCTAATCTGAAGTTGATTTTTAGCCCAATTGTCTGTTGTTTGTTTCATGGCACCAACTTGAATTTTTAACCCAGATTTGATGACATATCCTGCAGCCACATATGTGCGGTTTCGGTCAAACAATTCCACAACTTCTTCAGGACCTATTTCACGCTCTCCATTGACAAATAGCTCATTGTAAAGGGCGAGATAAAAGGTGCCTTGAATCATTTCTTTTTCGTTTAAAGGTATGTTGATGAAAAGATTGTATCTGAATCTGGTCCTCATGCTTTGCCCTTCAACCCACCGTTGTTCATACCTAAACCTGTGGTTGCTGTGAATTCGACTGCTAAGTTTCACGGAATAAAGTGCTTCTTGATACACGCGATATTCACTTGTTGTGTTGTCACTTTCACCGAATTGACCGGTTGTTATTCTTCCACCTCCCAAAGTGAGTAATACATCAGACTTGTCTGGAGAGTAAGTCACTCCACCTCTTAAAAGCAATTGCTCAAGATCGCCTCCTACATTCCAATTTCGGTGTTGTAGATCGCCTTGTATCCCCCAATTGCTTTCGTTGATGTTTGTTTTGAATAAATACATATACCAAGCACCGTTTTGATCTTCATCGATCTGTCCATAACTAAGTGTTGTAAGAAAGCAGAAAACAGCAGAAATAAATAGTTTCATCCTTAAAGTTTAAGCGGTAAAATTTACAGTATAAATTCAGTGTGCTTCATGTCATTGACATCTGCACATCTGTTGGAGTGGTTGGATCAACAGGTGCTAACGAGAGAACAGGTTGATGCTACTTTCGGATGCTCGATATCCCACCATCAATGGTAAATATTTGACCAGTAATCCACTTGGAATCTGAGCTTATGAGGTGTTTGGCAAATTTCGAGATGTCACTCACATCACCGATTGCTTGGAGTGGATGTCTTTTTGCATTGATGTCTATTTTAGCTTCAGAGTTCAACAAGCTGCTTGAAAGTGGTGTTTTCGTTAATGAAGGAGCAATGGCATTAACTCTCATTTTTGGAGACAATTCAGCAGCAAGTGTTCTTGTTAAAGATTCAATGGCTCCTTTCGAAATTGCAACTTGAGTGTGAAATGGGAATCCGCTATTTGCCGCAACTGAGGAAAAAAGCACAATTGAAGCTTGTTCAGATTTCATGAGATTCTTTCTAATTGCTTTCAATATTTTTAAAAATCCGGTAACATTTAATCTCAGGTCGTCTATGATTTCCTCTTCGCTTATTCTGTGAAAAGGTTTTAAAACAATGCTCCCGGGACAGTAGACAAGACCATCAATAACATCAGGCAATTGAAGGTCATCAATCGAGTCATGCAACACATCAAATTTTTGATATGTAACGTTCGTGAAATCACTCTGGATGTTTTTGTTATATGTGCTGTATACATTGTATTCAGAACAAAGATCTCCAACTAGACTTTGTCCAATTCCGGTTGATCCTCCAACAACTAAAATATTCTTCATTT
>CESJ01064128.1_pt1 | contig 17543 bp, 11 predicted proteins | sample 356311 | NCBI WGS metagenome assembly CESJ01 (sample SAMEA2621487, study PRJEB7988) | marine metagenome | biome: marine biome (ENVO:00000447); feature: surface water layer (ENVO:00002042); material: "saline water (ENVO:00002010), including plankton (ENVO:xxxxxxxx)" | depth 5 m
AGTGTTCCATCAACAACAACTGGTCCACTCGCTGCTGGAGCAGGAAGTTTTGTTTGTTTTAAAAGACTTCCATCAAAGGGATTGAATTCACGCATCTGTCCATCGGACGACATAATAATTAAACGCCCACCAGCTAGTATAGGGCCATAATGCACATATATTTTAGAGCGCTTTTTAACATCTTTTTTGGTAAAATGTGGCAACGGTGTTGACCAAATAAGCGCTCCATCGTCGGCTGACAAACGAAGCAGAAGGCCTTCGTCGTTCACAGAGAACAAGGATCTTCCACCTAACGTTAGCATGCCTTGACTACCATGTTTGGAAGTCCAAATTCTGCGTCCATCATCCAGATCAAGAGCCACCATTCTTCCTGCCGAATTAGCTAGATATACTCGCTCCCCATCTATAACCGGTTGTCCGGTTAAATCAGTTACTTGAGCACTGGCGCGACCAAGGCGGGCACCCGACAAAACCGAAGCCCAATTACGCAGTCCACCTTTTCTAAACGTAGAAAATACTTCGCCAGATCCAAATGGAAAAAGAGCCCATTTAGAAGTTACTGCGGGACCCGGTCCGCCAACAATGCTCGACAACACTTCTGGTCCCGTTATTTGCCATTTAACGCGTCCGGTTTCGGCGTCAATCGCCCAGGCTGCGCCGTCGCGTGCAGATAAATAAAGAAGACCACGATATACTGTTGGGGACGAGCTTCCAAAGCTGGACAAATTTTGTCGCCAAATTTCATTACCATTTTTGACATCTAGCGCAAGAACTGCACCAAAACCTGTGGTTGCAAAAACTTTGTCGCCCACCACAGCGATGCCACCGCCCGAAACGTCTTCATGATCAGTGACGTCTGCCGCAAGATTTTTTTGCCACAAAACTGAGCCGTTAAGGTCTGTCGCAGATAGCGTCACTTTACTATCAAGCGTAAAAATTAGTCCTCCCCGAACAATAGGCGAAGACGAAATTTGGTACTTTCTATCGTTTCCGGCTCCAACAGAGGCGGTCCATTGCAATTCCAATACCTCACCTAATTCGAGATGTCCTGGATTGTGCTGGGCGTTACCGCCCTGATGAGTCCATTCCTTGTTTCGCGTCGCAGTTGAAAGACTTAACGATGGAATATTTTCTATGACAAATCGCGCAGCGCGCGGTTTGATGCCATCTAATGTGTGGCGATCACCAGGTAAAATAACTTCGCTCGCTGCGCATCCCATAAGTGAGAATAAGGCGCATGCGCAGATAAAAGTCCCGATTTTCATACCATTAACCCATTTTAAGTCGTTAACCTCAATTTTCAAGAACAGAACTCGTTGCAGGCCCTAAATTAGGAGTTTCGCCTAAAGCTACAATCAGTTCTGCCATCCGCTGCATTTGTGCGCGGGAGGTTCCAGCATCTTGAATGTGCGCTTGCAGCAGAGCCAATGCTTCAGCTTTGTTACCACGCTGCAATTCAACTGCTATTAAAAGCTCCATGGCAGGAGCGCGATATCTATTGCCAGGCTCAGAAAGCGTAGTCAGAATTATTACAGCTTCATCAGTCGAAACAGCACCTGGGATCATTGTGAGTTTCAGACGACCCAATTCACGAATATATTCAGACTGATTTGGATCTTTTGATATCTTTTCAAGCAACTTTACAGATTGATCTGTCTCCATACCTGCAACCAAAAATGCCACTGCTACATTTGCACTATCTTCAAAACTAATGGAGTTAAATTCCTTCGTGCGTGTTTCAACATCTTCTATTTCTAATGCTGCTAAAAGCTTATCACCTCGGTTTTGCGCTTCAGTTTCAGCTAAAGTCTTCGCCCACTCATTATAAGCAGTACCACTAACAATTGCGACTATAGCAAGCGCTGGGATCCATCCATAACGGCGAAATAATTTAAAAAGTCGGTCACGACGAACGTCCTCTGTTACTTCGGCGATAAAACTATCTGTTTCGGACATAATAAACTCACTATAAAATCGTTAACTTGGTATAGTCAAAACCACCCGGACGCCACAAGCCCCCCACAACCTAAGATTGTGACAAAGCAGCCATAAACTACAAAATACTGTCCTTTTATTATGCCAAGGTACTCAAAAAAGCCTGAAGATCACTTGTGGAATACTCAGATTGTCATAAATAGTTCTCAGGAATTGGGGATTAGGCCCCGGTTTAATTCGATGAGGCAATCAATGCGCGTTTTTTCAATTGTGACAGCACTAATGGTAGCAGCCATTATTTATATCTTTGTTTTTCAAAGAGAGCTTATTTACAATTTCAGTGCCTCTCAATCAGATCAGGAAAGTGAAGTCAGACAGACGAGTGTGACAGCAGTTCAAGCTAAGCAGATTAAAGAGAAAAAAATTGTTTCTGTTGTTGTTCTTAAATCACATGCAACACGGGTAGACAGCACAGTATTAGTGCGGGGTGAAACGCGTGCCGCGCGTCAAGTGAATTTGATGGCTGAAACCAGTGGCAGTGTAGTTTCGACGCCCTTGCGAAAAGGATCATTCGTTTCAGCCGGCCAACCTATGTGCGAAATTGATGCTGGTACACGAGGAGCATCACTCGCCGAAACAAAAGCGAGCCTTGCAGTGGCACGCGCACGCGTTCCTGAAGCGGAAGCTCGTGTTGTGGAAGCTAAAGCCCGCCTGGACGAAGCATTAATAAACGACCGTGCTGCAATCAAGTTGTCTAAAGGAGGATTTGCCTCTGAAACTCGGGTTGCCAGCACGATGGCAGCTACGCAAACGGCGCGCGCAGGCGTTGCAGCGGCACAGTCTGGACTTCAATCCACGATTGCGGGAATTCAGAGCGCAGAAGCTGCAGTCGCATCCGCTGACAAAGAAATTGAACGCCTTGTAATTCACGCTTCTTTCGACGGAATTTTGGAATCTGACACCGCAGAATTAGGCAGCCTCATGCAAACCGGCACTCTTTGCGCAACGGTTATTCAGCTCGATCCTATTAAATTGGTCGGCTTTGTCCCAGAACTTGAAGTCAATAGGATACAAGTAGGAGCTCTTGCAGGCACACGTTTGGCAGATGGAACAGATGTGCGCGGTAAAATCACCTTTATTTCGCGCGCAGCAGACAAGCTAACTCGTACATTTCAAATTGAAGTAACCCTGCCAAACCCCGACTTAAGAATACGAGATGGGCAAACAGCAGAAATTATTATCACAGCTGAAGGTAAACAGGCTCACTTACTTCCTGGATCATCTTTGACACTGAACAATGCCGGCACCCTCGGCGTACGGCTAGTTGGGCTGGACAACATAGTTTCGTTTGTACCGGTAAAGTTATTGCGTGATACAATCAACGGTGTTTGGGTCTCTGGACTAGGTCCTGAAGCCGATGTGATTATCGTTGGGCAAGAGTTCGTAGTTGCGGGAGTGGTAGTGAATCCAAGTTATAAGGAGACCTCAAAATGATAGGGCTAGTCGATTGGGCCACATCCCGTGCCCGGATGGTTATTGCATTTATCGTGTTGTCTTTAGCCATTGGGGCATTTGCCTATGCAATCTTACCAAAAGAAGGCGAGCCCGACATTGAAATTCCTGCTCTTATCATCTCTATGCCTTTCCAAGGCATCTCTGCTGAAGATAGTGAAAAACTCCTGATCAAACCTATGGAAACCCAGCTATCTGACCTTGATGGCTTAAAAAAAATGACCGCGACTGCCGTTGATGGTTATGCAAATATGGTCCTGGAGTTTGAATTTGGCTGGGACAAATCCAAAATCATGGCGGACGTGCGTGACCGCATGAACAATGCCCAGGCTAGTTTCCCAAACGGAGGTGATAGCTATTCCATCAATGAATTCAATTTCTCAGAATTTCCAATCATCATAGTCTCCTTATCTGGTTCAATACCTGAACGCACATTACTGCAAGTCGCGAAAGAGTTGCAGGATCGAGTTGAAGCACTCGAACCCGTATTAAGCGCCGCACTTACTGGACACCGTGACGAAATGCTTGAGGTTTTAATCGACCCATTAAAGTTGGAATCCTACAACGTAACAGCAGGCGAATTGATAAATGTCGTCGTGAACAATAACCAATTGATACCCGCCGGTACTGTGAACACAGAAAGTTCCAATTTTGCGGTTAAAATTCCATCTTCATTTGACGAGCCAGTAGATATATACAATTTGCCTGTTAAAACTAATGGTGATCGCGTGGTGACGCTCGGAGACATAGCCGATATCAGACTAACATTTGCTGATCGCTCCGGAACAGCTCGGTTCAACGGTGAAACAACCGTCGCAATTCAAGTCGTAAAGCGGAAAGGCTTCAATCTTATAGATACAGCAAATTTGGTTCGGGAGGAAATCAAAAAGCAAACTGCACTTTGGCCTACTGAATTACAAAATGCGATACGTGTGAGCACTTCGAATGACCAATCGCGTAACGTAGATAGCATGGTAAAACAGCTAGAGGGCTCGGTGCTTACCGCCATTGCCTTAGTGATGATTGTTGTACTTGCAGCTCTAGGTTCACGCCCAGCTTTCTTGGTTGGTTTTGCCATACCGACGTCTTTCCTTTTGTGTTTTGCCTTCTTGGCAGTCATGGGCATATCAATCTCGAATATTGTTATGTTCGGTCTTATTTTGGCTGTGGGCATGTTGGTAGACGGAGCAATCGTTGTAGTTGAATATGCGGACAAACGTATCACCGAAGGAGCAGGTCCCATGGAAGCATATGGGGACGCGGCAAAACGAATGTTCTGGCCAATTGTGTCTTCGACTGCGACCACCCTTTGTGCCTTCCTTCCAATGCTTTTTTGGCCAGGCGTACCGGGTCAATTTATGGGCATGCTACCTGTTACACTCATTTTCGTACTATCCGCCTCACTGGTTGTGGCGCTTATATATCTCCCAGTACTTGGGGGCGTTTCTGGCCGCGTTAGCCGAACATTTGCTAATTTATCCAATGCTTTGAGGGTTGTCCCATGGTGGCTTCGAGTATTTTTAGTCCCAGCTGCGTTGTACCTATTGTTTGTCGGCGCGATGCAACTACTCAACCCTTCGTATCTTTACGGAGATCAGCAACTTGAAGGTATTTGGGGTACTGTGGCCAATATCATATTCTTCCTAGTGACAGCTTTCTTAGCATCAATCGTAATGGGATCGGTGGAAGTGCGTTGGAATAAACGTAAAATCCACAGCGGCCACCGTCGTACTATGTTTGGGTATTTCATAAAATTTATCACAGGCAATCCAATTATGCCTATTGTGACTTTAGTGGGTGTAATCGCATTCGTGATAGCGACATTTCAATACTTCGGCGCAAACAATAAAGGCGTTGAATTCTTTGTTGAAACTGAACCTGAGCAAGCGATTGTCTATGTACAGGCCAGAGGAAATTTATCAATCAGTGAAAAAGATGCATTGATGCGGCAAGCTGAGAATATAATAATTAGTACGCCAGGCGTTCAAAGCACCTTTGCTTTTGCTGGTAATGGCGGATTAAACGCCAACACAGGTGGCGCAGGGGCGCCACTTGATACGATTGGACAAGCTCAGATCGAATTGATTCCCTGGGGAGACCGCCCCTCAGTCGAAACCACTTCAAATATTTTTGGGTTTATTCCATGGACGTCGTCTGAAATGGATAAAGTGTATAGTGGCAACCAGGTGATAAGAAACCTACAAGCTAGATTGGATACAATTCCAGGTATTCAAACCCAAATTTTGAACCTTGCTATGGGTCCTGCCTCGGCAAAACCTGTACATCTGCGTTTAAAGGGTGAGAACTGGGATGATTTACTTGCAGCAACTGAGTTAGCACGCCAGACCTTCGAGACTACTAAGGGTCTCATCGCAATCGAAGATACATTACCTTTGCCCGGCATTGATTGGCAAATTGATGTGGATGTTGAAAAAGCTGGGCGCTACGGGGCTGATGTAGCAACAGTTGGAGGAATGGTACAACTTGTTACGCGTGGATTATTTTTGGATACGATGCGTGTGGATAGCTCAGACGAAGAAATTGAAATTAGGGTTCGGTTGCCAGAAAAGGATCGTGTGTTGTCGACGCTTGATACGTTAAAAGTCCGGACACCAAATGGATTGATACCCCTTTCTAATTTTATATCTCGCCATCCTGTAGCAAAGTTGGGGCAAATTAATAGGGTTGATCAGCAACGCTATTTTGATATTAAAGCTGGCGTTGAAACCGGTTTAACCAAGATAATCACTGATGCCGATGGGGTGTCATCTGACATGCCTCTTAACCCCAACGAACGTATATCGTTGATAACTGAATGGCTTGAAACCTCTCCACTGCCGCAAGGCATTGAATGGGAATGGACTGGCGACCAGGAGGATCAAGCCGAAAGTGGAGCCTTCTTGCAAAATGCCTTTATTGGTGCGTTGGGTTTGATGTTTATCATTTTGTTGGCCCAATTCAACTCAATCTACAATTCAGTTCTAGTCTTATTGGCAGTGATTTTGTCAACGACGGGCGTCTTGATTGGTATGTTGGTAATGGATCAGGCATTTTCAATTATCATGACAGGCACCGGCATTGTAGCCCTGGCAGGAATTGTAGTGAACAACAACATTGTTCTTATAGATACGTATCAAGAGTATAGCGCATATATGCCTCGCCTTGAAGCGATCATCCGCACGGCAGAGGCTCGAATTCGACCTGTTTTATTAACTACTATTACCACAATGGCCGGACTAACCCCCATGATGTTTGGTCTAAGCCTTGATTTTATCGGTGGTGGTTACACGATAGATGCCCCCACAGCGTTATGGTGGAAACAGCTAGCAACCGCAGTTGTCTTTGGTCTCGGGATCGCAACCCTTCTAACACTAGTTTTTACGCCCTCTATGCTTGCATTACGGATTTGGATGACAGCTGGTGCCTATGGCGCCTTTATGGCTGTACGCGCCGGCAGCTGGACCCGTGAAGGCCGTCGTATTCGCGATGACTTCCGCTTAGGACGTTCCGCAAAAAAACGTCGTGGCCAGGAGATTTTGTGGGACGATGAGGATCCACTAGTAACGCCTTCTCTCGCAAGAAACCCTATTCAACCAGCAGAGTAACACTGATCAGCCCAGTCAAAGTTAAGCAGCTGGGCTGATGTCTTCAGACAATTGGAGATTCCAAAGATGAGAATAACGGCCTTCTTTGGCAAGTAACTCATCGTGACTACCTTGTTCCACAATCTTGCCCTGTTCCAACACCACAATCTGATCAGCATGGACGACGGTCGACAATCTATGTGCAATAATGAGAACCGTTCGGCCCTGCCCCATTGCAATCAGGCTTTCTTGGATATCGTGCTCTGTTTCCGTATCAAGCGCTGAAGTCGCCTCATCCAGCAACAAAATAGGCGGATTTTTTAGTAATGTGCGCGCAATGCCTACACGCTGTTTTTCACCGCCTGAAAGCTTAAGTCCACGTTCACCGACCGTGGTGTTGTATCCCAAGGGCAAACTTGTCACGAAATCATGAATTTGAGCTGCCTTCGCTGCCGCCTCAATATCAGCCTGAGTAGCATCTGCACGCCCATAAGCAATATTGTAATAAATCGTATCATTAAAGAGAACGGTGTCTTGTGGAACAACGCCAATAGCGTTGTGCAAACTGGCTTGAGTAACATCTCGCACATCTTGGGAGTCAACTAGTAAAGCCCCTGCGCTCACATCATAGAAACGAAACAGAAGGCGCCCAATGGTTGATTTCCCCGACCCGGACGGACCAACAATTGCTAAGGTTTTACCTGCTGGAACCTTTAAGCTCACACCTTTTAAAATTTTTCGCTCTGGATCATAAGCAAAATGTACATCTCGTAGTTCAATCCTGGCACCTTTTATCTGAAGGGGTGGTGCACCTGACTTATCCAGGACCTCTGCAGGCTGCTCAAGTAGGCTGAACATCTCGCTCATATCTACCAATGCTTGCCGAGTTTCACGATATACAAAACCAAGGAAATTAAGAGGCATCATTACCTGCATAATAAATGCATTTACGGTCACAAAGTCACCCACACTAGCCTTTCCAGATGAGACCTCTAGCGCAGACATAATCATCACTACCACAAGAGCTGAATTGATGATCAAAGCCTGGCCAATATTGATGACACCTAAGGAATATGAGGTCTTTAAAGCCGCTACCTCATAACCCGCCATAGCTTTATCATAGCGATTAGCCTCACGAGTTTCCGCGCCAAAATACTTAACAGTTTCAAAGTTAAGTAGGCTATCGATCGCCTTTTGATTCGCGTCGTTGTCTTGATCATTCATTTCTTTACGAATTTTAACCCGCCACTCTGTAACCACGAAAGTGAACCAGACGTACGCTATAACAGCCACCGCAATGACGCTAACGTAACGAGCGTCATAAAACGCTGCCAATGCTACCGTAATCATTACCAACTGGAGTGCCAAAGGTCCGATTGAGAACAATAGGAACCGTAATAAAAATGCTACCCCTTTTACACCACGCTCCATCACCCGGCTCAAACCACCTGTTTTACGGCTTATGTGATAGCGCAAAGAGAGCGCATGGATATGCTGGAAAGTCTCAAGACCAACCTTACGAAGCGCGCGTTGACCAACTTTTGCAAAGACCACATCACGTATCTGTAGAAACCCACTTTCCAAAATCCGCGATATCCCGTAGGCCAAAGTCAGTCCAACAGCGCCCAGCATGAAGCTTTGGCTCAGCCAATTTGAATTTCCTGCTAATGCGTCTACAGCACTACCTAAAATCATAGGCGTAGCAACCGCCACCAGCTTGGCTAAAACCAAGCTCGTTAAAGCTATTACCACTCTCCATTTAAGGCCAGGTTGACCTTTTGGCCACAAATATGGGACCACGCGCGCAACAACGCGAATTTCTACCCTGCGTCCCTCTGTTTCTTTTATAGTGCCAAGACTTTTCATTTTACTGAAATAGGGCTTAAAGTTAAAAATGTAAGCTCAATCAATCTGGCAGTTCAAAAACTTGACCTGGGTAAATAAGATCAGGGTCTCGGATACGCTCTTTATTTGCCTCGAACACTTTGAAGTATTCGATGCCTTTTCCATAACGCTCTTTAGCAATTGCCCAAAGAGTTGATCCAGGCTGAACCGTTTGAACGCGAAACCTAACCGCTGGGGCGCCAAAGTCCGCCGCACCACCAATTAGGTTATCACCACCCATGGCTTTAATCCCACTGACTTGTACATCATTAAAGGCGCCTAAAAGATTTGAGAGTTCATTCACTTGACCTTGAACATCAATAGGGGACTTATCAAAAACTGCAGACTGCGGCTCAACGACAATGGGACCTGAGTTCAATATTTCAGCAATATCAGCCGGATCTTCGCGCTTGAAAGGAGACTCAGCACGTGATGTAACTTCCCCAGACTCATTCAATTCATCCACGCGCAAAGTGTAAATACCTACATCGATGTCGACCAAATCAGCTGACCAGTGCCCACTAGGCTTAATTCTAGAAGTTGTGATTGCTTGATTGTCTAAATATACCCGCACGAACCCAGTACCGACTGCCCGGCCACCGACCCGCACGCTACCGTCCAAATTATATGAAATAGTATCCAAAACAACAGCTAGAATTGGGCCATGTCCACCCGCAGAGGTAATTACACGCACGCCTTGCTTGTCCGCCAAAATAATGGCCGGTGACTGCACCTCAGCGGAAATTATAGGCACAATTTCCGTATCAGTTTTTTCGAGTGAATCTATCTTATTGGGAAAAGTTGCTTCAGAGCCCTTAACACTTGCAGTTTCAGGATCCTCAATTGGTTTTTCTGCAACAAAGACGGGTGTGCGTGGCTTCAAAAAGATAACAGCATCTGACATAACTCTCTCATCAATATCGGCTGGATATAGCTCCAGTCGCAATTCTTGAGAGCTAGCCGACGGTGGCAATTCTACAAATATGACAAATTCACCACTTCCGTCTAAGTCCGAACGCGACTCTGGCATAGATACCCCATCCAAATTTAGAAGCACATACCCCTCGCCATTAGCTTTTCCCGAAATTACGGAGAAGCCGTTTACTTCAATACGTACAATGTCGAACGTAGGTGCTAAAAGACCAGTAGTTTGGGAGATTATGGGGGCATCTTCCATTTCAACAGCGCTCTGGTTTACAACAACATCTTGATCAATATCTGAAGATTTGACGCTAGAAGCGCCTGCCCCTTTAGCACTTGATGTACCACTATCAATATTATTTAATGCTGAAACACTACTATCTTGAGCTTCAGTTTTCTCCACTGTGGCCTCTGAAGGCTCATCACTTTTATTACTTTCGTTTTCTTCAGCGACATCTCGATCTATATCTGAGGGCTCAGTGCGTTTAGCCATTGATGTATTACTATTAATGACTTTTGATGAATCAGAACCACCATCTACGACTTTAGCTTTCTCCAGGGTAGTTTCTGAAACCTCATCCGTTTTGTTATTTTGGTCTCCGCTAGCTACATCATCAGCCATGGTACCAATGGAGGTATTTAATTTTTTTTCTTGTTCATCAGCAAAATCCAGATCAGCCCCTACCACTTCGACAACGGTGAGTGGTTCAGTTTGTAATGCAGCGCGGATATTTGGGTAGAACCACCAAATAAGACCCATACCAATTAATACAGCCCAGATTACAGAATAAACTCTTTCTTGGCGCACATTGATTTTTTTTTCTGAGTTATCAGATTCAGGCATTGGTTTGTATTCCCCCATATTTTATAGCATGCTATCAGGCAAATGGCACCTGTCCAGCATGAACTGAGAGATTTACCTTATGAATAAATCAATTTGCGTATTTTGCGGGGCTCGCAGTGGAAATAATACTTCTTTTGTCACCGCTGCAGTCAAAATGGGACATATGATTGCAAAGAATAAATGGCGTTTAGTCTATGGGGCAGGCGACGTTGGCCTTATGGGTGCCGTTGCATCCAGCACTCAGGAGAAAGGGGGCACTACATTTGGAGTTATCCCCGAGCACCTACTACAACGCGAAGTCGAAAAATGTGATTTGGATCAATTCATAATTACAGATAACATGCACAGCCGAAAAAAGATTATGTTCACAAATAGTGATGCTGTTGTTCTCTTGCCCGGAGGCGTAGGCTCACTTGACGAGTTTTTTGAGGTACTGACATGGGCGCAACTAGGGATACACAATAGGCCAATAATTGTGGCAAATATAAGGGGATATTGGCAACCAATGCTCGACATGATCAATCACATGATTACGTCAGATTTCGTAAACCCAAGCCTACTGAACTTAATTCAAGTCGTCGACACGGTAGCAGATGCAGAACGCGTTTTGCGCTCTTGCCTGAAAACTGCCACAGAATAAAACGCTAGGGCCATCCAGATAAGGGCAATCGTGATAACATGCCATCCTGTCAATATCTCGTTCAACAAGACTACCGCACAGAAAAACTGTAGAATCGGATTTAGATATTGTACTAGCCCGACCGTTGCCATCCGCACGGTTTGGGTTGCATATGTCATTAAAATCAGGGGTCCAGCCGTTATCACACCAGAGAACATTAGTAATAGTAAAGTTGGAAGATTGGGAATATTCCCCTCCCAGCACAAATACCCAATTGCCATAGGCAAAAGCAAAACAACCTCCAAAGTGACTGAAACGATCGAATCCACCTTAATAATTCGTTTTAAAAGACCGTAGATTCCAAATGTTATGGAGATAATTATTGCAAGCCAGGGTGGTGTTCCCAGTCCAAACGTTAAAATCAACACCGCAATAACTGCTAGCCCAACAGAAATCCATTGCAATATGGATAACGTTTCGCGAAAAACCACTAAGCCAAGAAGAACCATCACAAGTGGAAAAATATAATAGCCAAGTGACGATTCAGTGACCCGCCCAGCGCCCACCGAAAAAATGAATACGTACCAATTAATACCAATCATGACCCCAGCTACAAAAATTAAACCTAAAGTCTTCGGTGATTTTAAGACGCGTATCGTTTCCTCCTGTCTACCAGTCATTAAAACAACAATCGTGAAAGTGACAACCGACCAAAGGGTTCTATGAGACAAAACCTCTTCCAACCCTAAGTGCAATAAAAACGAGTAATAAAGTGGTGCAAATCCCCAGATAAGGCAGGCCACCAGCATGCATATTGCACCTTTTTGTGAAGCTGTCATGGATTTCCTACTATAAAATTATGGGCAAAATGAAATTTTAATCATTTAAATTGGTCACTTGCAATACCAAGGCTCTGGGTGTGGAAAAATCTCAGATGGGAATTAATAAGACCCGCTGAAAACTCTTCAGCGGGTCTATTTTTAGAATTATTTTATAAGGATAAAACCTTACATCCGACTGGCAACATTTTCCCAGTTTACCAAATTATCAAGAAAATTTGACAAATAACCCGGACGCTTATTGCGGAAATCAATATAGTAAGAATGCTCCCAAACATCGCATCCAAGCAAGGCTGTCTGACCAAAGCACAAAGGGTTTACACCGTTTTCAGTTTTTGTGACGGCGAGTGAGCCGTTAGCATTGCGCACAAGCCAGCACCAGCCCGACCCAAATTGGCCAGCACCAGCGGCAGAGAAAGCTGTTTTAAAGTTGGCAAAAGATCCAAAGCTTTCAGTTAATGCAGCTTCAAGCTCACCCGGAAGCTTGCTTTGGCCAGGACTCATCATTTCCCAAAATTGGTTGTGGTTCCAAAGTTGACTTAAATTGTTAAAAATGCCGTTTTGAGCAATTGAAGACGTATCATAGGTTCCAATAATTATCTGTTCTAAAGATTTATCTTCCCACTCGGTTCCAGAAATTGCGGCGTTTCCGTTAGTTACATAAGCATTATGGTGCAGATCATGGTGAAATTCCAGGGTTTCAGCTGACATGCCTTGAGAGGCTAACGCATCGTGTGCGTAAGGAAGGTCGGGAAGTGAGAAAGCCATAAGAGCAATCCTTTCATCGTTGATTATTGGATGTATTCCACCCACCTATACGCGGGATCTTAACTGAACAAAATGGCCATTACACAATTTAGGTCAATTTTTTTTGAGACTGACAGCTATTGAAAAACCTCTGACCCAGGTTGCGATGCGTCTCGTAAAAGTCCAAAAACGTAGTCTTGGACGGACCTAAAACAGATCAGTTCTACTGTATCGTTTGAAGTCATAAAGGCCGCCCCAGCAACTTGTGCAAATCGTGTTCGAACAAGGCTCCCAACTGCGAAACCTGAATGGCTGGTATCGAATGGTACTAGCTTTGCCAAAACTTCCCGGATGTTTTTGCCACTTAACCGGAACAACGCCCTAGCGTCGGACATATCTTCCAACAATATGTGCTGACCTACCAAAGCTTTATTGAGATCCTCAATCGTTTGGGCACATTCATCAGCGTCTACAATGATCAAAAGCTCATCCGGCGACATCCATCCCAAGGATTTAGCTCCATTTGACGTGTGCATACCACGTTTTGGAAAATCTAAACCAGTGGCTTTCTTGATACCAGACTTAATTTTGGTTGCAGACAAATTTGCTCGCAGCGTTAACATGCTCAATCCACGCAATTGGTGCAGACCAACATATCCTTCTGGCTGACTATCAGACATTTTGTTTCTCCCCTTCTACATCATAGAAAACTACATGCACAATCTTAGCGTTAACTGGAGACGCACCTATTTTTGTGAAAGAAATAACTTCCCCCATACGGTCTGGCCCATTTTGCACCAACCCCATAGCGATTCCCCGACCTAATGTCGGAGAGTGATAAGTCGAAGTTACACGTCCTTGAGTATTGGTCTGACCATTGGCATTTTTGCCCTCTGCTATCGCATAGGCACCATCTTCTAGAACTGAACCATCAAGTGTCTCAAGACCAACCAACTGCCAACGATCCGGATTATCCATGAACGATCGCTTTTGAGCCCGCTTACCTAAGAAATCATCTTTTTTCTCTGAAATTGCCCAAGAAAGGCCCAAATCCTGCGGAATAACCGTACCATCAGTCTCATCACCAATCATAATAAAGCCTTTTTCGGCACGCAAAATGTGAAGACATTCGGTACCGTATGGATCAATTCCAAATTCGGCCCCAGCCTCAACCACCATTTTCCAGAAATCCAAACCTCGATTAGCTGGAATTGCAATCTCATAAGACAATTCGCCAGAGAACGAGATCCGGTAAGCTCGACAGCTGAAGCCGCCTATTTCACCATCTGCCCACGCCATAAATGGAAGTGCTTTAGCCGACAAATCCATGCCACCTAATTTTTCTAAAACCTTGCGTGCGTTCGGACCGACAACAGCGACTTGAGCAAGCTGTTCGGTAACATTAACCACCCAAACTTTCCAATCCCACCATTCGGTTTGAAGCCATTCTTCCATGTGGGCATGGATACGATCAGCGCCGCCTGAGGTTGTGTGGCACAGCCAAGTTTGTTCATCAACTCGCGCCACTACACCGTCATCAGTCAAAAAGCCATTTTCCGAACACATCAAGCCATAACGGCAGCGACCTGGCTTCAAGTTGGACATCATGTTCGTATACATCATGTCCAGAAATTTTCCAGCGTCTGGACCTTTTACAATAATCTTGCCAAGGGTAGATGCATCTAAAATTCCAAGGTTCTGCCGAGTGTTGATTACCTCACGGTGCACAGCCTGGTCTACTGTTTCACTACTTTTAATGTATGCATATGGGCGTCTCCAACCACCTACGGGCTCCCAATCAGCGCCATGTGCATCATGCCATTCGTGCATCGGTGTTTTTCGTACGGGCTGAAATAGTTCACCACGTGCTTCGCCAGCCAAAGATGCCATTGAAATTGGTGTATAAGGTGGCCGAAAAGTTGTCGTGCCAACACTTGGTATATCAGAATTAAGAGCTTCGGCAAGAATTGCCAACCCATTTATATTAGAAAGTTTTCCTTGATCTGTCGCCATACCCAGCGTCGTGTAACGCTTTGCATGCTCGACGCTTTCAAAACCCTCTTGCGCTGCCAATTGAACGTCACTGACCTTTACATCATTTTGGAAATCTAACCAAGTCTTCGATCGGAGCTCATAGCTCGCCCCGTGCGGCATAAGCCAGACAGGTTCCATTGCTGCCTCGTTCGCATCCTGTACATCAGCCAATTTAGCATCCTTGGCCTTTTTCCCACCAACCAATTTGGCTGCAGTTAGGCCAGCTTGCCGTGCATCTTGTATGACTTCCGCACTGCGCAAATGACCACTTGCGATCCCAGCAACAATCACAAAACCTTCTCCGTTTGAACCAATAGGTGGCTTGTTGACATCTGGTCGGAACATCGCTTTCTTATCATCCCAAAATAATTTGCCACCACAATGTGACCAAAGGTGTACAACTGGCGACCAGCCACCGGACATCGCAACGACGTCGCAGGGGATCTCCTCAATTTCAGAGCCTTCCCCCACTTGAGCGCAGAGGCTTACTGCCGTTACCCGTTTACTGCCTTTAACTTTAGCAATCCCCCGCCCCGTTTCGACTCGAATACCAGCTGCAGTAGCTTGCGCCATCAATTCACCACCACCTTCGGCCCTCGTATCGATGATCGCAGGCACATCCAGACCTGCGGACTTCAGAAATAAAGCTGTGCGATATGCATCATCATTATTGGTTACAACAATAGTACGGTCACCCGTAGACACACCATAATTAACCAAATAATCACGAACAGCACTCGCTAGCATCACGCCCGGAATATCATTCCCTGCGAACGACAATGGTCGTTCTATCGCTCCAGTTGCAGTCACGATTTGCTTGCAACGTACTCGCCACAGACGATGGCGTGGACGCCGATCTCCTGGTGTGTGATCAGCAACACGTTCGTATGCCAGCGCATAACCATGGTCATAAATTCCTGAGCCTTGTGTACGATTTCTTATAACAACATTAGTCATTGATGAGAGTTCAGAGATGGTTGATTTAATCCACTCGTCTGCGGGTGCACCGTCAATAATTACACCGTCCACAGGCGCACGGCCACCCCAATGTGCAGTTTGCTCAACCAACATAACACGCACACCTGCCGCAGCGGCTGACTTGGCCGCTTGCAAACCTGCTATACCACCACCGACAACTAACACCTCACAATGGTGATAGTAATGCTCATATTTATCCGCATCCTGCGCTTTAGGTGCTTTACCTAGACCCGCTGATTTACGGATAATTGGCTCATAGATGTGTTTCCAAAAAGAACGCGGGTGGATAAACATTTTATAGTAAAAACCCGTAGGAAGAAATCTGGCCAGTTTAGAATTGATTGCACCGATATCAAACTCAAGGCTTGGAAAATGGTTTTGAGATGTGGCTAATAGGCCTTCAAAGGTTTCTGTTGTTGTTGCTCGAGCGTTAGGCTCAAAATGTCCCTCAGAGCCCAAATTCATCAAAGCATTTGGCTCCTCTGCACCTGACGCGACAACGCCACGCGGACGATGGTATTTAAAAGATCTACCCATAAGCATCTGGTCATTAGCGAGTAGAGAAGCCGCTAACGTATCGCCGTGGTAACCCTGCATTTTTTGGCCGTTAAAAGAAAACCTTAAGGGTCTCATTCGATCAATAAGACGACCTTGATTTGCTAAACGTACACTCATTTCTCGGCTCCGATAACGCAACTAGATCTATGGCTTAAAGGAAAAACAATTTGCAGATATTGGAATATCATGAGAAATTTCTCCAAGACCAACCAGGACGTTTTGTAGTGATTACGTCTTTTATCACTTTTGGAGGCTCAAGAGTTTGAGCCTTATAAGTCCCAAAGACCTCAAGAGTGGCCGTGCAGCGTGCGGCATGAAACCACTTTCCACAACCAGAAGCGCATCTCCAGCGTTCAAAATGCAAACCTTTTGGATTTGTCCGCTCAAAGAGGTAGCCCTCAAAATCTTCATCCGATGATCCAGGTCCAAAACGCTTCAGATGTGCTTCACCACCTGCAGACAGTTCGGATTCATCTTTATCAAGTCCGCAGTACGGGCAATTTAAGACTAGCATTTTTGAACTCCCGTTAAGACCCAATAAAACGTGATATAGTCAAAATCACTTATAGAGTTGAAAAGGCTGAACATCAGTGTGCAACCCCCGCTGCTACGCTTTCGTCGATGAAGCGACCAACACGGAAACGATCAAGACCAAACTCTGCTGTCAGCGGGCTTTCGCCATTTGCCATTAATTCGGCAAATCCCCAGCCTGATCCGGGGATTGCTTTAAAGCCACCCGTCCCCCAACCACAGTTAATAAATGTATTTCCAAGTGGCGTTTTACTCAAAATTGGCGAACGGTCGCCTGTAACGTCCACAATGCCACCCCAGTGGCGTAGCATTTTGAGACGTGAGACCATCGGAAATGTTTCAATTAAAGCACGAACAGTTTCTTCAAGGTGATGGAACGATCCACGTTGAGTATATGCGTTGTACCCATCTGTCCCGCCTCCTATAACCATTTCGCCCTTGTCAGATTGGCTCATATATCCGTGAACTGTATTGGCCATCACGACCACATCCATGCAAGGCTTGATAGGTTCACTCACTAACGCCTGCAAAGGCACAGATTCTAACGGAAGTTTAAA
>CESJ01006374.1_pt1 | contig 17491 bp, 12 predicted proteins | sample 356311 | NCBI WGS metagenome assembly CESJ01 (sample SAMEA2621487, study PRJEB7988) | marine metagenome | biome: marine biome (ENVO:00000447); feature: surface water layer (ENVO:00002042); material: "saline water (ENVO:00002010), including plankton (ENVO:xxxxxxxx)" | depth 5 m
TTGGGTTATGAGCCCAACGAGCTACCTACTGCTCTACCTCGCGATTTGGATGGCAAATATACATCAATTATTCATATACATCAATTATTTTTTTGGAGAAAATCAAGATGCATAAGCTATATTTGGTATGTGAAAGATATAAAACACCATTCTGGCTTTGTAACAATTATAGGGAATCCTAACGTTGGAAAATCAACACTTATGAATGCGCTTATGGGGCTTGATTTGTCTATTATAACTCATAAAGCTCAAACTACTAGACATAGAATTTTAGGAATTGTTAATGGAGAAGATTATCAAATTGTTTTATCTGATACCCCAGGAATTATAAAACCTGCATATGAAATGCAAAATTCAATGATGAATTTTGTTAAAGAAGCACTTGATGACGCTGATATACTAATATATATGATTTCTATTGGTGAAACTATTATTAAGGACGAATCTCTTTTTAAAAAAATACAAAATAGCAAAGTGCCTTTAGTAGTTTTAATAAATAAGATAGATACTTCTAATCAAGATGAAGTTGAATCTTCATTGAAGCATTGGGAGGAACTAATCCCTAAAGCTTCTATTTATTCTATTTCAGCTTTAACTGGATTTTTTATTCCTGAACTTTTAAATATATTAAAAGGTCTTTTGCCCGAAGGGCCTGAATACTTTCCAAAAGATCAAATTACTGATAAACCAGAGCGTTTTTTTGTTAATGAAGCTATTCGATCTCAGATTCTAGAACACTATACAAAAGAAATTCCTTATTCTGTGGAAGTTGAAACTGAGGAGTTTTTTGAAGATGAAAAAATTATAAGAATTAGATCAGTTATTCTTGTAGAAAGAGAAAGCCAAAAAGGAATATTAATAGGACATAAAGGAAAGAAACTAAAGACAGTTGGGACGGGAGCAAGAAAAGCATTGCAGGCCTTTTTTGGAAAAAAAATACACCTTGAAACTTATGTTAAGGTTTCTAAAAATTGGAGATCTAATACTCAACAATTGAAACGTTTTGGTTACCAAAACTAGTCATATACTTTTGTTGAAATAAAAAAGGTTACTTTTGCTCAAAATCCAGAAAAATTGGGAAATATAGTAGCTATAGTCGGTCGACCAAATGTTGGTAAATCAACATTTTTCAACAGGATGATTCAAAGGCGTGAGGCAATTGTTGATGCACAAAGTGGGGTTACACGAGATCGTCATTATGGAAAATCAGATTGGAATGGAAGAGATTTCACTTTAATAGATACTGGAGGCTATGTTGAAAATAGTGATGATGTTTTTCAAAAAGAAATTGATAAACAAGTCACCCTTGCTATTGAAGAAGCAGATAATATTATTTTCATGGTTGATATTGAAGATGGTATAACAGGCATGGATCAGGTCATTGCTAACTTGCTTAGAAGGTCTCACAAGCCTGTTCTTATTGCTGTAAATAAAACTGATAATGGAAAAAGACTCGATAACTCCCTTGAGTTTTATGCTTTAGGGTTTGAACATATTTTTCCTATTTCAGCCATAAACGGAAGTGGGGGTGGAGAGCTTTTGGATAAATTGATTGAAACATTTCCAGATCGTGTAGCGGAAGAGGAAAGTTTATTACCAAGGTTTGCGGTTGTAGGAAGGCCGAATGCAGGTAAATCTTCATTTATTAATGCATTAATTGGTGAGGAACGTTATATAGTTACTGACGTTGCTGGAACAACTAGAGATAGTATAGACACTAAATATAACCGTTTTGGCTTTGAATTTAATTTGATTGATACAGCAGGTATTAGAAGAAAATCAAAAGTAAAGGAAGATATTGAGTTTTATTCTGTTATGCGCTCAGTAAGAGCCATTGAAAATAGTGATGTTTGTATATTGCTTTTAGATGCTAAAAGAGGGTTTGATGGTCAAGTACAGAATATATTTTGGTTGGCTCAAAGAAATAATAAGGGAATTATTATATTGGTTAATAAGTGGGATTTAGTTGAAAAATCTACAAATTCTGTAAAAGAATATGAAGCCATAATTAAAAAAGAAATTTCTCCATTTGAAGATGTTCCTGTTTTATTTATTTCTTCTACTAATAAACAAAGAATTTATAAAGCAATAGAGCTCGCTGTGAATGTTTATAAAAATCGTTCAAATAAAATAGCAACTAGAAAGCTTAATGATTTAATGCTTCCAGTTATTGAAAACTATCCTCCCCCAGCAATTAAAGGGAAATTCGTAAAGATTAAGTTTTGTACTCAACTTCCAACTCCTTACCCGCAATTTGCTTTTTTCTGTAACCACCCTAAGCTAGTTAAAGATCCCTACAAAAGATTTCTTGAAAATCAACTTCGAAAGAATTTTGATTTTAATGGGGTTCCAATAACAATTTTTATTAGAAAGAAATAATTAAAGTTGATCCGAAATTTGTTTTAATTCAGACTTAATTATTTCAAGTTTTATAAGAATATCTTTTTGAAAATCTGTTTTATTACTCTGTTTTAAATGCTTTTTTGCTCCATCTAAAGTCATTCCTTTTTCTTTAACTAGATGGAATATAAGTTGGATTACTTGAACGTCTTTTGGAGTATATTTTCTTGTCCCAGATTCTTTTTTTTTTGGCTTTATTTCATCAAATTCGACTTCCCAAAAACGTAATAAAGATGGTTTAACGTTAAATGCCTTTGCAACTTCTCCTATGTTGTAATAAAGTTTTTCTGGAAGATCAACTAACATTAGTCAAGAGATTGATTTTCTTGGTTAGCTAAGTTTAGCAAAATATCAAATTCTTCAGATGATAAATTACCATAATAAAAATTAAGTGGATTAATTTTTTTTCCATCCTTAAAAATTTCATAGTGAAGGTGAGGTCCTGCTGAACGGCCAGTATTTCCAACATAGCCTATGACATCTCCTCTTTTCACATTTTGACCTCTTTTTACTTGATATTTATTCATATGAGCATACAAGCTAACATATCCAAATCCATGATCGATTCTAATATGTTTCCCATATCCAGAAGCACGATTGTCAGCTCTTTTTACAAGGCCATCTCCAGTCGCAAATATAGGAGTGCCCCTGGGAGCAGTAAAATCCATACCCCAATGCATTCGAGGTTTTTTTGTAAAAGGATCACTTCTATATCCATAGCCAGACGCAAGACGTTTAAGATCTTTATTTCTAATTGGTTGAATTGATGGAATTGCAGATAGTAAATCTACTTTATTTGATGCTAAATATTCAATCTCATCAAGTGATTTGGATTGAACAACCAACTGTTTACTTAAAACATCAAGTCTTTTAGTCGCATCAACTATAATTTTAGAATTTTTGTAACCTTCTAATTTTTTGTATCTATTAACTCCTCCAAAACCAACAATTCTTTGTGATTTAGGAATTGGACTAGCTTCAAAATATACTCTGTAAAGATTATTGTCTCTTTCTTGAACATTTTCAAGAACATCTTCAATTTGATTAAGTTTCAGATTCATTAAATCATATTGAAGTGCATAATTTTCTAATTCTCTTTCTTGAATTATTTCTTTAGGTGTTGATATTATACTAGAATTTAATAGAATAAATAAAGAAAATACCCCAAAAATAATTGCAGACAATATGAAAAGAATAAAATTAGAAACTTGAAGTGTCCTTGATTTTAATATTGGTGTATAGGACAATGTTTTGGGATCGAAATAGTATTTAACTTTAGCCATATAAATTTCAACTACTGTAGATTACATATTAAATATTAATCAAATATAATAAAAGCATACTAAATCCTTTCTTTTCCTTAACAGTCATTTCCATTCAGATACTTATCTTTGTATGTAACTTCTTTATAATATGTTTTATGAAATCTGAATTAGTACGTAAAAAGTTTTTAGATTTTTTTGCTTCTAAGGAACATGAAATAGTTTCCTCTGCTCCAATGGTAATTAAAGACGATCCAACTTTAATGTTTACTAATGCTGGAATGAATCAATTTAAAGAATATTTCTTAGGTAATAATTATTCAAAGAACTCAAGAGTTACAGACACTCAAAAGTGTCTTAGAGTCTCTGGCAAGCACAACGATCTTGAAGAAGTAGGAATAGACACATATCATCACACTTTTTTTGAAATGTTAGGGAACTGGAGTTTTGGAGATTATTTCAAAAAAGATGCAATTAATTGGGCTTGGGAGCTCCTTACCAAGGTCTATGAGATAGATAAAGATAATTTATACGTCACTATATTTGAAGGAGATAAATCTGAGGGTCTTGATAAAGATAATGAAGCATTCAACTACTGGAGAGCTATTTTGCCTGAAGAGAGAATTCTTAACGGTAATAAAAAAGATAATTTTTGGGAAATGGGCACTCAAGGCCCATGCGGTCCTTGTTCTGAAATCCATATCGATATTCGTTCAAAGTCAGAAAAAGATACGACTCCAGGAAGTCAATTAGTGAACAAAGATCATCCTCAAGTAATAGAAGTTTGGAATTTGGTTTTTATGGAATTTAACAGAAAATCAGATGGATCCTTAGAAAAACTTCCAGCTAAACATGTGGATACAGGTATGGGTTTTGAAAGACTTTGTATGGTTCTTCAAGGAGTTACTTCTAGTTATGACTCAGATGTATTTAAACCTCTAATTCTTGAAATAGAAACTCTTACTAATACTTCTTATGGTAAAAATGAAAAAATTGATAGAGCCATAAGAGTAATTGCTGATCATGTAAGAACCGTTTATTTTTCAATTGCAGATGGACAATTACCAAGTAATACCGGTGCAGGTTATGTAATTCGAAGAATTCTTCGAAGAGCGATTCGTTATGGATTTACCTTTTTAGATCAGAAACAGCCATTTATAAATCAGTTAGTTGATACTTTAAGTAAACAAATGTGTTTAGTTTTTCCAGAATTAAAAAAACAACAAAAATTAGCAGAGAATGTAATAAGAGAAGAAGAGACTTCATTTTTAAAAACTCTTGATCAAGGGTTAGTTATGCTAAATTCTCTTTTAAGTTCTTCAGATGATAAAACTTTAAGTGGGAAAAAAATCTTTGAATTGTATGATACTTTTGGTTTTCCATTGGATTTAACTGCTTTAATAGCAAGAGAAAAAAAGTTTAAAATTGATGAAAAAGGATTCAATGATGAGATGAGTAAACAAAAGCAAAGATCTAGAGTGGATGCCGCATCTTCGGCTGGAGATTGGAAGATTATTTTAGATGATGATATTGAAGAATTTGTTGGGTATGATATTTTAGAAACTGATGTTAAAATCACTCGTTATCGAAAACTCAAAAATCAAAAAGATGGAGATTTTTACCAACTAGTTTTTAATTTGACTCCTTTCTACCCTGAGGGAGGTGGTCAAGTTGGAGACAAAGGATATCTTCAAGAAAATAATGGAACCACACATTATATTACAGACACAAAAAAGGAAAATAATCTCATAATACATTTCTCAAAAACAATACCTGCTAGTATTAAAGATATTCATAAGGCAGTAGTCGACAAAAAACAAAGAATTCGTTCATCTTCTAATCATACTGCAACCCATCTTATGCATCAAGGTCTAAGGGCTGTTCTAGGAAATCATGTTGAACAAAAAGGATCAAGAGTTTCCTCCGATATGTTTAGATTTGATTTTTCCCATTTCTCAAAATTAAGTAATAATCAAATTCAGCAGGTTGAAGATTTTGTTAATTCACGTATCAAAGAACAACTTCCTTTACATGAGGCTAGAAATATTCCTTTTAAATCTGCAATTGATCAAGGAGCAATGGCTCTTTTTGGTGAAAAATATGGAGATACTGTAAGAACAATTCGTTTTGGAAAATCAATTGAACTTTGCGGAGGTTGTCATGTTAAAAATACTTCTGAAATATGGTATTTTAAAGTTACAAGTGAGAGTGCCGTTGCTTCTGGGATAAGAAGAATTGAAGCAATAACTGGAGATGCTGTGATTTCATACTTTGAAGAGCAAAGCAAATTATTAAATGATTTAAAAGCTGTGATGAAGCAGCAAAAAGATCCCATTCAAGCATATACAAGCTTGATGAATGAAAATAATAGTCTTAAAAAAGAAATATTAAGCCTGAGTAAGCTTAAGTTAAAAGCTTTAAAATCAGAAATTAAAAAAAATATAATTTTAAAAAATAATATAAACTTCATTGCTTGTGAGGTTGATTTAGATGGAAAAAATATTAAAGATTTAGTATTTGAAATAGGAGATGAACTGGATAATCTATTCTTGGTTTTAGCTTCCAGAAAAAATAATAAGCCGTTATTATGCTGTTTTATTTCTAGAAGCCTTGTAAAGTCTCAAAACTATAATGCTTCTGATGTTGTAAAAGGTTTGGGTCTATATATTGAAGGTAGTGGAGGGGGGCAAGAGTTTTATGCAACAGCAGGAGGTAAAAATATAAATGGGATTGAAGAAGCATTAAAAATGGCTCAATCTTACCTTTAATAATTTTATTTTAACTAATGAAGGCAGCTACAGATTTTATAACAGAAATTAATGGTTGTAAAGTTTCGATTAGAAGAGAAGATAAGTTTGGTAAAGGAATAAAAGGAAATAAATACCGTAAACTAAAATATAACATATTAAAGGCTAAATCTGATAATTCAATAGGATTAATAACTTTTGGAGGAGCCTTTTCTAATCATCTATTTGCCACAGCGTTAGCAGGTAAAATAAATGGGATAAAAACTTTTGGAATTGTAAGAGGAGATGAGTGGAGTTCAAAGATATTCGAGAATCCGACACTTACTAACTGTGTCAATTTTGGAATGAAGTTGATATTTGTCTCAAGAAAGATTTATAAACAAAAGTCTTCTTCTGAGTTTTGGAGCTTAATAAATTTCATTCCAAAAGATTTGTATATTATTCCAGAAGGAGGTACAAATGAATTGGCAATTCAAGGAACTTCTGAAATGCTTCAGATAGAAGATCAAGTTTATGATTCTTTATGTTGTCCTGTCGGAACTGGTGGAACAATAGCTGGATTAATAAAGAGTTCGAGCTCTATTCAAAAAGTTATAGGATATTCAGCTTTAAACAATCAAGAATTAAAAAATGAAGTAAATCTCTTAATTAAGCATAATGACTGGGATCTAATTAATGATTATACTTTTGGGGGATATGCTAAAACAAGTCCTGAATTAATTAGTTTTATTAACAATTTTAAAGAAGAATATTCTATTCAGCTTGATCCGATCTATTCGGGTAAAATGCTTTTTGGTATTTTTGATAAAATAAATAGAGATAAATGGATTTGGGGAAAAAATATTTTAGCTTTTCACACTGGGGGTCTTCAATCGATAGAAGGATTCAATTTAAGACAATCTCGAAAAGGACTTCCATGTATATCAATATAAAGTCTTTAACCCTCTCATTATTTCTTGTTATTTTGATTGGATGCGGCTCAGTTAGAAGAATAAACAATCGAAAAGTATCAAACCTTAAAAACTCACGCTCTACTGAAAAACTGAAAAGTCTTTCTAAAAAAAAGATTGCTTTAAAAAGAAAATCTAGTTCTGATAAAGCTAAAGATTACATATTAAAATTCTCACCAGTTGCTAAAGAAGAAATGAAGAAGTTTAAAATTCCAGCAAGTATTACCCTAGCACAAGGTATGTTGGAGTCTGGTCTTGGATATGGAACATTAGCAAAGAAAGCCAACAATCATTTTGGTATTAAATGTCACAAAGGATGGAAAGGAAAAAAAATATATCATGATGATGATGAAAAAGGAGAGTGTTTTAGAGTTTATAGAAATGCAAAAAAATCATACAGAGATCATTCCATTTTTTTATCAAGACGAGGAAGATATAGTTTCTTGTTTGACTACAAAACAAGTAATTATAAAGCTTGGGCTAAAGGACTCAAAAAAGCAGGATATGCAACTGATCCAAAATATCCACAAAAATTAATAGACTTGATTGAGCGCTATCAACTATATCGTTTCGATAAACGTAGATTTTTTAAAAAAAAGGATAATTCTAAAAATATAACATACTATAAAGTGAAAAAAGGAGATACCTTATATTCAATTTCAAAGAAATACGATGTATCACTTAAAGAGCTAGTTAAAAATAATAACCTTAAGAATAATACAATTTATTTAGGTCAAAAGTTGAAAATAAATACACAAAACAAATAAATGCAATATAAAAGAAGTAGTGAATTGTTTGAGTATGCAAAATTAAGTATACCTGGTGGGGTTAATTCTCCAGTTAGAGCATTCAAGGCTGTTGGTGGATCTCCAATTTTTGTTAACAAAGCAAAAGGAGCATATTTATTTGATGAAGACGGTAACAAGTATATAGATTATATTTCAAGTTGGGGCCCCATGATTCTTGGGCATGCATATGAGCCAGTAGTTAATACTATTTCAAATATTGCTAAAAATGGAACTTCATTTGGCATGCCTACATCAATAGAAACTGAAATCGCTGAATTAGTTATTTCATCTGCACCAAATATTGACAAAGTCAGATTTGTCAACTCAGGAACTGAAGCATGTATGAGTGCCATAAGATTAGCAAGAGGTTATACTAACAGAGATAAAATAATTAAATTTTCTGGTTGCTACCATGGACATTCTGACTCTTTTTTGATTGAGGCAGGGAGTGGAGCTATTACTTTTGGGAGTCCAAACAGTCCTGGAGTAACAAAGGGAACAGCTAAAGACACTTTAATATCTAATTATAATGACATAGAGAGTGTTAAGTTGCATTTTAAGATGCATCCAAACGAAATTGCAGCAGTTATTATTGAGCCGGTAGCTGGAAATATGGGTTGTATTCCTCCAGTATCAGGTTTTTTAGAATCAATTAGAGAAATTTGTAATAATAATCAATCCCTTTTAATTTTTGATGAAGTTATGACTGGATTTAGACTTTCTTTAGGAGGAGCGCAAGAAGTGTTGGGTGTTAAAGCGGATATTGTCACTTATGGAAAAGTAATTGGTGGTGGTCTTCCTGTTGGAGCTTTTGCTTCAAGTAATGATATCATGAAAAAACTGGCTCCAGAGGGACCTGTATATCAAGCAGGAACCTTAAGTGGAAATCCATTAGCTATGTCTGCTGGATTAACCACTATTAAAGCATTGAAAAATGATTTAGAGATATACAATCGTTTGGAAGAAAAAACAAAAGCTCTCCATGAGGGAATGAACAAATGTTTAAATAAAAAAGGTATACCATTTCAAATAAATCGATTTGGTTCTATGATTTCTTTGCACTTTACTCAATCTAAAGTTATTGATTTTAAATCATCATCAAAAGGGGATAATAAGTTTTTTAAAAAATATTTTCATGGAATGTTAGATAGGGGAATATACCTTCCTCCTAGTGCATATGAGAGCTATTTTTTAAATGATGCACTATCATATGACGATATTGAATTTACTCTAAATGCATTTAATAAAGTTATAGACACTTTTTAAAGAACTTCAATTGTTAAAGTATTATCTTTTTTTGTAACCTTTACAATTCCTTGTTTAACTAGACCCTTAACACCTTTGTCCCAAGCTTTATTGCTTAAATCACATTTTTCTTTAAGATCTGAAAGATTAAGATTTTTTTCTTTTTGAAGAACATTAAAAATCACCTTCTCATTACTAGTTAATTCCACCTGTTTTTTTTCAGGTTTCATCTGAGGAAAAAATAAAACTTCTTGAATTGAAGTATTATTAGTTAATAGCATTACAAGCCTGTCAATTCCAATTCCAATTCCTGAAGTTGGAGGCATACCATACTCAAGAGCTCTTAAGAAATCTTGATCTATAAACATTGCTTCATCATCTCCCTTTTCATTCAGCTTTAATTGTTGTTCAAAACGTTCTCTTTGATCAATTGGATCATTTAATTCTGAATAAGCATTTGCTAACTCTTTACCGTTAACCATTAACTCAAATCTTTCAGTTAAATTTTTATTATCCCTATGCTCCTTTGTTAGTGGACTCATTTCTTTTGGATAATCTATGATAAATGTAGGCTGGATATAGTGCTCTTCACATTTTTCACCAAAAATTTCATCAATCAGTTTACCTACCCCCATTGATTCATTTACATCAATCCCAATTTTTTTCGCTGTATCTCTAAGCTCAGATTCATTCATGTTTGAGATATCAAAACCAGTATGAATTTCGATCGCCTTAATTATAGGAATTCTAGGATAAGGAGCTTTAAATTGAATTTTAGATTTACCAACTTTTACAATTGAATTTCCTGTTGATTCAACCGCTACTTTTTCTAATAATTTTTCTGTTGTTTCCATCATCCAGAAATAATCCTTGTATGCAACATAAAGTTCCATTACAGTAAATTCGGGATTATGAAATCTATCCATACCTTCATTTCTAAAGTCTTTTGAAAACTCATAAACACCATCGAACCCTCCTACAATAAGTCTTTTTAAATAAAGTTCGTTTGCTACTCTAAGATATAGTGGAATATTAAGAGCATTATGATGAGTAGCAAATGGTTTTGCCGCAGCTCCACCTGGAATGGTTTGTAATATTGGTGTTTCGACCTCTAAATAATCTTTTTCATTTAAAAAATTTCTAATGCTGTTGGTTATTTTAGTTCTTTTAATAAAGGTATTTTTCACCTCCTGGTTAACTATTAAATCAACATATCTTTGTCTGTACCTTAATTCAGGATCAGTAAATTCATCATAGTTATTACCTTGACTGTCTACTTTTGGTAATGGAAGAGGTTTTAATGATTTATTGAGTATTGTAAAGTTTTTCACCATAACTGTTTTTTCACCAACTTGAGTTGTAAATAGAACTCCTTCTATTCCAATTATATCTCCTATGTCTAAAAGCTTTTTATAAATATCATTATATAATTTTTTATCATCGCTAGGACATAATTCATCTCTATTAAAATATACTTGAATCCTACCTTGACTGTCCTGTATCTCAGCAAAACTGGCTTTACCTTGAATTCTTCTAGACATAATTCTACCTGCAATTATAACAGTATTTCCCTCCTTATAGTTTTGTTTTATATTTTTTGAATTATTATTAATCGGATACAAAGCTGCAGGATAAGGATTTATTCCTATTTTTTTTAGCTTCTCAAGCTTTTCACGTCTAATTTGTTCTTGTTCTGATAGAGATGGCATAGTGAAGTTTCATTTATGTAAAGATAACTAATGTTATTTATTGGGCTGTCAAAATTTGTATCTTTGATTTGATGTAATTAAGTATGTCAATAATCAGAGTTTTTTTGTCAATTATCCCCCCTCCTCTTTCAATTCTTGATAAAGGATATGGTTCCATTTTAATTGTTTTTATTCTTACAATATTTGGCTGGATTCCAGGAGTGGTTGCTGCTTTGGTAATTTTAAATAAAACGACTATATAATGATTGAGTCTAAAAATAAAAATGTGTATGTTGAAAATTGGGGAAAACAAAGATATATTCATGCATGGAATAAACAGGAAAAATTACTAGAGTCAATCATTAGAATTAAAAAACAAAATAGATCAACAAAAAAAAGAATTGAAACTCCTAACTATTTAATTTTTTTAGAACATCAGCCCGTCTATACTCTGGGTAAAAGTGGAGATATACATAATCTATTAATTGATAAATCAATTCTTAGTGAAAAGGATGTTGATTTTGTTAAATCTAATCGTGGAGGAGACATCACATTTCATGGCCCAGGACAATTAGTTGTTTATCCAATTTTAGATTTGGAAAATTTTTTTACTGACATCCATCTATACCTGAGAAAACTAGAGGATGTAATAATACAAACATTAAATGATTTTGGAATAAAAGGACAAAGAAGTCCGGGTGAAACTGGGGTTTGGTTGGGTATTGGCACTCCATTTGCAAGAAAAATATGTGCAATGGGAATACGGGCAAGTAGATGGGTAACAATGCATGGCTTTGCATTAAATATTAACACAGATCTTAGTTATTTTGACAATATAATTCCATGTGGAATAAAAGGCAAAGGGGTTACTTCAATGCAAAAAGAAATCGGAGATCAAATCTTCTTTGAAAAAGTTATTCTAAAAATTAAATTAAATTTTGAAAATATTTTTGAAGCAAAATTAGTTGACTAATTTATTTGATAAATAATGATTCCATCATTTTCTGATTGGACAATCATTTCAAGTGATTTATCATTATCAGCATTTATAATATCGACAGCGCTTGTTCCGTAAACGGGAAAACCTTGAACAGAATTTCCATTACTAAGAAAAAGATAAACTTTTTGTGAATCCAAATCAGTTGTTGCTATATAGATAGTGTTATTAATATAAAATATTTTGGGTCTTGTGAAGTTTCCATATGGAAGTTTTACAGGAATTCCTTTTATAGTAATTATATTTTCTGATATACTAACTAAAGTTTTAGTTGTCATTTCCAGTAAATGATTAGAAGCCCATTCTTCTGGAGTTTTTATGACATTTCCTTTTGTATCAATTTGAACCATGTTTCCTTTAATATCAGAAGTTGTAAAAGTATCAAGATAGGACCATACTGGGTTTTTGCTTAGTAGTAAGTTTGATTCTATATTAAGGATTCTTTTACCTCTTCTGTTTAAGATATTTATCGTTCCATTTTCTTCTCGAACTATTATAAAATCCTTCCCTTTTATTTTAATATGTTTGATAGGTTGAATTATTGGACTTTTAGTTTTTGAAAATTTAAAACCTTTAACTTTTTTCCCTTTTGAATCTAACATTCTTATGTCATTATCTTGAACTAATAAAAATCTATAATTTCTATTATCATCATAATCAAAAACAGCAAGTGGAATATTGTTTAAATTTGATTTTATATCCTTGTCAAATGGTTTAACAATTTTGCCATTTCGATCTAATATCATAAAATGATTTTTAGTTCTAAATGCTATTTGTAATTTTTTATTTTTAAATAAATCTACTTGCTTTATATCACCAATAATTTTTTCATCAAGCTTTTTTTTCCAGAAAAGATTCCCTTTATTAGAATATAGGTATAATACATTATTATCATCTTGAAAAATAATATCATATCCATTTGACCTATGATTTCTGACCCATTTAGGATTAGAGATTATACTTGATTCAGAAATTATACTTGTCTGATTTACTACAGTGTTTTTTTTATTTTTTGGAATTTCAGCACCAAAACGAATATGTAGATGAGAAATTTCTTTATCGTTAACCCATTGCATTGCAAGCAATGGGAATTTTTTTGAGTTGAAATCTTGTAGATTTTTTTTAGAATTGAATGAATCAGTTTTACTAATCCATATTCCGGAATGTAAATCAGATAAACTTTTAATTAGTGAAATAAAGTTTTCGTTATTACTTATTGTTGCATCATCTTTTACACTATTTATGATTCTTTTGATTAAAGATTCCTGATTACTTAAGACATAAAAGTCATCTATTATAGCGATGTACTTAGTATTAAATTTTATTTTAAATAATTTCAAAATCGAATTTAATGCTTCAGGAGATTTATTAATTCTTCCATATGAAATATTTCTATATAAACTTTCTTCAATAAATGAATTAACAATAAACTGATTTAAATTTGTCCTGTGAAGAATCACTGCATCTCCTTCGTTGTGTTCTACTATTGTGATTTCATCAATAGAACTAAATTTTTTTAAAGCTTTTGTATTTATAGCAGTATTATGAAATTTAGCATACGTTTTTATTTGATCAGCAAGCTGAGGTATGTTTTCTGTTGGAAAACTAAAAAACGAATTGAAGCTTTCAGGGATTATTTTGGCACTTCTAATTTTATTAGGTTTTAAATTTTTAAAAACACCTAACCTTGAAGGAATGGAGTCTTTCGTAATTGTTATTCCGTCAAGACCAATTAATGGAGAGTTAAAATTACCATCAAATGCAATCCAGTTTTCATTAAAATTTGGAAATAAATTTAGTTTTGGCAAAAACTTATTTAAAAATGAATTTGACTTTTTATTTATCAAAATATTAAATACAGATTTCTTCTCAAGATTATCAACTAGTTGATAAAAATCTTTATCATCTATACCTGGCTGGTTTGATTGATAGTTTCTAATTATATTTTCTATAATTAATTTGGAGCTAGAAATTATTTCACTTTGGTTAATATCAATTTTAAAAAAATCAACTCCTTTAATTGAAATCTCATTTATATTGAAACCAGAGTAATTAGAATATTCTAAACTTGAATTTATTGTGTCTTTATTTTTTTGTTGAATTAATAGAGGTGAAAATTTATCTTTTCCGGTTGGTGAAAAACATAAAAATGAACTTACTTCAGATGTATTTCTTATGGACGATATCAAAATTTTTATTTCTTCCTTCTTTGGGCTAAGAAATTTGACTGATGGAGTGTTAATCCAGGTTTCTTTAAATAAAGAACCCTCATTTATTTTTATTATCGCTTGAGTATTTTGAGGAATAAATTGGTGCAGATTTTGATTTTTTTCTTGATCTGAATCACAACTCAAAACAAGAAATAAGATAATAAATAAGAATTTAATACATTTCATATTCTATAAAAGTAAAGACTTAAATATTTAAGACCAACTGTTTGTTTAATAATCGAAATGACTTTCTGTGATATTTTGTAGTTCCGTGATTTAATATGGCTTCTCTGTGCCTGCTTGTACCGTATCCTTTATTTTTATTCCATTCATATTTTTTAAATTTTTGATTTAAGTTTATCATAAATTCATCTCGATACGTTTTAGCAAGTATAGAAGCAGCTGCAATATTTTGATACTTGCTATCCCCTTTAACTATTAATTTGTGAGGTATATCTTTATATTGTTTAAAATAATTCCCATCAATTAATAGGTGTTTGGGTACGATATTTAATGATTTAATAGCCCCATGCATTGCTTTGATGGTTGCATTGAGGATGTTAACTTTATCAATAATACTTGAATCTATACTAAAAACTGAGTATGCTAATGCTTTATTCTCTATTTCTACTCTAAGTTTTTCACGATTAATTCTTGAAAGTTTTTTAGAATCGTTTATGCCGTTTATGTTTATTCCTTGAGGAAGTATAACTGCAGCAGCAGTTACTGGTCCTGCAAGACATCCCCTTCCTGCTTCGTCAATACCAGCCTCAAGTGACTCAAAAAAACAAAGAGTTAAGCCCATTAATTTTAAAGTAAACTTTAATTCATCAAAATTAAAGCTAAAAAGATATATAACCTTTAACTTTGAAAAGAAATTAATACTATGCGTTTAATTTTCCTAATTGCTTTTATTGCGAGTGGCTTTCTCAGGGCTCAGGATTTAGGATCGCAAATAATTGATTCAATTTCTTACACAAATACACCAATTAAAACAGATTCTTTATCAATTGATAATTCAAGAATTTTTTCACTTGATTCAATTTTAAAACCAAATGAGACTCCTGCTTTCAGAGTTAAAACAAAAGAAGATTTAGCTAAAAATGATAGCTTGTCAGATGCGACTAAAAAAAGCAAGGTTGTTCGTTTCAGGAAAATAATTATGGATACGATATTGATCAAAAATTATAAAATATTTTATGAGGACGGCTCTTCAGAGTATATAGACACAACATTAAATATACTTAAGGAATATAAATTTAATTATTTGAGAAAAGATTATTTTGAACTATTACCAATGCCTAACGTGGGGCAGGGTTTTAATAGAATGGGATATGATTTTACAGATGAGAAAATAAAACCTCAACTTGGAGCTGTTGGAAGAAATTATGGTTTTATTGAGAGGGAAGAAGTTCAATATTTCGAGGTCCCAACTCCTTTAACAGAATTATTTTTTAAAACTACTTTTGAACAAGGACAATTACTTGACGCTTTAATCTCAGTAAATACCTCTCCAAATTTTAATATAACTTTTGCGCACAAAGGCTTAAGGTCTCTCGGATATTATGTAAATGCTAGAACAAATGCAACTAATCTTAGACTTTCAACTCAATACAAGAATTACAATGAAAGGTATAGATTAAGAACACATATTGTAACACAAAAATTAAGTTCAGAAGAAAATGGTGGGATAGATAGTTTGTCAGTTTATTTTTTTGAAAAGGCTGTTGAAGAACTTGAATATGACGGTTTTCTTGATCGTGCAAGGCTAGTAACTAATCTTGAAGCACGAAATACAATTCAAGGTAAAAGATATTATACAAGTCAAAGCTATAAATTACTCCCTTCATCAAAAGATTCTTTGAATTATAAATTAACAATTGGTCATGACTTTGTTTACGAAACAAAAAATCACATGTTTAGTCAGATTAAATCAAATGATTTTCTAGGAGAAAATTTAATTCTATATTCAAATGGAGAATCTGTTTCTGTCAATATTAAAGACATACATAAATTAAGAGCAATTGAAAATAAATTTTATGCTAATTATAATTTGGGTGTAATTGGATCTTTTGACTTTGGGTTACAGTTTGATAAATGGAATTATTTTAAGGAAAACACTCAACCAGAAGAAGCTACTTTTGAAAGTAATCAGGGATTTATTATAAATCAACAAACAATAAGTGCGGGATGGAATAAATCAATATTAGGCTATTTACTCAGATTGAAAGTTCAAAAAACATTGAAAGATGATTTTGGTAATTCACTACTTAATTTTCAATTAGAAAAGAAATATGAGAATGAACTTTACATAAATGCTGGATTTCAATACAGAGCAGAATCACCAAATTTTAATTATTTTCTATTTAAAAGTAGCTATGCTAATTATAATTGGAATATTGATGATTGGTTATTACAGAAAACAAGTTCTTTAAGTGCTGAGATTGGTCATCCAAAATGGGGTATTTTGACATTAAATCTACAGGGAATAGATGATTATCTCTTTTTTAAAGATGTAACTCCTACTGATCAAATAAACAAAATGTTTAAAATTTATCCAACCCAATCAAATAGTAGGATAGATTATTTTAAAACAAGATTTTTTCAACATTTTAAATTTTGGAAGTTTGGATTAATTAATACAATTCAATATCAAAAAATATTATCTAATGAACAAGAAATAGGATTTAGACCGTTAAATGTGCCTGAATGGATAACCCGAAGCTCTTTAATTTTAGAAACTTTCGTGTTTAAAAAAGCACTATTCATTCAAACAGGTGTTACATTTCAATATTTCTCTAAATATTATGCTGACCAATACCATCCTGTTCTTGGCGAATTTGCATCTCAAAACCATACTCAAATTGGAAATTTTCCAAGAGTTGATCTCTTTTTAAATGCAAAAATTCAACAAACACGTCTTTTTTTAAAGTTTGAACATTTTAATAGTGACAGGTCTGGCTATGATTATTATTCCTCTCCATTTGTTCCTTACAGAGACGGTGTAATAAGGTTTGGTGTGGTTTGGAATATGTTCCAATAGATCTGATAAGCAGTATTCTATAGACTATTTTTTGCTAACAACTTTATTTTTTAATTATGAAATAAATAAGCCTAAGAAGGTTTAAAAACGAGTATAAAGTTCATTATATTAAAGTCCAATTTTTTGCTTTTAAAAAAAAAATAAAAAAAAACAGGAAAGGG
>CESJ01070892.1_pt1 | contig 17383 bp, 17 predicted proteins | sample 356311 | NCBI WGS metagenome assembly CESJ01 (sample SAMEA2621487, study PRJEB7988) | marine metagenome | biome: marine biome (ENVO:00000447); feature: surface water layer (ENVO:00002042); material: "saline water (ENVO:00002010), including plankton (ENVO:xxxxxxxx)" | depth 5 m
GAGACTATAAACGCTTATTTAAAAGATAACAAAGTAAGTACTTCAGAAAAAATTCAACGTTTAATCCAACCTTTTTTACTATTACCATGAGCCATACTCTTATAGCCCCTTCTGTCTTAGCTGCAGATTTCGCCAACTTGCAACGCGATGTAGAAATGATAAACTCCAGTGATGCAGATTGGTTTCATATAGATATCATGGATGGTGTTTTTGTGCCCAATATCTCTTTTGGTATGCCGGTATTGCGTGATATTGCAAAGCATGCAACAAAAACCATAGATGTACATCTTATGATAGTAGATCCAGATAGGTATATTTCAACCTTTAAAAATCTAGGGGCAGATATACTAACGGTCCACTATGAGGCTTGTACACATTTGCATAGAACACTGCAGGCAATAAAAGCTGAAGGCATGAAAGCAGGCGTGGCTTTAAACCCACATACGAGTATATCACTTTTAGAAGACACCATACAAGACATAGATCTTGTGTGCCTTATGAGTGTAAATCCTGGTTTTGGCGGTCAGAGCTTTATAGAGAACACCTATGATAAGGTAATAGCCTTAAAAGAATTAATTACTCGAAAAGGGGCAAACACTATCATAGAGATTGATGGCGGGGTTACTAGTAAAAACGCAAAACAACTAGCAGATGCGGGAGCAGATGTGCTAGTGGCTGGTAGCTATGTTTTTAAATCTGAGAATCCTACCAAAACTATTACCAATCTTAAAGCGCTTTTGGGCTCATAAAAGAATAAAACAACTAAATAAAAGCTAATTCAAAAACAAAGTATAATCAATATCCAGTACTGTAAGGTTATCTTTTACAGTCTTTGTCTTTAAGTATAATAAGTTTTTAAATGCATCAAACTCTGACCTATCAAACAACAAAGACAAGTTATTTTGAATAGTGCTTACTACAATTTTTCGCTTTATAGGCATTGCATCGTACTTAGTTTCCCAATAATCAACATCTATTTCTGAGATATATCTTTTAAACACCTCTAGATCCTCTTTATTTAATTCTATATAAAAATTGGTGAAGTTTATATGGTACACCTTACAATTTTCACAAAAGGAAATAGTCCCGTAAACATTTTTTGCTAATATTTTAATCTCATGGCACATTTAAATTCTTTTTTTTAATAGCAATCTAATAATAATTGACCTTTATCTTGAAAGACACTCAGCTGCTCATTGAGCTGTGATGTTGTTATTTGCTGTAATGTATCTAGAACACTATATTGCATTGCTAAAGAACCACACAACATAATACACCCCCCTTGTTTGAGTTGCTGAGCTATTTCGATTTGTTTTGTTAATAAAATATCCTGTACATATTGCCTGTCTTTTATCTGAGATAAAGCAAGTTCATATTTTAGCATGGGCGCTTTAGAAGAGGTGCTATCAAAAAACGTGCGGTAACAATCAAAAGAAGCCTCAACCCTTCCTCCCCAAATTAATTGAACGGGTTTGTTTTTAATTTCTTGAAGCATCCCCAAATAAGGAGCAATTCCTGTTCCATTGGCAACAAGTAATACAGATGGAGCATTCTTTGGAAAATAAAAATTAGGGTTTTTTTCGATTGCCCCAGATAATATATCACCAGGTTTTAAAGTACATAAATAAGTTGAGCAAACTCCCTTAGGATGCCACTTCACACTTAGCAGGATCTCATTATTAATTTTAGCAATAGAATAATACCGACCATGGGTGTTTCCTGGAGGAGTAATTTTAATTAAATCACCTGAGTGAAAGACAGTCTTTCTTTTTGGACGCAAGTACAAAAGCGCTGTATTATCTATATTTAAGGGTGTTATTTGGATGACTTCAAAAGAATCTTTGAGGATGATTTTTTTATTTTTTTTTGATTTTAAAATATTCAAATTCATACCTGTGTATTTGTTCCATAATAGAATCCATTGTGTGAATTCGCTTTGAGATTGATCATCTATTTTAACTATTGGAACAATTGGTGTAAAGTATGGACTGCTATGAAGCAAGCCATCTACCTTAAGCCCAAAATAGCAATATTTTGGATATAGCAAAGAACCAAAACAAAGTACAGAGAACTTTATATTTTTCTTTGGCGTTATTGTGTTAAATAATGTTTCAAATTTATGAGCATTACTTGGTGGATCCCCATCACCATAGGTTGACGTAAAAACAATTAAACAAGTTGCATTTTCATAGCTTGTGTATTGATCTAATGTTGCCATATAAACCTTCTTTCCTTCATTTTTTAATGCTTTAAAAAAAGTTTTAGCAAAAACGAAAGTGTTTCCAGTCTCTGATCCTACAAGTAGTATATACTCTGCCTCATCTTTGGTGAAATCTGAAACTATCTCTTTAGTGGATCTTCGTCTAAAACTCATTACAAAGCCTGAACATATAAAAAACAATAAGCTTAAACTAGCCAATAATAAAATTACAGACCATAGTATGTTGCCCTGACCCGTATGTAATTTGGCACTCCATAGAGAAGCCAATTGAACAAACGGGTAAGGCAAAACACTAACTGCTTTCCCAGAATATTGATGCACCAGTAATTCTCTATCATTTAGGGCTAATTCAAAATAATCATTGGAATCATCTGAAAATGGGAAAGTGAGTTTTCTTAACTCTTGTAATGTTATACTCTCAAATACTGATGGACTTAAAACAATATGCTTATCTGTAACATCAGAACTAATAGCCATCCAATTGGTATCTAAAGTGGGTTGTGGCAATAATGAGAAGTTTTCAGCACAAAGATATACACCAGTGGTTGCTATGATTAAAATAGGTGCTAAAAAAAGCCGACCGAGAATAACATGATAACGCTGGGCAAAATTTGTTTCTTGAACCTTTGTATACCATTTATTGAAACCGCCTTGGCGCTTTGCTATTAAAAAAACTCCAGTAACGGCAATAAAACAGAGTAATAGTGATGCAACACCCACAAAAATACGCCCTATACTTTTTAAAAATAAAGATCTATGGAGGTTGGTTATAAAACTAAAAAAAATAGATCTAGAAGGCACATCACCTAAGTTATCACCCGTTCTGGGGTTGATATAGATATTTTCACTAATTCCATCTATTGTAAAAACTGATGCTTTCACAGAATTGTTTGCCAAGACCTCTATCTCTAATACCTCCGGAAATTTATGTTCTAAATTTTCGATTGTATCAGAAATATAAATGGCATCCAAGTCTGGAATTACATATGACTTGGAAGCTTCACTTATAGGCTCTAAGGCAAGTAATGATCCCGTTATTGATGCAACAAAAATGAATATCGCTGAGACCAATGCAAGTAAAAAGTGGCTATACCGCCAAAGAGAACTGATCATTTAATCTTATTGTATTATCATACGTACATAGCGTATAAATCCATTTCCTTCAACTTTACTCTTCAGACTTTCTGAGGTAAGCTCAAACTGAATATCTTTTGTGTAGTACTCTTGGTTTTCTACTGCTGTTTCAAATCTTATATCATAGCCCATGTCAATTTTTTTATTTGGTATTTTCAAAACACTAACGGCTCTTTCTCCACCACTAATAGTTGCGCCAGAAATTGCATCTATATCTACCCGTTTTTTTCCATAGTATTTCCACCATTGATAAATTTCATTATACCACTGAGGATCTTTTCCATGAACATATAATGTCTGGTCATACTCACCCTCAGGACTGATTAAAGATATTACCACATATGCTCCTTCACCCAAGTAACTTGTCATTTGTATCATACACTTGAGGTTTGTTGTTTCTGTAGGTTTTGAAAAAGAAAACATAACAAAGGCACTAAAAATAAGTACTGGAATAAATTTAAAAAATCGAAGCATATTATTTAATAAAATTTAATGAAACGTTATTTTTTTGCAGTAACCCATTTTCAGCAGCAAGATCGAATGCTGTTTCACCAAAACCATTTTTATTTAGCTGTGAAGGATTGTTTCCATTTACTATTGCTGTTTTTATCTGATCAACCGAAGGATTTAATTTCCAATAATCTCTTGATAAAAAAAGGTTTTCTTGTGCTATTATTTCCATAGAAAACAATAGAACTAGACAGATACATAATGTTGATTTTATTTTCAAATTACTGTTATTTTACAAAAGATTCAATCAGTAAATTAATTTTTACTTCTTGAGTTAATGCATCATCAAAAAGATGTTTGTATAGTGCCTTATTATCAACTTTAGCCTCTAGAGAAAGGTCTTTGTCTCTATTATAGATCTCATCCCATTTAAGGCGAACTGTAGCCCATTTATTAGTGTTTGCACCCCACCATTTTGCGGCGGCGGCGCAACGACTATCATCAACTCTGGTATAAGTATTGTAGCCTTTCTCTTTTGCAAGAAGGACGTCTTGTTTTCCATTTTCTCTAACAATTTTATCATTGTCTTGATCGTGAACCCAGCCAAAATCTTTGATTTCTTGACGGTTACCTCTCATGGTTAGATTATAATCACTTCTTGTGGTGTATTCACGTCTTGGCAATGGTGCAGGGGTAATATTCTCCCAATAACTTTTTCCATCTACATGAACCCAAGATCCAGAACCTTCATAACGTGGGCTATCGTCTACTTGAAAAACTTTCTGTGTCCATTGTCCTGAAACATTCTTTTTTCTTTTTTTCTCAAAAGTCCACTCATTTGCTGTGTTGTACATATAAAAATTCCTGTTTTCGTACAACCAATCCTGTCGCCAGTGTTTAACAATCATAGGGCTAGCAGGATTACCAACTTGAAGAATGTGTTGAATAGATATCTTATCATTCTCATTAGTGACTAAAGCTGCCCACTCTAAAGCTTTGCTTACTTTATTTTTTGATGGTTTGTACAAAGAATCATTGGTGTAGCTAAAGGTTTCAGAAAAATTGAAGGTCACTTGAAAACATCCACACATTTGCTTTATTGCCTCCATGTCTTTTGCCTGTTTTTTACTTTGAGCAGAAACAGCAATCATGAACCCCATCGCAATTATAGATAATACAATCTTTTTCATGTTTATATTAATTTAAAATTAGCTTTTTTGAAATTGTTGTGTCCCCAGAGTCAAATTGCAGGATATACATACCACTGTCAAGAAAAGAAAGATCTAATTGTTGATTAAAAAAACCGTTATTATTCAATGTAGTAGTTTTATATACCTGTGCGCCGTTGACGGCATATACTCTGATAGTATTGGTTGCAGCAGCAGTGTTTTTATTTTCATAAACAATAGTTACAGTTCCATCTAATGAAGGATTTGGATACATACCAAATGATAGGTTTTCACTTACACTCTCAAAGCTTAATAAATCTGTAACATCTTGTAATACAAATGATAAATCGCCAGAGGCTGAGCCTCCAAAATCAGTGAAATACATTCTGTAGACTGTATTGTTATCATATTTCACATAGTATTTTTGATCACTATCAATATTCCATGTACCAGTAAAACTTTTCCAATCATAACCGATGGTGTTTATCTCTTCTAGGTAATCCAAACCATTAGGATCTGCATCTGAAGTTTCTTGGTTCTGGGCAACTGTTACATTTGGATTATGTAAGGCTCCTGATACAACATAATTTTGACCCGGAGGATTAATGAAACTAGTGTATTTTCTAAACACAAAATCCCAATTATCTTCTGAAGGTTCTGCTACTACCTCTTGGTTATTTTGCAGGCTGTAATAATTATATCTATTATCTGGGTTTGATGTATTAGCAACTGTTGCCGTTGTATCTGAAGACCAAGTTGAGCCGTCCCAGGTAGCATATTTAAATGTGTAGGCACCAAAGTAATCTTCAATGATCATTTTCCTGTAACTACCATCATCATATTGTAATACATAGATAATAGTTCCCTCTACATGGTTTGTTGCAGGATTATACTCTCCAAAACCAAAAGTTGCAGATCCCTGCATAAAAGCACCATCCTCCCAATTTGTATTCCCATTCACTAATTCTACCCAATTATTTTGGTTTGAGACATCAACACTACCATATTGCTCAGGAGTATCTGCGACTTCAAAGACCTTAATGTCAATTCCATCATTAACCCTAACAGAAAGGTTAAAATCGTCATTTCTTAGAAACGCTACATCCCAACTATCAGCCTGAAATGTTATTGCAGTTTGAGTATCTAATTTATAATACACTTCAGAGGTGTATCCTGCGCCCATAGAGACATCTATAGTTTGTTGGGCTATTGTACAAAGTGTAGTGGCTATGGCAAATGCCGTAAGTAGTATTTTTTTCATCTTTTTTAGAATTTAATTATTTACTAATTTGAATTATTATTATTATTATTATTATTGTTATTGGACTAATTTGTATTTGAACTCGGGAAAACCTCGCTCACCGCTATCACTAAGTAAAGCCGTGAATTTGAGTTTATAAATATTGTCATTAGGGTCTTGTATGATGTAATAAATATTATCAACAAGAACCTTATCTTGTGTTATCACTTCTCTCCAACTGCTTCCTATTGTACGCTGATCGAGTAAAAATGCTGATGTATTTATATTTTCTATAGAAAAATCATCGTATGCAATCTCATCAGTTAGAATACTATACGCCTTTACCCCACCCTTTCTATTGTGAAGTACCCCGTCTGAAAAACCGTATGAACCTGCACCCGTTAAAACATTTGTAAATACTGTAAAATTAACGTCCCAATTTTCTAGCTGTGGCTCTACAGCTAGTTTTGAATTAGTGTCAAAACTGAAAAAACTGAAATTAAAATTTGAATCTTTCTCAATCAACACCTCTTGATGTGTTGATTGATTTAAATCTGCATATTGAAGAAGGTAAGCATCGTCTTGTTTTAGAATACGTATTTTTTTCCACCCACGAGCATCACCAGCAATGGCAATACTCCCTGGCGCAGGAGTCTCTGTTCCTACTTCATAACCTAAATTAAGTAAGTATACCTTATTTTCTAAATCGTTTGAGCTTATTGGAGCAATTGCTGTTTTATTTATATCACCATCAGGATTATCAATATAAATTATATTTGCAGGATCAAAGGTCCCGACAGCCACTTGGTCTTGAATTTCTAAAACATCAGCCTGGGTTACTGCATCAATATCAGTACTCTCTAATGCTGCTGCTGCCATATATATGGAAGAATTAAGCCCAATGCGAAAATCAGAACCACCATAAAATCCAAGATCCCAAGAATCCCTTTTTATTGATGTTTGGCTTTCTGTACTTAAATCTATGTATACTTGATTTGGTTGATTTGGGCCACCCACACTTGGTTCAAAGCCTCTTCCTAGAGAAGCTGAACTGTTTATAGTAAATTGTGTATTGCCTTGAATTACAGCATTAGGATAATCTACAGATACAATACTAAAACGGATTTCAACGGTTTCATCTAGCGCTTGATTTAATTTGGTAAATAAAAATGATGTTTCAATTTCTGTTGGCAGTATTGGAATAATTAGATTGTTGCTATTAATGGGAGGTGTGGTAATAAAATCAACACCATAAACTGCGTTTGTCACATCTAGTAAGAGTGTTACACTCCCTGTTTGTATAGCAGCCTTGGAATATACAAGAGAGATATCTTGCGCTTCATTTATTTGACTTAAATTAGCTGAAAGGCTTTCAAAAGCAACAACAAATGGTTCAAGGGGCATATCTAAACTGTCATCATTACTACAGGAAAGAAGTAAGAATACCAATACGCCAAAAAATGATTTATAATAATTTGAAAAGTTCATGCTTAATAGGTTAGGTGATATGTGAGTTTTAAAAAGTAAGAACGACCATAACCTAATGGAATTTGGGATGGCGGACCACTATGAGAGCCTCCTTCAAGGGCTGTTGTATTTACTTGTGTGATGTCAAAAATATTCCTACTACCAGCTGTGGTTTTGAAAATTCCTTTAAAAAATGATTTGCTTATCGTAGTGTCCAACCAACTAAATGGATCTGTTGTACCTGCTCTAAATTCCTGTTGGCCTTGCTCATTTGTTTTTTCAACGAATTGTTGCTGTTTTCCTATGTGTTTAAAAAAGATAGAATACGTAGTGTCAAATTTTGGGGCATAGTAAGAAAGGTTGCAATTATACTGGAGGTTGAATAGAAAATCGTTGTTACTTTGAGATCTGCTATCCAGCACTTTTGAAATACCCTGAAGCGAAGCTCCAAATTTTGCTCTGAAATTCTGAAAATAAATTTCATTTTCAGAAAAAATACCTAAAGCTTTAAAACTATCTATATTATTGTATTGAAATGCTAATGGACTTTGATTTACGACAATTAACTCAATGCGGTCTGTGATATCCAAATAGTTAAGGCTAACTTTATTTTTTAGTTTTAATCTACCATCATATAGCGCGCTCTTTTTCTTTAAATGTAAAAAAACAGATAGCCCTTGTTCTGGATCTAAGTCTGGGTTCCCTTGAACATCGTGGTTTACATCAACAAAAAAAGTATAGAGTTCATTATAGTTTGGTGTTCTATTTGCTGAACCCAAGATTGCTCGTAATTCCCAATTTTCTGAAATAATTTGTTTTGCACTTAAAGATCCTATAAATTGGGTTTTAAATAAATTACTAAAAGACACTCTCCCCCCTGGACGCAAAGAAAACTCTTTGTTGATTTTTATTTCTGATGTAGCAAAAAAATCATAATTATATAACTGCTGTGTAACTAGATCAGCACCTGGACCTATAACGATAGCTAATGAAGAACCTAGCCCATATTCGTTAATAAGCTCATAGCCTAATTGTAAATTAGTGGTGTTTGTATTAATTATGTTACTAAAAGTACCCCGAGAAAAAAGAGCACGTCTACTTTGGTATTGCCCTTTTTTAATATTTTCTTTTTCCTGGCTAACAATACGATAGGTAAACCTCTCTAAATCTTTTGATTGTTCTTGAAAAGAAAGAGAGACATTAAACTCGATTGCTCTAAAAAGTGTCCCAAGTGCATTTAAATGGTGATAAAATCTATTATTAGTATAAATTTCATCTAATGCAGTTGGGTTTGTTGTATTAGTTGAAGGGTTTTCGTTTATAGAAATATTCTGCGCATATCTTTCTATGGATTCATTTAAATACTCAAAACGGTAAGAAAAAGTTAAGTCATCTTTTTTATAAAAAAAAAGAGCTTTGGTGTTTTGTTGTGATTTGGGAAGCCATTGGTGGCCTCTTAAATTATCATTTACACTATGATTTTTTCCTTTTCTATTATTAAAAAACCCAGCAAAATCATTTCGGGTATATACCCCATTTAGGTAAATTCTCTCTGTTAGATTGTGCCCCACCTTCAACGACTGGATATGACGGCCCCTTTCAAACCATTCATACTCGTTACCAACTGATTCTTCTTGAACATAGGTAGTAATATCCCAATCGTTGCGGGAGGACTTTTTTGTTATAATGTTTATAATTCCAGAAACTGCATTAGATCCATACTGCACGCCCATTGCACCCTCAACAATCTCAATTCGCTGTATGTCATCTAAGTTAATAAGGGTCAAATCAGTATTATTACCCAATCCCTCTTCGTTAATAATTGGTATGTTATCAATCAATACTTTAAAATATTGACTATCCAAGCCAAATAAACTAACGCCGCTTTTACCAGTGGAGGTATTTGGAGAAACAGAAATATTTAAAGATGTGTTGAGTACGTCTGCTAATGTGTTTCCAGCCTGGCGTTCAATATCTTCTCTTGTAATTACTTTTACTTCAACAATAGAATTTGAAATAGATTGGGGATTAATCTGTCCTGTTATTACAACTTCTTCTAATTTATTAGCAATTAAACTATCCATTTGTTGCACGACCTGTGCACAAACGTTGAAACTTGACATGAAAATTATTAAAAATAAGAAACGCATAAAATATCCGTAAATTTGAATACAAAAATACTTATTTTTATTTATTCTAAATAAGAATAGTGACAAATTTTAAGCGCTATTAAGATTGATTCTAATTAATATATAGCTTAAGCATCTCTATTTCAATGCTTTATTGTTGTGAAAAAAAGTAAAAGAATAGGCAAAATAAAAAATGGAATAAAATCTAAAAAAAATAATCAGTCTTATTGAAGTTACATTACAACAAGTAACCTTTGCGTTACAATTTAAAATATTACCTTTGCGTTACATTTTAAACGTAAAACGATGAATACAGACATAATTATACCAGCTCTAGGAATGCTAACAGGAATTATCATCCCGCTGGCTGTTTTTTATTGGCAGTACCTTGAGGGTAAAGAAAAAAGAGAAACAGCAGTAGAGATTTCAAAAAGCTTAAATGATCCAGATAAAATAGAGAAGCTAATGGCTATTTTTGAAGAGAGAAAAAAAGAACCCGTAGATTATAGAAGAAACGGAGTGATCACAACTTTTGTTGGTTTTGGCCTTTTTGGTTTTGGGGTATTTTTTTTGGGATCAGTACTTAAAGGAGTTGGATGCCTGGTGGGTCTTATTGGTATAGGAACCCTTATTGCGGGATACTTGTACCCAAATACTGGCAAAGAACTCACTAGCGCTGTTGAGGAGTTTGAAAAACAGTAAGCATGGGCAAAGACCATTTAAAACTTTTAAACAACCTGCAGAGGCTTAGAAAAGCTGCCAATCTCACCCAGCAAGAACTCTCTGAGGCGGCAGAGGTGTCTAGAAAGAGTATCAATGCAATAGAGAACGGTATTTATATCCCCTCTACGGTATTGGCTTTAAAAATTGCAAAAACTATTAAGTGCAAAGTGGAGGATTTATTCCAGCTACCTTAATTAAAACATAGTTATAAATATTAATATGTTTTTTTCTTTCTTTTTCTACTCTTATTCAATATTCTACCCACAATAGTATAGCGCACACAATACTCATAAAAAAACATACTTATTGTAAATGCGCCAAAAAATGATATCATAAATTTTAGAAATACAGGAATATCGTAAGCAATAAGTATGATCTGTATTATAACTACTATTGGCGTGTTGGATATGTAAACCCAATAAGAAGAATCTGTAACGTATCTTAAAACTTTAGAATCTTTTAATTTTAAACGAATAAAATAGCCCCATAAGCCAAACACTAAAAAATAAATAGCAAAACACGACAAAAAAATAGCAGCTAATTTAATAAGCAAATAATATTCTAACTCACTGTTTTCAAACCAAAGTTGAGGCACAATAGCCACTAAACCTAAAAACAATCCTCCTCTGAGTAAATATTTAGATTTTTGCTTAATATCATTCATTAAAAGAGGTGTATTATTAGCAAGTATTCCAAGTATAAAAAATAAATAGTAATGAACTAAAGTTGGTATTTCTGGCACCAGAGTTAAAGGATTATCTACTACCCATCTTTTCATGAAAAACATAGAAATTGCAGAAATAAGTATGCTAATAAAAACTAGTATAAAGATAGAGTTCACTCGGATTTTAAAAATCAATTTCTTTAATAAAAGAGTTATTATATAAAAAATGATTAAATAATATAAAAACCATAAATGAGCAGTAGGAAAAAAATTATCAAACCCCTTATTCCATCCATTAATATAAGATTGTTTTAAAATATCTTTATCAAGAAAAGTAAATCCGATATGATTACTCAAGCTAAATAAAGATAGAACAATTGGAATTATTATTATCAATCCCAATACAAATGGAATTACAATTCTATTGAATCTATTTTTTATTATCGTTCCAATTGTATGTTTTCTTAAATTTATGGCAAATATGAAACCTGAAATCATAAAAAATAATTCCATTACAAATAAATGACTCACAAAAACTGTAAAATCAAAGAACCAAATACCATTATCATCTACTGGCCAAATAGGTGCTATAGTAACCATATAAGGTACTGACGCATGAATAAGACACCTTGTAATATTAGCAAAGTTTCTTAAGTAATCTATATAAACTATTCTACTCATCTAGATTTAGTAAATAATTAAATTTCTAAATTATTTGTTTTTAGATCTAACACTCTAGGATATATATCCTATTTTTTGTTATTCATGTATTTAAATATCCTAGTAAAATCTGTTCTGTTTTTTGTAGCCTTCCATATAGAGGGGTTTGTAGAAAAAAATGTTAGTAGTGATTGTGTAAAATATTTATTAAAACTATCACCAGGACTAAACCATCTAAAACCAACACCAATAGAATTAGTAGTATTGTTTACATGGTGCCACCAAAATGGAGGATTATATAATACATCACCTGGTCTTAACTCACATTCCAAAGTTTGAAGATATTTCGCATTGGGAAAATCATTAAAGTCTGGAAAATCAGGATCAAATCGACTATGAAAATAGGGAGATCTTGTTATAGGAGGGTCAAAAATAATATCATTTTCTGGTGGATATAAAAACCAATGCTTTTTACCATGAACTTGTGTAAACAAATTATGTTCGCTTGCTGAATGCAAAGTTGTTCTTGTTCCTTTACCTCCAATGAATACTTGAAAAGTCTTTCCTGAACTAATTTTATTTCTTATGCTATAAAGCCACTTCCAATCAAAATCTCCTATAAGTTCTGGGTGATCGTAAAGCAATCTATTAAACCTACTGTATTTTGAAGTGTCTCCATTTTTCATTGAATTCAACACATCTTTCAATGTGGTTTCTTCTACTTTATAATTTATATTTGTCATATCTTGAGAAGAAGCATCAAATATAGAAACTTTATCATCACAATAACTTTGCATTAACCAATCAGGAGTCCACTTCTTAACACATTCCCAGTGTTTTGCCTTCCCTTCCATTACAACAGGAATTCCTTTATTTATATAATTTTTCTTAAGATCATAATCAGATATGTCTTTCACTCTATCGATCTGGTTCACTGTCCCTATTATCTTATTTACATGAAAATTTGTAGAAACAGACGACAAAACTTTTTTTCTTTGCTTGTTAAATTTATCAGACGGAACTTTATTCCCAATTAAATGATCTAACAATCTCCAAAACTGATATTGTGTCCTATGATTAAATTTTATTTTAGTCAATATTTTAGTATTTATATTATAAAGTTTTCTTTCAGTAGTGCTATGATTAGACTAGTTTAATCTGGGAAGCAACTATATAGAAGGGTTTATTTTAAAGGAATTAATAAACCTATTAGCGCCTTTTAAATATATCAAAAAAAATTATCAGTGTTATTCTTAAATTACACCGAAAAACAAATGTATAATTATTAAATCATATATTAAAAATACAATATAAAGCGCAAAGTATTAATCAATTATTATTGCAATATATTAGTGTAAATTATTTAAATAATGTTTCAAACTAAACTTTCAAGTAACAAGAATAAGTCTTTCTGATTTATTAACTTAGTGAAATTAAAATCATCAAGATGAATATATTAATTACTGGAGCTACAGGTTTTTTAGGGTCAAGAATAATAGAGCATATTATTGATCTAAAAGAGATTAAACACATCACAGCTACAGGACGTAAGTTTTCAGTTGATAATAAATTAATTAATACAAAGGTCGATTATATTTTAGGAGATTTAGAAAATGTGAATTTTGTCAAATCACTGTTTAAAAAGGACATAGATGTTGTTATAAATTGTGCGAGCTTATCTTCTCCATGGGGTTCTAAAAAATCATTCTACAATTCAAATCTTTTAACACAAAAAAATCTATTAAACGAAAGTTTGAATGCATCTGTAAGACGTTTTATTTATATATCCACACCAAGTATATATTTTAACTTTAAGGACTCAATAAATATTCATGAGAATTCTCCATTACCTAAAAAAATGGTTAATAATTACGCTAAAACAAAATGGAATGCAGAGTGTTTATTAAGAGAATCAAAAATTCCTTATGTGATTTTGCGCCCACGTGCCCTTATAGGAAGAGGTGACACTGTAATTATGCCACGACTAATTCGTTCTTGTCTTGAGAATAAGTTAAAAATAATGGGGAATGGAAAAAACATAGTCGATCTTACATCTGTTTCAAATATGGCAGAAGCTGTAAGTCTCTCAATTTTTACTGAGAACTTTAATGAATCCTATAACATATCAAATGATGACCCTGTAAATTTATGGGAGTCAATTAACGCTATATTAGAAGCTATTAACATTCCTAAGATTAAAAAAAAAATCCCTTATTCTATATTGTATTTCGCAGCACAATTAATGGAATTTAAAGCACGGCTAAGCCCAGGAAAAGAACCGGTATTGACAAAATACTCTGTAGGTGTACTAGCAAAATCATTTACCTTTGATATAGAAAAAGCTAAAACAAAATTGAATTATTATCCAAAGCAAACAACATCAGAATCAATCGAAGAATTTGTACAATGGTATAAAAAAAAGAATAATGACAAAAGTGAAATTTAAATTAGAATCTGCGGGATACTGCGAAGCTAAACAATCGTATGTTCTTAAAGGAACCTCTGGTAAGACTATTAAATTTTACGCTACTTACGGACACATAGAACATCCAATCTATGGCCATATACTATTTGACTCAGGATATACCAGACGCTTTTATGAGGTAACAAAAAAACTTCCATTTAAATTATACGCTAAACTCACAAAAGTTTTTGTGACAGAAAAGGAAGAGGCTATAAACATGTTAAAAAAAAAAGGAATAGATTCTCATGAAATTAAATACATAATTATCTCTCATTTTCATGCAGATCATATAGGGGGATTAAAGGATTTCCCAAATGCTAAATTCATTTGTTCTGAAGATGCTTATAATGATATAAGGAATAAAAAAGGTGTTTTAGCACTAAAAAAAGGTTTTATTCCAGCTCTGATGCCAAAAGATTTTCAGGCTCGCACGCAATTACTCTGCTTCAAAAACAAAACAAAAAAAATAGAAGGATTAGGTAAAGTTATTGATATATTCGAAGATGGGTCAATCCTCATTTGTCAGCTAGATGGTCATGCTAAAGGTCAAATTGGAGCGATCATAAATGCAGAAAAAAAAATATTCTTAATATCAGATGCAGCGTGGCTTAAAGAGAATTACGCTAACCTGCATTTACCTAGTCACTCTGTTAGATTATTCTTTGATTCCTGGCGTGACTTTAAAAATAGCTTAAATAGGGTTCACAAATACAGCAAAGCTTATCCCGAAACAGTTATTATACCTTGCCACTGCGAGCAAACTTATCTTAAACTAAAAAATACTGAATGAAAATATCTAAAACATCAATTCTAATAAAGTTTTTGAAGTTTAGATTTTATAGAAAATTTAAATCTAATTCTATAAGTTTAATAAAGAAAAGAAAATGGAAAAAAACTGTTTTATCTTCTCCGTATTATAAAAACATAATATTAAAAAATAAAGAGTTTCCAATAATGAACAAGGCTTTGTTTATGGAAAATTTTAATTTGATCAATACGGTACAAATTAAAAAGTCTGAAGCTTTGAAATTAGCTTTTAAAAGTGAAAAATCAAGAGACTTCACACCTTCAATAAATGGCATTAGCATTGGACTTTCTTCTGGAACAAGTGGTTCTAGAGGAATTTTTCTTACAAATAAAAAAGAGAAAGAAATCTGGGTTGCAGCAATACTCGATCGTGTAATAGGATTTTCACTAAAAAAGCGCAAAGTGGCTTTTTTTTTAAGAGCCAACAATAATTTATATGAAGCAGTAAAATCAAAGTTATTATCCTTCACATTCTTTGATATTAAAACACCAGTAGAGCAACACATTATAACACTTATTGAATTAAATCCTACTATTCTTATCGCTCAACCATCAATGCTGATGAAAATTGCGCAAAATTATATTTATTTAAAAATACAGCCAACAATTCAGAAAATTATCTCTGTAGCAGAAGTCCTAGAAGATGATCAGAAAGAATACCTTACATCCGTTTTCAATAGACCCATAGATCAGGTTTATCAGTGTACAGAGGGGTTTTTAGCCTACACGTGTAAAAAAGGAAAGTTACATTTAAATGAAGATTGGCTTGAAATAGAAAAAAGGTACCTAGATGAAAAGCAAGATAGATTTCACCCTATTATAACTGATTACTTAAGAGAATCACAACCTATTGTCCGTTACGAACTTAATGACATTTTACATGAAGGATTTTCTTGCAGTTGCGGATCAAAATCAACTGTGATTAGTAAAATTGAAGGACGATCAGATGATGTTTTCCGATTTTATGAGAATGAAACTGTAGTTGATATTTATCCAGATTTCATAAGAAGGGTTATTATAACAGCTTCTGAAAAAGTTAAAAACTATACCGTTGTTTTAATAGAAGCGCGAAAGATTAATGTTTATTTAGAAGTAGCGGATAAGAATAAATTAGAAAATATTTTTAAAACTGTTAAGAAAGAACTGAATACGTTATTTTTAAGTTTTGGGATTGAAGACATCAATATTGTAAGTGTGGATTTAAATCATGATCAAACTAATAAATTTAGAAGAATAAAAAATGAATATAAAAAGAGCTTTTAGTATAAGAGGTGTAGGTAAATATTTACCTCTTACATCTGTTTCAAGTGAAGAAATTGAAAATGAATTAGACCTGCCTAAAGGTTTTATATTTAAAAATATAGGAGTGGAAACCCGCCATAAAGCTATGGGTGAATCTAATACATTTATGGGTGAACAAGCACTCAGAGAAGCATTAAATGATGCAAATATGACTATCGATAATATTGACTGTCTTATAGGGGCATCTGCTACTTTTGATTATGTCATTCCTAATAGAAGTACTCTTATAAAAAATGCATTCAAAGAAGACAATGATTTAGATTTTACTTGTATTGACATCAATTCTGTTTGCACAAGCTTTATTACCGCACTTGATTATGCATCTTTGTTATTAACTACTGGAGAATATAAAAATATTGCTATTGTTAGTTCTGAAAGTAGTTTAAAAGGGCTAAACCCAGAAGATATAGAAACTTATAGTTTATTTGGTGACGGATCAGCAGCTGTTATAATAAGCACCACTGATCAACCTGCAGGACTAATTAAGTATAAATCAAAAAGTTATACAAAAGGTGTAAAATACACTATTATAGAAGGTGGAGGAAATGTCAATCATATGAAGGATGTTCCTTATGACCCATCTCTATATTCATTTAAAATGCAGGGGAAAAAATTATTGAAAAATGTAAAAACAATCTTACCTATATTCTTGTCTGATTTTTTTAAAAAACAAGAGGTTACCATGCAAGAAGTGAATTTAATTGTACCTCATCAAGCCAGTAAACTTGGATTAAGAATGTTAATTTCTCTAAATAAAGGTTATACAGAGAATATAGTCGATCAGCTCGAAAATCATGGAAATTGTATTGCTGCCTCTATTCCACTTGCCTTAGTAAACAGTATCAAAAACAACTCTCTAAAAGAAGGGGGAATTTGCCTTCTTATTGGAACAGCAGCTGGAATTACCATCAGCAGTTTACTTTTTAAATATACCAAACTATGAGGCTTTTTTT
>CESJ01021402.1_pt1 | contig 17372 bp, 16 predicted proteins | sample 356311 | NCBI WGS metagenome assembly CESJ01 (sample SAMEA2621487, study PRJEB7988) | marine metagenome | biome: marine biome (ENVO:00000447); feature: surface water layer (ENVO:00002042); material: "saline water (ENVO:00002010), including plankton (ENVO:xxxxxxxx)" | depth 5 m
AGACAGACCCTTGCCGATCGCGCGATTACGCGGATTAAAGTTGACATACATCGCTCGTGCCCAAGGATCGACCGGATCGACCGAACCATAACCATTGGCCGCAGCTAGAGCCTGGACCATCGCAAAGGGACCGCCATTTAACAGCGCCGGCGCCACGCAACAATTTTCATCGATCTCGTTGTGGTCGGCAATTAATCTCAACCTCAACGCGTCCCCCGACTCGTAGAGCAGTTGGCCGCGCAATGCGAAGCGTTCGCGATTGTTGAGTTCAGCTTCGAGGGATGTATCACTGGCAGCCAGCAGATTAGTCGCGGTGCCGTCGCGGCGATTGCTGCTGCCCGACAAGCGGTACGACCAGCTTTCCGAAATCGGGCCGGTCAGGGTGCCCTTGCCCAAGGTGCTGCCATAATTCCCAAAGGTGACCTCGGCAGAGCCCCCAAATTCGCGCTCGGGAGCACGAGTGCTAATGCTGATAACGCCCGCCGAAGCATTTTTACCAAACAACGTCGACTGCGGACCGCTGAGGACTTCGACCCGTTCAAGGCTTGGTAAATCGGCTATCGACGAGGCCGAGCGCGTGCGAACCACGCCATCGACCACCACGCTCACCGATGGTTCAATACCCGGATTATTAGCGCCATTACCAAAGCCGCGAATAAAAAAGTTGGTGTTCGCAGAAGACTGTAATTGGTTAATACGCAGCGCCGGCACCGCAGTCTGTAGGTCGATGATATCGATGATTTGGGCGCGCTTGATGGTCTCGGCATCGACCACTGCAACCGTCAGTGGCGTGTCTTGCAACGCCTGTTCGCGCTTGTTGGCGGTGACAATAATTTCGTCGATCTGGGCCTGTGCAGGGGCGATAAAAGATAGCGCCATCAGCACCGCACCCAACAAAAAGCCATATCGAAATTTGCTGCCCGATTTTTTAAAATAGCCAAAATAATTCATACAGTTGCTCCTTCAACGTTTATTTTCATCCTTGACTGACTACCGCGATTGACGCCCGCGTCTACCGACTGCGTCGGCGCAAAAGCGCGCTGAATACGGGTTCATACTACCCTCAAAGCGCAAACGCTGCTCGCGAGGGTCACCAATGAACGTCGTCGGCCACTGGTGCGGTATGTTTGTGCCTGAGGTCTGTCAACCTGACAAACACGTTCGGAACCAAATCCCGCTAATCATTGATCGCCGAGGCTCTACATACGTAGCAAGTCTAACACAGAAAAATTTGCTGGACGGCAGGCTATTGACAAGTGGATATTAGTCATCATCGGTGGTTATAAAATGGCCCGAAGGGCCACTTAGCGGCATGCAAAACCCGTAGCTGACTGCTTACTTGGCAATTGATTTGCGATTCAGTCCTCAGACATTGGCGGCGTGGCGCATGAAACCGTCGGTTTTATTTGCCCGCGCTAATCGGCCTCGATCACCAATCGATCGACTGTCCATTCCAATCTATAAATGCTAGCTGTCCGTCGATATCGGCGGCCGTCATCAGCGCGATCAACTGGGCGGCGACAAAATCTGGAGTAAATAGCTTGTCGGCTGCCACCGACGATTGAAATGGTTTTGATAGTGGCGTGTCGGTAGTACCCGGGTGAAAGGAAAGGATTTTAACATTTGCGCTGCGTCTAGAATATTCGATCGCCGCGGTCTTAAGTAACATATTGAGCGCCGCTTTTGACGCCCTGTAGGCATACCATCCGCCTAGATGGTTATCGCCGATACTTCCGACCCGCGCCGACAGCACGGCCACCTTGCAGTGTTCTGCATGACTGAGCAATTTGCGCAACACCTTGAGCCACAGCACCGGCACGATAGCATTGGCGGTAAATACTGTCTGTAGGGCCACGGCATCAATGTCTTCGAGTCGCTTTTCTGGCGCGAAATGATCGCCGTGTAGAACACCGTGGCAGAGTGCCACCCGCAACAGCGTCGGTCGCAGCGCCTGAATCTGATCGCACACCTGCTGCATGCTTGCCTCGCTGTAATCACAGCAGAGCCATACCAAGCCGGGATGCAACTTCAACGCAACCGGTGGCATTTGATTGCGACTGACGGCGAAGACCCGTTCGATTGAAGGGTCTGCCAAAAACGCCGCCACCAGCGCTGCCCCGATACCTCCGCTGGCTCCGGCTACCAGCGCATCGCCACAATCGCTCATCGCGGTGGTTGCCAGTCGCAACTCTGCGTCTGCTTAGAGCCCATGAACAGACGCGATATACGCTGCCGGTGGCGAGCAAAAAATAGGTAGGCCCGATCGGCAACAGGGGCCACCATCGGCCAGCGCAAGATCGCTACCCAGCGTCGTTTGCCGACCAGACACCAAGCGCGATAGGTCACGTCGAGCCCAGTAATCACCTCGCCGTCCGCTAGTTGTCCATGCAAAATGCGATCGGCCTCCTGACGGTCGATGCTGGGAAAGCGTGCGATAAAGTCGTCGGCGTAAATATTTTCAAAGGCGATCGAATGGTTGATGTCGGTGCGCCGCAAATGCTCCATCTCGGTGGCACACAGTGGGCAGGTGGCATCATAAAATATGGTCAACTCAGTCATTCTCAAACGTCTCCCAAAAGGCAAACCAGTAACACCAGATGCATCGCCACGACCCATGCGGTGAGTTTGACGCGCATAGCGGTGTAGCGATCGTCGACCACTGGCGCCATCCTTTCGGCCCAAAGTAATATCAAATACCCCGACATCAATACCGCAATCGCCAATAACATTAACATTTGTGATACCTGAATCGCCAACAGGCACAGCCATGCTAGGATGGCTAGGACGTTGCTGATAATTAATAGGCTAGCCACGCCTTGCTCGGCGGCATGATCGCGCCACACTGCCCCAGACAAAAAACTCAAGATACAGGCGCTATAAGCAATAAACACATAGGGGGCGTAGAGCCCAAACAGCGCAGCGCTATGCACGCCGGGACCCGACACCGTCGCAGCAAGAATAACCCCGAGTGAAATAGCAAACGGCAACAAGCCGAGGTAGCCGAGCGCGATATAAATCGGCCGTTGCGTGCGTTTTATCTGTTCCACTGTGGCGTCCTGTTGATTTGATTGCGGTTTGTCAGAGCTCATATAACTTCCATTGCAGTGCGCTACTAGGGGCGTTTATCGATGTGTGCGACAACCGCCAAAAAAGCAACATCTTACGATAAGTAGTACGCGGCAAGTCCGCCGTCGGATCGCGGCATAGCGAGGACCGAGCGCGCGATGAAACCAACTGTGGGTGGTTTCCGTAATGATGTTTGATAACAATTGCACACGCTTAAAAAAATGCACAAACTCGGCCTGATATGCTTTTTTAACGACTTGCGCGTCGCGGACAACCCGGCGTTGATGCAAGCGGCAAGTGGCTGCGAAAAATTGATCTGCGTGTACATTCAGCCGCCAGACGATCTTCTCGAAGGCTTCGCAATAGCGCCGACCACACTCCGACGCCAGCAATTGTATCAGTCGCTGGACGCATTGGATCGGAGCCTCGGCGCTTTGAGCCAGCATATTCAGGTAATCGCCGACGGCTCGACAGAAGGGCTGGCGGCATTACTGGAGCGCTTCGACCCGTGCGCGGTGTACCGCAGTGAGCAAGCAAATTGGCGTATGCAAACGCGCTGGGACACTGTCGTCCAGCGGTTCCCAAATATGGTTTTCTGTGAGATAACCAGCCACACGCTGTTCGAATCGTCAGCGCTACCGTTTACAATCGCTAATTTACCGAGTAGTTTTTCTAAATTCCGACACCAAGTAGAGTCGTTGCAGATTCCCGAGGCCATAGCGGCCCCGTTAAATCTGCCGCCGCCAATAACAACGCCAGATGATTGGCGCCAGCGCTTTTCCAGCGCCGAGCAGAGACCCAGCCCGCCTATCGCGGGGGGCGAGGCGGCGGCGTTTCGCCATACGCAGGCATATTTCGCCAGCAACGCAGCGCAAAGCTATAAAAAAACCCGCAACGCGCTGGATGGCTGGGGGAATTCAACTAAATTTTCGCTTTGGCTTGCCTGTGGTGCAATCTCAGCCCGCGAGGTCATTCGTCAGCTAAGGCTTCACGAAGCGCAACAGGGCGCCAACGAATCCACCTACTGGATCTATTTTGAACTCCTGTGGCGCGAGTATTTTCAGTGGTATTCGCACCGCCACGGCGATCGTATTAGCGCATTTCAAGGCATTGCCACGAGCACACCAAACACCAGCTTTTATCCCCAGAGATTCCGTAAGTGGTGCCTTGGCAACACCCCTTACCCGATCGTCAATGCGTGTATGAAGCAGCTTAACGACAGCGGCTATATGTCTAATCGCGGCCGCCAGTTGGTCGCTAGCTGTTTGGTTCATGAACTGGCCCTAGACTGGCGCTATGGGGCGGCCTACATGGCGCAGAATCTGCTCGATTATGATTTTGCCAGCAACTGGGGTAATTGGCAGTACCTCGCCGGAGTGGGCGCCGATCCGCGAGGGCACAGGCGCTTCAACTTGCAGAAACAAAGCCAGACCTATGATCCCGAGGGCCATTTTATTGCCCTGTGGAAGGGCGCTGAATGCGAAGCGCGCTTGGATCACGTCGACATCGTCGACTGGCCCATCACCAATTAAATTTTTAACAGAGTCACCAATCGGTTATCTTGCCGCCGCCGCGTCGCTGGCAGTGTTTAGACCGCCCATAATGGCCGGCTGACTGACATTGACCAACGCGTCAATAATAGTCGAATAATCGCTAAAGAACTCATCCGAGACCCCCGACTCATAGGTGATCGGCGTAGCGATGTCAGCGACTGGATCGAGCAGGCCGATCAGAGTTAAAAATTCTCCTACTTTGCGCAATAGCGTGACGTTGCTAATCCATGTCAACGCTTGCAGTCCACCCCACTTCTGTACTGAAGCACCGGTGGATGCGTAGCGCGTTATGCGCGTGAATACGACGTCGTTGGCACGATCGACAAAGACATACTGTCCAAATTTACCACTGGCATTGAAAATCGACGCCTGCTGGTCATTTTTCGATACCCACCAGTGCATACCATAACCCCGCGTGTGCTCAATCGTGCTGCTTGGGATATCGCTCCAGACCTCGCTAAAGGTAGTATCGACAAATTCCTGTGAGATAATTTGCTGGTCGCCCCAGCGACCACTCCGCGCAAACAGCAATCCAAAGCGGGCATAATCTCGCGCCGACATATCAATGCAGCAATAGGTCATCGGATTGCCGGCTGCATCGCGCCACAGTGTGTACCGCTGTATGCCAATCTTGGTAAAAATCCTCTCTGCCAACAATTGGTCGGCGGGCATACCAGTGGCGCGATGCAACACCTCGCTTAACAGCATGGAGTTAACGTTATTGTATTCAAAAACTTCGCCGGCAGGCTTTTCTACTCCGACCTCTAAGGCATAGGCGAGGTGGTCGTCGCGAAAAAACATGGTTTCGTGTTCGTGCTCCGGGAACGCAAGTCCGCTGGTCATATCGAGCAGATGGCGAAGACTGATATTGGCACGCCGATCATTAAAGACATCTATATATGTTGACACCTTATCGTCGAGGCTGCCGATCTCGCCACGATCGATCGCTATCCCAATCAAAGCCGCATAAAAACTCTTTGCCACTGACCAACTGGTGCCGAAACTCCGCGCATCGTAACCCTCTGCATAGCGTTCACCAACCAATCGCCCGCCGACGATAAGCACCGCAGCTTGGGTGGCACGATCATTAAACGCCAAATCCAACAATCGGGTGACGCTCTGAGATTGCACATTAGCATCCGATGGCCTGACGATCTGCCATTCTGTTGCCGGTATCGGTCGATTGCCTTTCGGCGATTCAGGCTCGGACGCAAAAGCTGCACCCGCATAGGACAGCAGACTCGCAACGATGAAAAAAAACAGTTTCAAAATAGACTCCTTTTTTGTCGACCAAGTATAGTGCGCCGAGATCACCGCGTCATTAAAACGCTGCCGCTAACCCTGAGTCATCGTCGCGGGCCAAGGTCGTGGCAAAGGCGAAGAATCCCTGCCAGTCGCGCCAACGGACAAACCACTCTTAATATAGTGGCAACATCAGCCAAAGCCCAGCTTAGACCTCGACTTTGGCTGCCCTTCATCGCAGTCAGTTAAAATGATCAAGATATTATGCTATGTAAAAAGCGCATTTATAAATTTCGCCGCACTAAAAAAGTGTGTAGTAATGCAATAAAGTTGTTTGCACTTTTTTCTGAGAAAGGCTAAATTAGAATCTGCTATTAGTTTTCAAGCAGTTTATTGGAAACTGGCTTAAGTCCGGGGCAACGTTAATGGTGCATCATTATGGTTGCTTTCAAATAATAATTTCTGGAAATAGGATGAACACGATGTCAAATAATTTAACAGCCTCCGATCCGGTTGGCGTCTCATTTTGGTTAATTTCAATGGCAATGGTTGCTGCCGCAGTATTCTTTTTTATCGAGCGCGATCGCGTAAGTGGCAAATGGAAAACCTCGCTGACAATCGCTGGTCTAATTCAACTGATAGCTGCTGTGCATTACTTTTATATGCGCGACGTTTGGGTCACTACACAAGACACGCCCACAGTATTTAGATACATCGATTGGTTATTAACAGTCCCATTACAAATGATTGAGTTCTACTTGATTCTCGCAGCCATAGCGGTCGTAGCTTCTGGTGTGTTCTGGCGCTTGTTGATCGGTACATTGGTTATGCTGGTTGGCGGTTTCATGGGCGAAGCCGGCATGATGGACCCAACCGTTGGATTCATTATTGGGATGGCAGGTTGGATATTTATCTTGTATGAAATATTTGCAGGTGAAGCTAGCCAGATCAACGCGGCCAGCGGTAATGAAAACTGCCAAAAAGCGTTTAATGGCATGAAGTGGATCGTAACAATTGGGTGGGCGATCTATCCAATCGGATATTTCATGGGATACCTTGCAGGTGGAACAGATGCAAACTCCGTTAATCTGATCTACAACCTCGCTGATTTAGTCAACAAGATCGGCTTCGGTCTGTTCATTTGGGTCGCTGCAGTAGCTGACTCGTCTGAATAAGATTAAATAGTACGCTTGGTCGAAGGAGCCAGTTCTGCTGGCTTCTTCGATCGATACTGAGAAAATGCCGGGTATTCCCGCGGCACAACTAAAAACAACATGATGTTACGATTTTCCTAAAGGGTACTAATCAATGTCCCCAATAATAAAAATGACAGTGCAAGATTCGGATTTCCTCACGCAGCTTGATAAGCTCTATCAGTATGAGTTGCCGCATTTCCAGAGTAGCTTACACCCTGCTGCCAGCTACCACTTCAGAAATCCAGGCAAGGCGTTTAGAGCGCATCTAGCCTATTCTAGCGGCGCTGCGCTGGGCATCGAAACACAAGACAACCTCAATTGGGCAGCAGCTTGCGAGTTACTGCACAACGCATCACTAATACATGATGATATTAGCGATGCCAGCACCCACCGACGTGGACAACAGAGTATCAACCACTACTTCGGCGTCGACATGGCGCTGTGCCTCGGCGATTGGATGGTCGCTAAATCATTTGAACTGGCTGCTCGCAACCCGACTCATGCCGGTATTCTAGTGGCACTGCTTGCCAGTGCCATGCAAGAAACCTGTGGTGGACAAATGTCCGACATATCTCAAAGACAGTGCGCAACCATCGATGAATGGAAGTTCATCGCCCGTGGAAAAACCGCGCCATTGCTGATTGCGCCGATCAAGGGCGCCGCAATCGCCGCCGGGCTAGACCAACAACTGACGAGTTTAGAGCAATTGGTAAGCCTTTGCGGGCTAGTTTATCAAGGCCGCAACGACATCGATGATATCGTCCCCTCAAGCCACCGATCAAGTGACCTAGATGGGCGTAAACCCAACCTTGTGATCAGTTTGTTCGGTGACAATGGTTCCGGAAACGACGACTTCCTTGCTTGGTATGCCTCTAACGACACCTCTAAAGTAGGGCATTGGCAACGGCGAATTGCTGCTAGTGATGCGATCGTTCAGGCCAGCCATTCGATTGACTACTGGCTCGAAAAAGCCACCCACTTGATACCGGCAATTCCCCATCCACTTCAAGACGTAGCGCGAGCACTGTTGATTTCAGTGCAACAAAATGCCGGCGTAAAACATCAAGGGCAGATAGCTTGACCGCAGAGGCAGCATTCGGGGAGGGCCAACACGCAGTTATCGTAGGCGCGGGGTTTGCTGGAATAGCCACCGCCTTGAGACTGCGCGCGCTAGGTTATCGCGTCACGCTGGCCGAGCGTCTCGACAGTATTGGCGGACGGGCGCAGGTTTTTGAGCGCGGTGGATACCGCCATGATGCTGGACCGACGGTTATCACCGCACCCTTTCTATTCGATGAGTTGTTCGAGCTATTCGGCGAGAAGCTGTCGGATCACCTCGACTTCGTGCCACTAGATCCGTTCTACCGATTTCACTTTGCCGACGGCAGTCAATTCGATTATCGTGCGTCGATAGAAGATACCCTGACCGAAATTCGACGCTTTAGTGTCGACGACGCCGACGGCTATCTTAAATTGCTTGCGCAGTCTAAAGAAGTCTATGATATCGGCTTCAAGCAACTCGTTCACCGGCCCTTTACGCGAGTCTGGGACATGCTCAAGCAGGTCCCAGCGCTGATTGCACTGCGCTGTTATAAAACCGTATCGCAGATGGTCAACGGTAATTTAAAGCACCCGCTGATGCGTCAGGCATTCTCTATTCACCCTCTACTGGTGGGCGGCAATCCGTTTAATACTACCGCCATATACTCGCTGATTCACTATCTCGAGCGCCGCTGGGGCGTATTTTTTTGCATGGGCGGAACCGGTAAATTAGTCGAAGAACTGCGTCAACTCATGCTCCGTCAGAACATTAACATTATCACCGGAGCTGATATCAACGAAATTACCCAGTGCGATGGTCGCGCCAACGGCGTTCGCTTAGCCAATGGCGACATCATCGATGCCGATTTAGTGATCTTTGCCGGCGACCCCGCCACCTGCTATAAAGAGCTATTAAAGCGTCCTAAAAAACCATCGATGGCGAGTATTCCCGGATTACCTAAACACTACTCTATGGGCTTGTACGTACTCTATTTCGGCACTAAAAAGCTCTATCCAGACATCGCCCACCACAGTATTTGGATGGGTCCCCGCTTCCGCGAGCACCTGGCTGATATATTTGATCGAAAGCATTTAGCCGATGATTTTTCGCTCTATCTGCATCGCCCAACTGCGACCGATACAAGTTTCGCGCCCGAGGGATGCGAGTCATTTTATGTGCTCTGCCCAGTACCCAATCTGCAGGGCAACGTCGACTGGTCGGTGCAGGGAGAACAACTTCGCGACAAAATCCTCGAAGCACTCGAGTCGACTATTCTTCCCGACCTTCGCGAGGTTATTGAAGAGGTTTTTTGGATGACGCCGGAAGATTTTGCCAGTGACTACCGTTCGATGCATGGAGCCGGCTTTTCGATTGCGCCACGCCTCACCCAATCGGCCTATTTCCGTTACCACAATCGCGATAGCTCGCTGAAAAATCTCTACTTCGTGGGCGCCGGCACCCACCCAGGGGCTGGACTACCTGGCGTGGTAAGCTCGGCAAAGGTGGTGGAGGAACTCCTTACCGGCATCGAGGTTGGCTCTGGCGGCTAAACCATGACCGATCATGCTGCGCGCAAAGTTCTCGCTCGCCACGGTAAATCTTTCTATTGGGCGAGTTTTTTCCTTGGCCGTGTGCGCGCCGACAAAGCCGCTCAACTCTATCAATTTTGTCGTTTCGTCGACGACTTGGCCGATGGCGATGCCGCCGACAAGGCACAACGCCTTGGGCGCGTTAGAGACTGTTTAAGCGGCACGCAGGCGCGTGGCGAAAAAGAGGTCGAGGCATTTCTGCAACTCGCCGAGAAAAATCATATTCCAATCGTTGCGGCCAATGAATTACTCGGCGGTATGCTCGCCGATCAAAACCCAGCACGATTCGAAACCGATAGACAATTACTGCGCTATTGTCACGCAGTCGCCGGTACCGTAGGACTCATGATGTGTCGCCTGCTAGACTGTCGACAGCCGCGCGCCGACAGCTTCGCCATTGATCTGGGGGTCGCTATGCAGTTGACCAATATCGCCCGCGACGTACTCGAAGACGCACAGATGGGGCGCCGCTATATACCCGCCAACTGGCTCGACTTGAACGCTGCACAGAGTGCCCCCGAAAACTGGGGCGAAGCATCCGACGAAATGCGCCGCAAAATTGCCTGTGCGACCGGCAAGTTGCTAGATCTGGCAGAAACCTACTATGCTAGCGCTATGATCGGCATACATTTATTACCGTTTAGGACGCGCCTATCGATTGCCATTGCGCTGCGGGTCTATCGACATATTGGCAACCGCTTAAAAGTCCGCGACTATGCTTGGTGGCGCGGTCGGGTGATGGTCTCTACACTGCGTAAAGCGGGTTTATCAATTCTAAGTGTTGGCGCATTATTGCCACGCAGGGTGCCGATTCACCGCTCAGAACTTCACTATCCACTGAGAGGGCTTGCCGGTGTCGACTGCGATTGATGTAGCCATTATTGGCGGTGGTAGTGCTGGCATGAGTTTGGCCGCCAACCTCGCGACCCTCGATACCGGGCAACGGGTGCGCGTCTTCGAACCAAACACTACGGCGTCGCGTGAGTGCCACTTTGGCCTCTGGGCGAATGCCACCCAGCACGAGAAACTGCGACCGGCGATCAAGGGGCATTGGCAAGGCTGGCAACTCGTCGACCACCGGCATCGGCTAGTCAAACAGAGCGATAACTTTGCCTATACCTGTCTTAGCTCGAGTCGCTACCTGAACCATTGCGAGAATCTGTTGCATGGCTCAGTTCAGTTAATTCGCGCGGCGGTCGACGACGTCGAACACCAAGCCGATAGCGCCTTGCTAACCGCTGCTGGCGAGACGTTTCAAACCGCGCATATATTCGACAGTCGGCCCCCTCGCGCTGCGGCGGGCGGCCTGATACAACATTTCGTCGGACGCGAAATACGCACCCAACAACCACTGCAGAATGTCGGTATAGCGACGCTGATGGATTTTCGCGTCGACCAATCCCGAGGTTTACACTTTATCTATGCGCTGCCGTTTTCCGAGCACCACCTGTTAGTCGAATCGACCATGATCTCGCACTCGGCACAACCCCAGAGCTGGTATACCGATGCGATAGACGCTTGGCTCGACGATCGCAGTATTTGCATGGCCGAACAACTCGCGTTAGAAGTCGGTTGTATTCCCATGGATAGCGTCTACCCGCAGGATCCAAGGCATGCTGCAATTGGTGCCGCGGGGGGAGCGCTGCGCCGCTCATCGGGTTATGCATTTAGCTATATTCAGCAGCAAACGAGACAGTTAGCCGAGCGCATCGCGAGTGGAAATTACCAAGTTCCCCAGCCCATATCACAGCAACTCCTTTACATGGATGGCATCTTTAACCGGGTGTTGATCGAATATCCCGAACTTGGAGTCAGTCTATTTATGGATATGGCAGCGGCGCTATCTGGCGAGCAATTCGCGCGCTTTATGTTGGGCCACGCGTCGCTGATGGACTGGGCACGGGTTATTTCGGCGATGCCGAAGGGCCCGTTTTTAAGGCAGCTACTGCATGTCTAGCTGGGACTACTGGGCGCTTGCGGCGATACTCTTGGCTGGTGTTCCCCATGGCGGCTTCGATGGTGCCGTGGCGCGGCGTGCCGGATGGTCCCAGCGGCCTTTTGACTGGTTGGTCTTTCACGCCGGTTATGTTGTTCTAGCGGCGCTGGTGACGACCGTCTGGTGGTACCAGCCGGCAGCCAGTCTGGCGGTCTTTTTAGCTATTTCCGCAATCCATTTTGGCAGCAGTGACGTCCGCGCGATCGCACCACCGTGGCAAGCATCTTGCGCGCTGCCTTTGGCGGCCCACTGCGGTCTGGTATGCATCGGTATCCCAGGATTGCAACCGCACCTAGTCGAGCCATTGTTTGCCGTTTTAGTCGGCGCAGATGCCTCCCTATGGTTATTAGAGTCTATTACTCTGTTGCTGCCAGTATGGCTGCTCGCTGTTATCGCCTATGCTGCTTACGCTGTGTTTGAAGTGCGCTGGCGCACTCCTGCCAGCGTCTTGATGGCGCTCGTGGCTGCGGCTTATTGGCTGCCGCCGCTGGTCAGCTTTTCGCTGTATTTTTGTTTTGTTCACAGCCCCTCCCACAGCCTTAGAATTTGGCGCAGCCTGCTGCCGGAGCATCGCCGACGCTGCGTTATCGAAGCGGTTTGCTATACTCTTGCGGCCTGGATCACCGGCCTATCTCTGCTCCTTTGGTACCAGAATAACCACAGCTTCGATCTCGATTCAGCTCTGTTACAATTAACCTTTATCGGATTGGCTGCACTCACGGTACCGCATATGATTCTCGTCGACGTCATCGATCGCAAGCATGGCTGATATTCGCCAACGCAAACAGGATCACATCGATCTGGCTCTGCAAGAGGCCCACCAAGGGCAACTCGGCGATCAGTTTGACCGACTGCGTTTTGAGCCTATCGCAGTGCCGGAATTACACCACGACCAAATCGATCTCAGCGTTGAATTTCTCGGACGCATCTGCAGCGCACCGATCATTATTGGCGCTATGACCGGCGGCTGTGATAACGGCGAAATCATCAATCGCCATCTCGCCGAAGCGGCCGAGGAATGTCAAATTCCAATGGCTGTGGGTTCACAGCGAGCGGCCCTAGAATTGGCACTGCCACAGCGCATCAGACAGTCGGCACCAAACGCGGTGTTACTCGGCAACCTAGGCGGAACACAACTCGCTCAAGGTGGTGTCGACCTAGCTCAGGCTGCCGTCGATAGCATCGATGCGAATGCTCTGGTCATCCATCTCAATCCCCTGCAAGAACTTGCGCAACCCAACGGTGATCGCGATTGGCGCGGCATACTCCGCACCATTGAGACCTGTTGTCAGCGACTAGACGTTCCGTTGATCGTCAAAGAGGTCGGCGCAGGCATTGGTCCGACATCGGCGCAGCGGCTAATCGACATCGGGGTGCAATGGATCGAAGTGGCGGGCCGCGGCGGCACCAATTGGGCGAGCATTGAAATGGCGCGCAACCCATCGACTCGGGATGCGCAGATCATGCAACCGTTCGCAGATTGGGGCGTCTACAGCATCGATCTTTTGCCGCAACTGCGCGCGTTGGATGCCGATCTTAACCTGATTGGTTCGGGCGGGGTTCGCCATGGCTTGGACGTAGCTCGCTGCCTGCGGTTGGGTGCGCAAATGGCCGCTCTAGCACAACCCTTTTTAGCGCCGGCCATGCAATCGAGTCGCGCTGTGGTCGAAAAAATTGACATACTCAAAGAACAGTTGCGCCGCACCATGCTGTTGACCGGCAGCGCCGACTTAGCTGCCCTCGCCTGCGCTGCAATCGACTCGACGCAGAGCCAATTCAACGGGAAACATACCTGAACGCTATCATTGACAGCGACTAATAAAGCCCCCGCATGACATCGCCAGAGGCGCGTTGCTTGCGACCATGGAATCACCAGGAGACATTTTTTTGATCAACATTATTAGCACCGTTACCGACGGCCTCGGCAGCATTACACTCGACCGCCCAGAAGCACTAAACGCGCTCTCTCCGGAAATGATCCAGGGGCTCACAGAGGTACTCGAAAAATGGCGCAGCGACCCCAGTGTCGACGCTGTGGCGATTAGAGGCAGTAATAAAAAGGGCCCTTTTGGCGCTTTTTGTGCGGGCGGCGATATCCGTTTTTTTCACCGCGCCAGTTGCGCGGGAGATACCGCATTGGACGACTTTTTCACCGCCGAGTATCGACTCAATCATATCATCTGCACCTACCCAAAACCCTACATCGCCTTTATGGACGGTATTGTTATGGGCGGTGGCATGGGGCTCTCTCAAGGCGCGTCTCTGCGCATTGTCACCGAGCGCACCAAAATGGCGATGCCGGAGACCAACATTGGGCTGTTTCCCGATGTCGGCGCTGGCATTTTTCTCAGCCGTTGCCCAGGGGCCAGCGGCGAGTACTTGGCTCTGACCGGTCAATTACTGATCGGTGGCGATGCCTTGGCGGTCGGTTTGGCCGATCATATTGCCAATAGTGAAGATTTAGACGATCACTGGCGATGCCTTGCAGACCCAGCGCTAGGCGATATTCCGCAACGCCTTGAATATCTGCAAAAGCAGCTGACAAAACGTGCAACAATAACCGAGCCGGTGTGGCTCCAGCAGCCAATAGACGCTGTTTTTGCGCTCGATAGCGTGACAGACATCACCGATCGTCTAGCTGAAATGGGCGCGGGTTGGCCCGCCGAGACGCTGGAAATTCTGCGGCAGCGATCGCCGCTAATGTTGCACGTCACGCTGGAACAGATCCGTCGCGGCCGGCACATGAACTTAGAGGATGACCTGCGCATGGAGCGCGACTTGGTGCAACATTGTTTTTACACCCGCCATCTAGCGAGATCCGGCATCAGCAGCGAAACTGTGGAAGGTATTCGAGCGCTGGCGATTGACAAAGACCACAGCCCCACTTGGAATCCACCGACCATCGCGCAGGTCACACCACAGATGGTCGCGCCTTTTTTTAATAGCCCCTGGTCGCCAGCAGAACATCCGCTCGCTGATCTTAGAGCTTAATTGTGCGCGGTGAATCTGTATCGACGCTTGAGCCAGACGTGCGCTATCCGCGTACATTAACCGTTGTCGTTAGGCTGTAAGCGAGCCTCTAACGCAAGACCGATATACCAAAGGTGCAAACACTGGTATCAATCTATCTGAAAGGTGCGCCCCATGTATTTAGCCATGCGCGAAGAGCGCGTTACCTGCCCACATTGCTGGGAGTCGATCGATCTCTTGATCGACCCGTCGGAATCGCAGATCTACACCGAGGACTGCGCGGTATGCTGCCGTCCCATCCTAATCCGCACTGAGGTCGACGGCGAGAGTCTGAGCGTCGATGTAGCCCAAGAAGATTTGGGGTTTTGACATCGCTTTGATCGCCTCTCTACGCATCGAGAAGTGATCCGCGCAATTGGCCTATGCCCTTATGAACAGCTCACCCTTAAACATTGTTTGGCTAAAACGCGACCTCCGCACGCGCGATCACGCGGCACTGGCAGCCGCCGAAGCGCGCCACATGCGGTATTTAATTATCTATGTGGTCGAGCCTGATTGGCTGGAACGGAGTGATTTTGGATTGCGTCACTGGCAGTTTGTAGGGGGCTCTATCGCCGACATCAACCAGCGTTTAAAGCCCTTTGGATTGGACGTTAAGGTTTTTTTTGGTCACCCGATAAAGGTATTTTCTTGGCTCTGTGAGCACTACCCAGTCGACTCTGTCTACAGCTATCAAGAGTCGGGAACACTGCAGACGTGGGAGCGTGATCGCGGCGTGGCTGCGCAGCTAAAGCGTTCGGGCACAGACTGGCAACAGTTTCAAACCGGCGGTGTAGTCCGTGGCAGTCGCAATCGACACGGCTGGGACCGGCAATGGTTTTCTAGCGTCGACACGGCACCGATCGATAATCACTATCGGCGACGCCCGGCGATCCAGGTACAACACCCTTTTTTGTTGCCAACCGAGCTATCCGACGCGCTGCTCGACTACCCCCCTCAGATGCAACCGCCGGGAGAGTCAAAAGCCTGGGCCTACCTGTCGTCATTTTCCGCGGAGCGCGGCCACAGCTATATGCAAAACATTTCTAAACCGGGCGCCAGTCGAACCTCTGGAGGTCGAGTATCGCCCTACTTGGCCTGGGGCAATCTGTCGTCGCGACAGGTCTATCGATACATCGTTCAGCATCCCAATTATGCGCGACACAAAAAGAATTTTTCCGCCTTTACCACTCGTTTAAAGTGGCGCTGTCACTTTATACAAAAATTTGAAGTCGAGTGCCGCTACGAAGATGAATGCATCAATCGCGGCTTTGAGTTACTCCAACGTCAGCCCAATGATGACTTTATCCGGCGCTGGCAGAGTGGCGAAACCGGTTATCCACTGGTGGACGCCTGTATGCGCTGTTTGATCCATAGCGGCTGGCTAAATTTCCGCATGCGGGCCATGCTGGTGTCCTTTTTGTGTCATCATCTCGATCAAGATTGGCGCATCGCCGCGGCTTTTTTAGCCAGACAATTCCTCGATTACGAGCCCGGAATCCACTTCCCCCAGGTACAGATGCAGGCCGGTACCACCGGCATCAACACAATACGTATCTACAATCCAGTAAAGCAATCGCAAGATCAAGATGCCGAAGGGCTGTTCATAAAAAAATGGCTGCCAGAACTAAACAATCTGCCGAGCGCTTATCTCCATCAACCTTGGCTGATGCCCCCGTTTGAGCAGGTCTTCAACAATTTTTCGCTCGGCGTCGACTACCCGGAACCGCTGATTGATATCGCGTCGAGCGGCGCGCGCGCGCGCGCCAAGCTTTGGGCGCATCGCCAACACCCCGAGGTACAAATGGAAAAAAGCCGGCTATTGAGAACCCATACTCGCAACCGTTAGGGTTTGCTTGTTATAGTGCCGCGACCGTTTTGATCGAGCAGTAAGTCCGGTAGTCAGCTCGACCAAATCAAGGCCGACAACTGTTTGCGCGCTTGAGCTGCGCAACCGGCGATTCAGACCAGTAAAAGGACAGTGCACATGGCGGCCAACTCGCGCGTTTGCAAGGCGGATCTCAACATTACCGATATGGATCGCAATTACTACCTGCAACACCACCTTACCGTCGCCCAACACCCCTCAGAAACCGATCAAAGACTGATGCTACGCTTGCTCGCTTATGCGCTACATGCCAGTCCCGAACTGCAGTTTGGTGGCGGTCTCAGTACCGACGATGAGCCCGACCTGTGGGCAAAAAACCTACACGGCAATGTCGCATTGTGGATCGATATAGGAACACCGAGTGAAAAGCGTATTCGCAAAGCCTGTGCGCAGTCCCAAGCGGTCTGTCTTTATGCCTATGGCGATAGTGCCGTCGAGCCTTGGTGGCAGCAGGCGCGCCGTCAGGTTCAGCGCTTTAAACACCTGAGTATTTGGCAGATACCGGATCATGCCAGTATCGCCATGGCCGCGTCAGCCGCGCGCAACATGGGCATTCAGGTGACCATCCAAGATGCCGAAATCAGCTGGTACAGCGAGCGAGCGAGCGTCGACTTCAGTTGTAAAAAACTCTTTTAACCGTGGTTACGCTGCCACAGACCTCCCCATCGGCTTTTTACTGCGGTCAGCGATGAAGGATGCAGTGACTCTGCAGTTACTCGATAATCGGCAACACAATCACAGCGTCGCCATCGGTGGACTTTTGCGATGAGCGCGCGCGATCCTCAACCGCT